>Ga0302324_100020674_pt1 | contig 12867 bp, 10 predicted proteins | sample Palsa_T0_1_FD_201949 | JGI IMG/M metagenome (GOLD analysis project Ga0302324, IMG submission 201949) | Peat permafrost microbial communities from Stordalen Mire near Abisko, Sweden - Palsa_T0_1 | ecosystem: Environmental > Terrestrial > Soil > Palsa > Peat permafrost | place: Sweden: Abisko...
AGCGAACCATCACCGAGTTCGAGCGCCGGTACCCGAAAGAGCCGCTGCGCGGAAGATTGTCCGACGCGCTCGCATTCCAATCGCGCGTCTTGGACGAACTGCAGAAGTCCGTCATGAAGATCCGCATGGTTCCCGTCGAGCAGCTCTTCCGGCGTTTTCCCCGCATCGTGCGCGACATCGCCAGGTTGCGGAACAAGGACATCGTTCTCGATGTCTCCGGACAGAACACCGATCTCGATAAAAGCATCCTGGACGCACTCGGTGAACCCCTTGCCCATCTCGTTCGGAATGCGGCGGATCATGGCATCGAGTCGCCCACGGACCGGCTGGCCGCCGGGAAGCCAGCGCGCGGCACGATTCACTTGAACGCCTATCATGAGGGAGACCAGGTCGTCATTGAAGTTTCCGATGACGGCATGGGACTGGACCGCGAAAAAATCGTCCGCCGCGCCGTCGAGCGAGGAATCTTCACGGCGGAAGAAGCCCTCCGCCTGAGCGAATCCGAGGCTCTGCAATTGATATTCAAGCCCGGGTTCAGCACCAAAGACGAAATTACGGAAATTTCCGGACGAGGCGTCGGACTCGATGTAGTGAAGTCCGTTCTCGAGAGCATGAAGGGCTTCGTCGAAGTGATGAGCGAACCCGGTCGGGGCACCACCTTTAAGCTGCTGGTCCCGCTCACCCTGGCCAGCATTCAAGCGCTCCTGTTCCGCGTGGACGGGCGGCTCTACGCCGTTCCCTTGGCTTCTGTCGTTGAGATCACGCGCATCACGCCCGAAGAGATTCATGTGGTGAACGACCGTGAAGTCGTTCAATTGCGGAAGCAGATTTTAACTCTGGTGCGTCTCGGGCGAAACGGTGCTGCTCCGCCGCAGGAAAAACCGAAACGCATTTTCGTGGTGGTGGTAGGAGTGGCAGGTCGCCGTTTTGGCCTGGTGGTCGATAGCCTCATGGGTGAAGAGGAGCTTGTGATCAAGCCGCTGGAGGACCAACTCATCGCTTCTCCTCTGATCAGCGGAGCGTCGATCCTGGGTGACGGCACCGTGGTGATGATCCTGAATATGGCGGCGCTCATGCCGCGGGTTCCCAAAGTGCCGGGACCGGGAGCGGCGGCATGAGCGGAAAAGTGCGCGTTCTCGTCGTCGACGACTCAGCCCTGATGCGGAAGCTCATTCCCCAGGCATTGTCGCGCGATCCTTCGATTGAAGTGATCGGCACCGCCATGGATGGATTGATTGGTCTGCGGAAAATCGAGGAACTGCGGCCCGATGTCGTCACACTCGACCTCGAAATGCCCCGGATGGATGGCATGGAAATGCTGCGGCAGATAACTCGCAAGCACGGCGTTCCAGTGATCGTCTTCAGCGCCCATACCGAGGCGGGCGCAGCGGTGACTCTGAAGGCTCTGGCGCTCGGCGCCTTCGATTTTGTCGCCAAGCCGCAGGAAGCGGCTTCCGGCAGCATCGATCAAATTTCAGCGGAACTCGCGCTCAAGGTTAAGGTGGCCGCCGCTTCCGGCGCTCCCAAACTCATCATTTCCGAGCCTGCGCTGAAGCCGAAGGAGCCTCGCAAGGCGTCCGCCCCATTGCGCTTGCCTTCGCGAATTGTCGCGCTGGGCGTCTCCACCGGAGGGCCCAACGCGCTCGAATATCTTTTCTCGCAGCTACCCGAAGATTTTCCGGGTTGCTTGCTCGTGGTTCAGCACATGCCGGAGGGCTTTACCGGAATGTTTGCGCGGCGCTTGAACGAGTGTTCGGCCATCGAGGTAAAGGAAGCTCAATCGGGCGACCTGCTCCTCGCCGGGCGCGCTCTGCTCTGCCCTGGCAACCGGCACATGAAAGTTCGCCGCATGGAGCACGGAGACATTGTCATGCTGGACGGGCAGCCAAAGATCAACGGCCACCGCCCCTCGGCCGACGTGCTTTTCGATTCGGTCGCGCAGGAGTTTGCAGAAAGGGCCGTGGCAATCCTGATGACGGGAATGGGAGACGATGGCGCCGCCGGTATGGGCGCGGTTCGCTCCGCCGGCGGGTTAACGATCGCCCAGAGCCTCGATACCTGCGTCGTGGAAAGCATGCCTCGCGCCGCCATCGAACGGGGATTCGCCATGCGCGTGGTTCCCCTGCATCTGATCGCAAGCAATTTGCAATCGATATGCGCGGCCGGCTACGCGCCGCCTAACCTGGAGACTTCGGCCCTGCTGTCGGGAGCCGGTCCCGCGGAATCTTTGTTGAGAAGGAGATCGTCATGAAGCCATTTGAGCCCTTGGCGCGCAAGCGGGACGGCCAGCCCGTGCGCTTCCTCATCGTGGACGACTCGGTGTTCGCGAGGAAGAGCATTACCAAAATGGTGGAGACTTTTGGAGGCCAGGTGGCGGGCGAAGCCGGCGACGGCTTGACCGCGATCACCGAATATGGACGCACCAACCCGGACATCGTTCTGATGGATATCACCATGCCCCAAATGGAAGGCATCGAAGCTGTCGAACGCATCGTCCAGGAACATCCGGATGCACGCGTGGTGATGGTTTCATCGGTGGGATACCAGGAAAATATCCTCGCCGCTCTTCAAAAGGGCGCGCGCCATTTCGTCCAGAAGCCCGTAAAGCCGGAAGTTCTCTACGAAATTCTGCGCTATGTCCTGAACGAGGAACCCGCCACCGCTCCCGTGGGGGCGTCCGAGGGGAGAACGCCATGAAAATGGATCTGATCCAGCCTTTTATCGGCTCTCTGGACACCGTGCTAGCCGAAATGATGAAGGCCCCTGTGACCATAGCGGATGTCACCATGGAAGAAGAAGGCTATCGCAGGAAGGGCCTGGCCGCCGTCGTCGGCTTCAAGGGACAAATCGAAGGCCGCATCATCCTCGACATGGAACCCAGCGCGGCGGCGAAAATCGCCGAATATATGGCGGGCGGCGAAGTGGATCCGGCCGAGTCGATCGTGCCCGAAACGGTCTGTGAACTGGCCAACATGGTGATCGGAAACGCCGTAACGCAACTGAACGACCGGGGATTTCAGTTCCGGGTTTTCCCGCCCGCACTACTCACGGAAGACCAGTGCGCCAGGATCGGAAGCGATTCGGAGGCCACGATTCTTTCTTTTGATACGCCCGTCGGCGTCGTACACCTGAACATTTCCATGCGATATCATTCCCGCCGCTCCGGCGAACGCCAGCCCGTCGCAGTCGGCTAGAAGCCGCCAAGCCATCCCATCTTGTTCGAGCTTTTGCGGGTGCCCGACCCTTCGGTTTTAAGGGTCGGTCCTCACGGCCAATCGCAATGCCCCGCTGCCGCATTCCAGAGTCTGTCTCGCAACTGCGAGGCAAGCGGGCAACAAGCAAGCCTTGTAGGTCGCGGTTTTCAGCCGCGACAAAAAAGACCCGGCGCGCAGCGCCTACCGCTCGCGATGCTTTTCCCGCGAGCCTTCCTCCTCTACCTCCTTTGCCTCCTCAACCTCCTCTGCTTCCTCAGTTTCCTCTCACCGCGCCCGCGGCCCTACCCTTCGATACTCGGTGCCGTGGCGAAATAATCCCGCCTTTGGAATTTCCTCGGAATAGACGATGCGCGCCGGAAGGAAGATATTCGCGGTATCCGGAGAATACGGGACGGCAACCTGGATGGCTGTGTTGGCGTCGAACCGGCGCTTGCTCCGGAAGCACATTCCGATGGGAGAGATGTCCTCGCACACGGCGAGTTCGTCGTCTTCACCGGACTTCCGGATGCAGGCCGTGAGCCGTGTCTGGAGCCGTAATCGCTGCCGCTCTCTCTGCTCCCCGTCGGTTGGAGGGGCGGTTGTCGGCTCGCTCGTCGCGCGACGCGTCCGGGCCTTGAGCTTCTTTTCGTCTTCGTGGGGAACCTGCGTCCAGATGCTGGGGACGCAGCAGGTCTTGCAATGTCTCGCGATTCCCCGGTTCGTTTCGAAAGCGCGAAGTTCGATTTCGTTGAGGTACGCCACCTCCCGCCCGTGGCAATAGGTGCATTCGAGCAGCATTTTGGCCACGGCATCCGACTCTTCGAGAATTGCCGGGAAGTCGACGCCCCACAGGTCCATCTCCGGGTCGAGAACCTCGACGCTGTAGAGATAGCCGTCCCTCTGCTGGCCCATCTGATTGACCACGCGTGCGTGGCCCTGACGCTGAGATTCACTGGGAGCCTTGCGCTGAATGTGGATTTGCTGTCCTGGCGCCAACTCCCTGGCAAAGACGATCATGGCCCCGCGGCGGCTGACGATCAAAGTCTTGCCGGGCTCTTTGAATTCCGCGCCGTGGCTATCGGTCCCGGAAACCTCGATCAGAACCGTTAGTGAAACGCGATCGCTGCGTCGTCGCGACGGCGATGACATTGTTTCTCGTTCCTCCTGAAAATCAGCTTTCGCTGTGCAACATAGCATATCCTGATTCCTGTCTCCCCACAGCAAACTGTACAGGGCCTATCGCTTGACCGGCCGGGTTATGATAGTCGGCCGTATAGGCCAGTTGCGGCGATGGCCGGGCAATTCTGGCAGCAGAGATACGCGGCTGGGGCTATCCTTACCACGACAACAGGACCCTTACAATTTGCCCTGACCGTGGTAATGTGCTTCCCGTGACAGCGGAAAACGAGACGAAAAAGATGACGAAAACGCGACGCCCCACTCGACACACTGAGACGAACGGAAACGCTTCTATCTTGCTGAAAATAAAAGAAACCGTGGATGCTCACCCGACACTCTTAGCATGGTTCGCGGGGCGTCCGAAAAGGAGCGCGGAATGAGGATGGAGGGGCGTCGTCGGAGCGGTACTTACCGGCCAAAGTTGCGGGCAATCCTGCAAGCGCTTGCCTGGATCTTCTTGGTTGCCGGGGCAGCCTCCCTTGCCGCAGCCCAGGGAGTCCAGATTTCCGGCGCGATCTCCGGCCATGTCGAAGATGCCTCCGGGGCGGCCGTGAGCGACGCGACGATCACGGTAACCAGCACCGAGACGGGAGTCTCGCGCGTTGTGACCACCGATGACTCCGGCAACTTTACCGCAGTGGGGTTGCCTCTTGGCTCACAGGAGGTGAAGGCCGAAAAGAAGGGCTTCAAGGCCGCTGTTCGCAAAGGCATCGAGTTGGAGGTTGGGCAGGAAGTGGACTTGACCCTCCGGCTTGAAGTGGGAGAAATCGTCCAGCAAGTCGTCGTGTCTGAAGAAGCGCCGGTAGTGAACACCACTACAGCAGCCATCTCCGGCGTCGTGGGCGAACAGGAAGTGAAAGACCTGCCGCTCAATGGCCGAAGCTTTGACGATCTGGTGACTCTCAATCCCGGCGCCATCAATTACAGCGCTTTGAAGAGCGCGCAAACAAGCACCAGCAACGGCAATACGTTTTCGGTCTCCGGTCGGCGCACTTACGAGAATCTATTCTTGCTGAATGGCATTGAATACACGGGATCAAGCCAGCTGGCCGTCACGCCCGGCGGGGTTAGCGGATATCTGCTCGGAATCGATGCGGTTCGCGAGTTCAACGTACTAACGGACACCTATTCCGCCGAATACGGCAAGCGGGCCGGTGCGCAAGTGAGCGTAGTCACCCAATCGGGAAGCAATACTCTGCACGGCTCCGCTTTTGAATTTCTCAGGAACAACGTCTTGGACGCGACGAACTATTTTGCCCAGGGCAACTCACCTCCCTTCAAGCAGAACCAGTTTGGAGGCTCGCTGGGCGGGCCGCTCCAGAAAGACAAATGGTTCCTGTTCGGCAATTATGAGGGATTTCGCCAGGCCCTGACCCAGAGCAACGTTGCCATCGTTCCCGACCAGCAGGCGCGCCAGGGATTCTTGCCGAACTCCGTCACCGGTGTGTACGCCAAGGTCCCCAGTCTGAATACGTCGATGTTGCAGTACATGTCCTACTGGCCCCAGCCGAATGGCCCCGAGTTGCTGGTTCCCGGAAGCACAATTCCTTCCGGCACGGCTTACTCGTACAACAGCCCCAAGCAAAGCATCCGCGAAGATTTCGGTACCCTGCGAACGGATTACGTTCTGAGCAATCGGGATTCGCTGTCCGGCGCCTACACGATCGACGACGGGAACAGCCTCGTGCCCCTGGCAGACCCCTTGTTCGCTTCCTACTCGTTGCTTCGCATGCAGGTGGTCAGTCTGCAGGAGACTCACGTTTTTTCTCCGAGCGTTCTGAACACATTCCGCGCCGGCTTTTCGCGCGCGGGATTCGGCCTGGACTCCTCTCTTTTATCCTCGTTTTCGCCGAGCCTCGACTTCGTCACCGGCGCCGGTCCCGGCGGAATCGTGATTGGAGGAGGAGCTTCGACCACCGGACTCGCCGCGCTCACTTCCGCGGGTCCGAACAACGCGGCGGGAGTCGTGAATCACCGGAACCTGTTCACGTATACCGATGACGTCCAGATCAGCAAGGGAATCCACCAGATCAGCGTAGGCGCCTGGTTCCAGCGCGTCCAGGACAATGAAAACAGCGCCTCGCGCCAGGCCGGGCAAGCCACGTTTCTGACGCTTACGACATTCCTGCAAAGCACCACGAGCACGTTTCAGGTGGTTACCAGCCCCAACGAATTGGGTTGGCGAAGCCTTTTCGGCGCCTGGTACGTCGAGGATGCCATCCACCTCAGATCGAATCTCACGATTCGCGCTGGCATCCGCCACGAATTCACAACGGGCTGGAACGAGGAATTGGGAAGGGCCTCAAATTACGTGACCGCGTCCGGCGTACTCGTCACAGCGCCGCAGGTCGGCAATTCGATATTCACTCAAAACAACGCCACAAAGCTCTTCAGCCCTCGCGTAGGCCTTGCCTGGGACGTCTTCGGAAACGGAAAAACCGCGGTTCGCGCCGGATTCGGCACGTACTATTCGCTGATAGACGATCTGGCCTTTCTGATGAACTCTCTCCCCCCGTACAACGGCTCCTTTTCCTGTTCCGGCGGGTTATTCTCGATCGTACCTATCGCCCCGCGGTCAACGTTGCCTTGTCCGTTCGCCCCTCAGGGAGTCCAGGCCAACGCGAAAACTCCGACGGTTGAGGAATGGAATCTCGCAATCGAGCAGGAGCTGGCCCACAACACCGCCTTCCGCATCGCCTATGTGGGATCGCACGGATACCACGGTTTTGTCAGCATCGATCCGAATACGATCCCCTCGCAGATATGTTCCAGCCCCAGCGGTTGCACGGCCGGCGGCGTCGCCACCAACGGCACTCCGGCCGCTAAGGCGAACCAAAGCCAAGTCGTCCAGGGCGCCGAGTACATTCCCGTTGGCACACGCCCGAACCCTTCACTGGGCGCAGGTTTCTTCTGGTACACCGAAGGCAACACCAGCTACAACGCGCTGGAAACAGAAGTGACCCATCGACTGAGCCAAGGCTTGCAGTTCCGTGCCAGCTACACTTGGTCGAAGAACCTCGATATCAATTCGGCGCTCACCGGCGCACAGGCCAGCAATCAATCGCAAATGGTGATGGACCGGAATGATTTGCGCCGGGACTGGGGACCATCCGCGCTGAATCCAGCGAACCAGGGAAGCATCTCGGCCCGCTACGAATTGCCGTTTGGCCGGGGCAAGCACTGGCTCAGCAGCACCAGCGGGATCGAGAGCAAACTGATCGACGGCTGGCAGTTGAACGGAATTGCCACTTTCTTGAGCGGTTTCCCGTTCACGCCGGTGATCGGCTCGAATCGGTCCGGGGACGGAGACACGAGAAATCCTGACCGGCCTTCGCCGAACCCAGGCTTTTCGGGCCCCATTCTGCTGGACACTCCCACGAGATGGTTCAATCCGAATGCCTTCGCTCTGCCTGCTGTAGGCACTTACGGCACTCTTGGAAGGGGCGCGTTCACGGGCCCGGGATTGGCGGACGTCGATCTCTCCCTGTTCAAAGACACCCGGGTGTCCGACAGGACCAGCCTCGAATTCCGCGCCGAGTTCTTCAACGCGCTCAACCACGTAAACTTCGGTGCGCCGAATCCCACGGTGTTTGCGAGCGGAGGGTTCAACGCGTCCGTCGGAACCATCACCACGCTGGCGACAAATCCCAGGCAAATCCAGTTTGGTTTGAAGCTGATTTTCTAAAATGTAACGAGTATCAGCGGCCGGAGCTGAGGGCGGGAGGCGGATATTCCGGCAACTTGCTGTTCTGCTGGTCGCTGCGCTTCACTTCCAGCTCATCAAGCAGAATGGACGGGCTGATCACCGTCGACGGAATGGCCCCCTGGCGGTTGCTCACCAGCGGATCGTTTCCGACGGCGACCAGGTCGTTGCGCAGCGTGCGTGTGTCGAGTTCGTCGAACGCCGCTCCCCGCACCAGTTCCTGGTGCCCGTCCTGATACACGCGATAGAGCAGCCGGGGATTCGTGCCCGCCAGCGTTTCGACGTAATACCCGAAAGGCTTGTTGTCCTGCTTGCAGAGCTCGATCAGCTTCTTCTTCAACTCCTCCGGCGAAGATGACTGCTTCGAGTGCACGATCAGGTTCCCAATGCTCGGCGTGGGAGGCTGCCCCGGCGCCGCGCGTCCGTGCCCATTCGACTCCGGAAAATCCCGGATGGGCTCGCGCCCCAGAAGGTAGCTCACCAGGCTTCCATCTTCGATCACCGGCACCGCTTCCGCGCGCACGCCCTCGTCATCGACGTCATAGCTTCCGATCAGGCTCTTGCCATCGAAGGTCTTCATCGTGGGATCGTCGGTGACCGAAAGAAAGTTCGGCAGCACTCGCCCTTTATAATTCGACGAGTAATCCCCCGTAGTTCGCGCGGACTCACCCGGCTTCGGGCGGTTTCCCAGCACATTTTCCCCGACCATCTCGAAGAACAGATCGCTCGCCGCATCGGGACCAAAGAGCACCGGGCCGCGATAGTCCTCATCCACCACGGGAGCATCGCGAAGGCCGCGAAGCGTCTCGATCACCTTAGCGACGTCTGCCTGGAACTCTTCCGGAGCCGGCAATTCCTTCAGATTTGCGGCCCCGTAATAGGGCGAGCGCTCCAGCCGCATTCCGTCCGCGGCCTGCGTTGAGGCTGCCGCATTCACAAAGTACACGGTGTAGCCCGATCGAGTCACCGATCCTTCCGTATTCACGAAATACTGATTCACCGCCCGGAATCGCAGCGCGGCGGTAAGGGATTCCATCTTGGGATCCGATCGGAATAGCGCCGTGGATTTTTCGAGCGTTTCCTTCCATGGCTTGGGATCGAAATCGAGCTTCGCAACCGGTTCAATCGACTGCAAAGCGGTCGCCTTCGCAAAATCATCGAAAGGCTGATCGGCAGTGAACTGGCTCAGCGCAGCCTTCTTTTGCGCCAGCGCCTGGCTCGCCGCCTTGTAAGCCTCGTCCGTGGCGAGCCAAAGCTGCCAGCGTAATGCGGTCGCGTCATTGTCCAGCGGCGCAAACGCCGCCGAGCCAACCCCGGGGCCGTAGTAGCTGTCTTGCTTGTAATCGCCCACCCGCACCACCACGCGCACCGAGCGTCCGTGAAAGCGCTGCTCCTGGCGCAGGGCTCCAAACGCCGCTTCGGCCTCGTACTCGTCGATGTCCGAAAGGCGGTACTCGATGTAATACGGCGCCGGCACATTGTCCATCTTGAGCTTTGCCTTCGAGCGGTCGAGCTCCTGCTGCATGGCTTGCAGCAGCACATCCGGCGAAGAGTCATTCGATTGTTTTGCAGGCTTAGCGGATTTATCGGGCGGTTGCTGCCCAAGCGCGATTTTGCCGTGGGCAAGCGTGGCGGCGCAAAGCAGAAGAATCAGAGGGCTCTTCCAGCGGCGCGAATACTTACTCATCGAGCCACCGGCTTGTTGGCGTTGTCCGACGTTGCAATCTCGTCGAACCCTGGTGGCGGCAGAAGCGGAGGGCGCTGCGTCCCCTTGGCACGCTTCTGCACCTCGATCTCGGAGAAAAGCATGGCGGGCGCGGCGGCCGCGACGGGCACCTGCCCCGATTCGGCTCCGCACACGCCGTTGAACACCTGTTCGGTGTCGCCGGTAAGGATGATGTTGTTCAGGGAAAGCAGCGGCGTTCCCACGATGTCCACCCCGCGCACCAGCTCATCGGGGCGGCCATCCGGATATACGCGCCATACCATCACGGGAATCACCTGAAATGCCTGGGGAGACGCCCGCGCCGTCAATGTGAATCCGCCTTGGATATCCTCGAAATACAATCCGTAAGGCTTTCCCTGCTTCTTGATTTCATCCACGAATTTCTGCTTCAGCTCGGAATCTTTCACCGTGTTGGTCGACGTGACGATCAGGTTTCCCTGACGCCCCACGGGCATGAGGCCGGGCTGGCGCCTTCCGTGCCCGTTCGAATGGCTGAAATCGGTGATGGGCGCGCGCGACATCAGGAAATTCTTCAGTACGCCGTTCTCAACCGCATTCACTTTTGCGGCGGGCACGCCCTCGTCGTCGAAATCATACGTGCCGGCAAGTTTTATCCCGCCCAATTCTTTCAGCGTGGGGTCGTCGGTCACGCTCAGAAACGGGGGCAGCACGAGCTGATTTACCTTTTTTGTAAACGTCTGCCCCTCGGTATCGCCGCGCTGGCGATGCCCTTCGAGCCGATGTCCGAGAACCTCGTGAAAGAACACAGCGGCGGCGCGGCCCGAGAGCAGCGCCGGGCCTGCATAGGGCTCGGCGACGGGCGCGGCTCGCAGGGCTTTCAGGTCCGCTGCGATCTTCTCCACTTTGCCATGCAGGTCCGCCTCGGACGGAAGCTGGTCAGGGGACGCGGCCTGAAAGGTCTCGACGCGCATCAACTCCATGCCATCGTCGGCACGCGTTTCTCCCTCAATTACCAGTCGGCTGATCGCCGCTGGCTGCACGAGGGCGGTTCCCTCGCTCGTGGCGAGGTACGAGCGGTCCGTCGAAAATCGCAAGTAAACTGTGGATGAGTAGACGTTCGGATATTTCAGAAAGCCCGCGGAGAGCCTTCGAATGCGGTCTTCCCAGGTCTTGCGATCGAGCGAAGGCTGCGGCCGCGATTCGCCGGCGTGCGTTTGAGGAGCTTCCAGAGAAAAATCGGGAGACTTGTCCTCTTCGGCCGATTGCACCGCTTGATTCGTTTTTACCTTCAGGAATGTGGAAGAGGCCTGTTCGTACTCCCGGTCCGTCAGTTGCCACAGCACTCGCGCAATGGAGTCGGAATCGTCGCTAAGAGGCAGGGATCCGGAGACAATTCCGGAAGGGCGGTTCTGGCTGTGCGTGTTATCGAGAGCCGCCGAGCCCACGCGCATGATCACGTCCGCCTGCCGCCGATGACCCTCGGAAGAAACGATCAGGCTTCCCGCGGTTCCGGCGATGGTCACCGAAGTGGCGTCCGCAACCGAGTAGCTCAGGTAGTACGTTGCAGGATCGGATTTCTCAAGCGAGCCAATCGCGCGGTGCAATTCGCGCTGCATCGTATCGAGCAGGACATCGGGGCGCGGAGCCGAGTGCAGCGCGGCCAGGGGAATAGCGCACGCAGCCACAAAAAGGCAAATGAACAACCGAAGAAACGCTCTTCGCATATTGGCGATTGGTCTAACCGCCAATCTAGCACATTTACGCGGGGGCTGCCCAAAGTTCCGGGCGCGGCGGCCACTGAAATACACAGCCCGCGCGAGGGGGCGTTACGGAGTGCCGGCTGCCGACACTAGCGAGTAAAGATAGATAACGATTCCAGCGAACGTCAGCACGGCGCCCACGCCGGCAAACAAAATAAACGATAGAGGCGCCTTCCAGGCGAGGCTAAGAAGTGTCACCCCCAATCCCACGAGCGTAAGGCAGCCGGCAATGCGGAGGTTTCGCTCAATTGGTTTCATTGGCGGGGCTCCAGAATTTTGTTTTGGCCAGGCTGTCGATGTTGTGCACCATGTCATGGCAGCCGCTGGTGACGCACGACATCTCATTGCTTTTCAGCGAATCCATGATGGCCTTGTGTACTTCGTTGCTCTCGAAAGAACGTGCCCCCAGGTGGCAGTGCAGACACTCGCGATTATTGTAGGGAGTAAATAGCGTGATCTTGTCGGGCGCCGGCGGCGTTCCCAGGTATTGGATGTAGATGTGCCGCAAGCCGCCGAGCTTGGCGTGAATGTCGCCGTAAAGCCCGTAATTCGTATGACACGTATAGCAAGCCTCGTCTGCGGGAATCCGGTGATTCTGAAAATGAGCGGCGGGAATGTACAGAGGGTCATCCACGAGAAGGCTCTTCCCATAGGGTTCCATGATGTGGCACGAGAGGCAGAACGCGGTGTGTTTGGAGCGCTCGATCTGATCGGAAGCGGCACCGAGGGTGCCCAGGATGGGCAGAATGAAAAGCGCTACGAACGCGAATATTTTGCCGCCTTGCGTCGCGGTTACGGAGGGCTTGAAAATAATAATAGCGATGAGAATGACGCTGACGATCAGCGCCGAATAAAGCAAGGTCTGCGGACCCGGCAGAGTCAATTCATTCCTCCGCTAAAAGCCCGGGGAGAGGCTGAAACCGGGCTTTGCTGAAATGTCGAAGGCTACTTCTTTCCCATGTCGCGGATGTAGCCGACCAGTTGCTTGATCTGGTCGCCGGTCAGTTTGTCCTTGTAGGCGGGCATGGGGCTCTTGCCCGCGGTGATGATGTCTGTCAACTGTGCGTCCGTCTGCTTCTGCACGTCCGCGGAATGCAGATCGCGGATCTTCAGCGATTTTCCTGCGGGTGTGCTGGCGGTGCCGTCCGGGGCATGGCACCCCGCGCATTTTGATTTATACAGGCTCGCAGCGTCGTTTTGGGACCACGCAGGCGCCGCGGAGCAAAGCATGCCCGCGGACAACAGCGCCGGTAGTGCGAAAGCCGAACACGTTTGAACGAACCGATCTTTCATAGAGCGCCTCCTCGATAAATTTTGACCAGATGATATCAAGCCGATTCCCCA
>Ga0302324_100020676_pt1 | contig 12866 bp, 15 predicted proteins | sample Palsa_T0_1_FD_201949 | JGI IMG/M metagenome (GOLD analysis project Ga0302324, IMG submission 201949) | Peat permafrost microbial communities from Stordalen Mire near Abisko, Sweden - Palsa_T0_1 | ecosystem: Environmental > Terrestrial > Soil > Palsa > Peat permafrost | place: Sweden: Abisko...
CGGCACGCGCGCGGCCAAATCAAAATGCGTCCACGGCATTTAAGAAGGGATCAGCCATGAAGCGCAAAGGCAAGCTCACGATTGCGATGGCTACGGCAGTCCTCGCCGTTCTGGGCGGCACGGCCGCTTACGCGCAGGACAAGTACTCGCAAAGCCGGCGTTCCGGGCAACGGCAAGCCTTTCCCAGAGGGCTCCATGATTGCAAAGCTCCAGTGGAAGTTCAAGAGGAGCACGGAGGCCCCCTTCGTCGTGGATGTGCCCGGCGTCTTCGCGCAGGCTTTTTTTATGGAAAAGGACAGCAAGCGATTTCCGAAAAGCGGGGGATGGGGATACGCGGTGCTCAACTACGATGCCGTATCCGACAAATTCACAGCCGATCCCAACAGCCCCTCAGACTGCGGATACGCATGTCATACGCCCGTGAAGGCGAAGGACTACATCTTCCATCCGTACCAGAAACGTTGAACCACGCGTAGCCCCGACAAGGACTCCGCGAGGCGCTGCCGGCCCTCACCGCGGCCTTATCATGACCCGAGTGAACTCGGTTACCCCTTTCACGACCACGCAGCACATCTGCACCGCGTTCGCCGGTTAGAACTCGGGCGTGGAACAGGAGGATCTGGCTGGGTCGGCTTCTGGCTGGCAAGCGCCTTTTCCGCATGGCGCTCACCGCCGCTCCGGCCGATTTAGGCTCGATTTGCACAGTAGCGTTGTCAACCTCAGTGCCGAGATACCGCACCGTGCTTTCGAGCTTCGTGTGTCCGAGAAGAAGCTAAACGACAGGTTGCTAACTGCGGCCTCGCGGAAAACAAACCTATCGTCTTGCATCATGCTTCGGACGATCATAAGAAAGGAGATATTGGAAATGAAAGGCATCCTGGCGATTGGAGTCATTCTGGTATTGCTTGCTGGCTCGGCCAACATGATCCTTGCACAGAGCCTTGCGCAGGACAGATACACATTGAGAGTGCCGGACGGGCTCGCGTTCTCTGAAATTAGAGGATACGAAACATGGCAGGACGTTGCTGTGAGTGAGACGGAAACCAGCGTCAAGGCAATTCTGGGAAATCCTGCGATGATAGCTGCCTACAAGGCAGGCATTCCGGGCAATGGCAAGCCGTTCCCGGACGGTGTCACGATCGTGAAGATCGAGTGGCTTAAAAAGAAGAACGCGGCATCTCCCTATTTTGTGGAGATCCCCGACACGCTGAAACACGTGGACTTCATCGTGAAGGACTCCAAAAGATTCCCAAAAACACATGGATGGGCCTATGCCCAGTTCGAGTATGAGCCAGCGTCCAAGACGTTCAAGCCTTCCGTGACCGGCGCGGAATGCGGCTACGCGTGCCACACCGCGGTTTCCGCAAATGACTACATTTTCACCGCATACCCCCCGAGGTGAACTGGTGAGAAGGTATTGCGTGCGCCTCGATCTGGTGCGGGATGGTCGTCCGTATGGTTACTTACAGGCAAACTGACCCGTGACCGTGAGTGGGCGCCCTTGGCCGATCTCGGCATGATCACCTACGGTGTTCCGTCAGCCCGAAACAGCGAGCGGCCGATCATCGCGGAGGTGATGAAATAGGCCCGTAATTCGGTGCATACACACGACGACCCGTTTCTTCGATCAGGAAACAAATCGGCTCGAACCGGTCGACAACCCGTTCGAGCCGAAAGTGTTACCGTTGTGTCGGGAAGGACAGTCACCTCCGCATGGGCTGCGGGAGCGCTGCGCGGATGGTTGTGGCGACTGTCGGAATAAATACTCTCTATCCAAATTGGAGTCGTCAATGAACAGCGTACAAGTCGAGCAGACGAGCTATGAGATGCCGCCGCGGGAGGGATTTACCGTCGCATATTTTCTCACTGTCGCCGACATCGACCGATCAGCTCGATTCTACGAAACGGTCTTCGGAGGTCGCATTTTGAGCAGAGGCGACAGCAGCGGCGCGCCCGGGGTCATCCAGATCGCGAACTCGTGGCTCATTGTCAACGTCGGGGGAGGGCCGACCCCCGACAAGCCCTCGGTAACGCTCAGCGTCCCCGCCGACCCGGATGCGATCAGTAGCTTTATGAATATACGCGTTGCGGATATCCAAGCGTGCTATGAACTATGGCGAAATCGAGGAGCCGAGTTCATCACGGAGCCAAAGGACAAGTATGGCGAGACACGTTGCTACATCCGCGATCCTGATGGTTATATTATAGAAGTTGGGCAAAGCAAGCCGGAGTTGGGCGCCTTGCCTCTCGGAAACAAGCGGGGATGAGGTAGCTGAGGGGCCCATTTGTCAGGGCATCGTGGCAATTGGGACTGCTCTCGGGTGCGCAGACAACGCGGTTCGACGTCTTCCCCCCGGTCGGAGGTCACTATGAGCAGCACACAGTTGAGCAACGAACATACAACCCAAATCGCAAGCGCAGGGGTCCTCGATACGAAACTCGAGGTCGTCGTCATTCCAGTGTCTGACGTCGATCGTTCCAAACGCTTCTACGGAAGCTTGGGATGGCGGCTAGACGCCGATTTCGCTTACGATAATGGCTTCCGCGTCGTCCAGTTCACACCGCCCGGCTCGGGATGCTCGGTCCAATTCGGCACGAACATCACGTCGGCCGCGTCTGGCTCAGCTCAGGGCCTCTACCTAATCGTCGCCGAGATCGAGGCTGCACGCGAGGAACTCCTCGCCCGCGGCGCCAAGATCAGCGAGGTGTTCCACGCCGGGACGCCAGGAGCTCAGTTCCAGCGCGACGACACAAGTGGTCGCCTCAGCGGGCCCGCAACAGACCGCGCCAGCTATAGCACGTTTGCCTCGTTCAGCGATCCAGACGGCAACGGCTGGCTGCTCCAAGAAGTCAAGACGCGGCTTCCCGGACGAGGACTCAGCATGGACGTCGCGACCCTGACCGAGCTCTTGCGTGAGGCAGAGAAGCGACATGGCGAGTATGAAGCGACCGCTCCGAAGCACCACTGGTCGGGGTGGTACGCCGCCTACATCGTGGCGCGGGAGCGCGGCAGGGCTCCCGAGGAGGCAGCCAAAGATGCTGCGCTCCATTTGGAAGGCACCCGTCGATGAGAGCCGAGATCGTCTCCGGCGTAAGCTTTGTCAATGCGCTATGAGTGTTCTCACAACTAAGTTTTGACGCCGGTGCTTTTGGGACCGGCCGTTGAGCAAAGCATCGATGATGCCGCCCACTCGGGAAAGGACAGCTACATGCCAAACGTCCGTCATTCGACCGTCCGAGTGGGCCCTGCGAACGTCTTTTACCGTGAAGCCGGTACGCCAGGACAACCGGTTCTTTTGCTGCTCCACGGCTTTGCAAACTCGTCACACTATTTCCGGCACTTGATGCCGAAGCTCGCAGGCCGATTTCACCTGATCGCACCAGATCTGCCCTCGTTCGGATTTACGACGCTCGGAGAGGGTGAGGGCTATCAATTTACTTTTGCCGGCCTGACAGAGACGATTCAGGGATTTGTGGACGAACTTTCGCTACGACGCTTTGCGATGTACGTGTTCGATTACGGCGCGCCCGTCGGCTTTAATCTGGCGGTCGACAATCCGGATAGCATTACGGCAATCGTCTCGCAGAACGGCAATGCATACGAGGAAGGCCTGGGTGCTGCTGCTTGGGCTCCATTGCGTGCCTATTGGGCGCAACCTTCACCGGCCATCCGTGAGAAAATTAAGCAACGCATGTCGCTCGATGGGGTACGTGAGGCATATTTTCAAGGAATGAGTGATCGCGCCATAATCGAGCCCGAGGCGTATTGGCTGGATTCGGCGCTGCTTGCTCGCCCGGGGATGATGGACCTTCAGGCCGACCTCAAGCTCGACTACAAATCTAATATCGAGCGCTATCCTCTGTATCAGCAATACCTCCGGACGCACCGGCCTCCACTGCTTGCCATGTGGGGAAGGAACGACACCTTCTTCATTCCACCAGGCGCCGAGGCGTTCAAGCGTGACGTGCCCGATGCAGACATCCGATTTCTGGACGCCGGGCACTTTGCTCTTGAAACCAACGTCGATGACTTCGCGTCCGCGATCCTGAAAATGCCAGTTAACGCATAAAGCCCGGCTCTATCCCGGACCATGGAAAGCAGAGTCCTCCAATCGTCAGTTTCCAATACGAGATTGTTCCCCTGCTAGCTCCGCACGTATCGATTCGAAGAAGGGCGGTCCGGGTTCATTGCGACTGTCGATCGTATTCCGCCTGGGTTGCCGAAAAAGTTGTTGCGACCGACGGAAATGACCGCATATGCCCGACGCGGGCGTTCGGCGAACGGCCTGGGTTGACGCGTATCGCATCATGCTTTGCGTCGTTGCCAGGCGGCGCGGACGCGAATTCCGAGAGATGACCACGTCGATCGAATATCGTCCGGAACCGAGACGCAAAGGCTAATGCAACTTTCAAAGTGATCGGCGCATCGAAGGAGACGCGTTCGTCTGGCCTGCGTGTCACGGAATCTGAAATTAGCCGCCCAAATTCCTCACGGGCGGCAAACTCTGGTGTACAACCCTGTTAGATAGGGCGTCGACCGGGTCCCACCAACGCCGCGCCCGGCCGCGTCACTTCGACAGTAACAGGGTCGACTGGGTGCCCCGCGGCGAGCCACGCGTCGAGACCGCCTAGAAGTGGGCGCACGCGCGCGAATCCGGCGTCAATCAGCAACTTGGCGGCCTGCGCAGCGGACGCCTCGTTAGGGCACGTACAGTAAAGAACGATGTCGCGGTCACGCGAGAGGTCCTTAACGTGTTCGCCGATGGATTGAAGCGTCACGCACAGCGCGCCGGGAATGCTCTGCGGCTGCATCGCGCGCGCCGTGGGAGTGCGTACGTCGACGACCAGCGGTGCGTCGCCGGCACCCATAAGACGATGCAGTTCGTCGACGCTTATGCGTGCCCCGCGCAGCATCGCGTAAAAACTGCGCCGCCGCCACCATTTGAACGCGACGTATGCTGCCAGCAATGCGCCGATGGCGATAATCGCGATGGTGCCAAATCGCCGCGCGTGGGCGAGCAACCGCTCGACCTGTGGTTCGAAGAGCATTCCACCGCCGATTCCAGCCCCCACCCAAAGTGCGCTGCCAAGCGTGGTGAGGAGGAGAAAACGGACCCAGCCGATCCCAGTGGCGCCCGCTAGCGGCGGAGCAATCAAGTCCAGCCCGGGAACGAATTTCGCGATGACCAGCGCGTTGATGCCCCACCGCTCGAAGCCCGATTGTGTTTCGCTGACGCATGAATCCGGTGTGAGCGAAATCAGGCACAGTGTCTTCATCACGCGATTGCCGAAGTAACGCCCGGCCATGTACCACGCGCTGTCTGCGACCACGCACGCAACAACTGCCGCCGCGACGACCGCGAGCAGCGACAGTTCCCCGTTCTCGGCCATCGCACCGGCAACAACGAGTGTCGGGATGGCCGGCAGCGGGACGCCGATCTGATCGAGCAGCACGTTTCCGAACACAACTGCGAGCCCGTACTGGCTGACGATCGCAGAAAGGTCGTTGGTCATCGGGCCATCACAGCAAGTTGATCGTCCGCACGGGGCCTATGTGGCTTGGATCATGTCGCGCGCATAATGTTGGGGCTCGTGGTGCCGCCTCTCAAATGACGGCACCGTCCAGAGGCGGGCCCAAGCGCGGGTCACGTAAGGTCAGTGTAGCCATTAATTGTGGCGCACTCAGATTGGATGTGCCATAACTGTGACTGGGGGAGTATTGGTTTCGAGATCGACAAGCGCTGCTAGTTATTGATTTGAGACGCTTTTATATCGGTACTGCCTGCCTCTGAATCCGTTGGTCGCAGGTTCGATCCTGGACGGCCCACCAATAAAAATAATGGCGCGCAGGGGTGCAGGCGGTTGTCTTTTTCTGGCGGGGTTACGCCCGAATTACGACGCCCCACTCCAGTCGGCCTCCTCTAACTGGTCAGACCTCGACGCCACGCGGGGGCCACGAATAGTCACTAATACAAAGCGGCACGGGTCTCCTAGACCTAGCATAGGTTGCATTGACCGGCTGAAACCGCTGGATTCTAGGGATCGACGAATTCACCGAGCGGCGCTCAATGGGGGATCGACCAGCCGAAATACTCCTCGACTTCGATGGCCTTTCCATCGCGAAGCGTCACGATCTCCGTATTGCGGAAGCGGTGACCGTCTTTGCCCAGACCCTCATAGGTAACGATCACGCGATCGCCATCGGTGACTAGATTGACGAAATCGAACCTTTCGCTACGCTCGCTATTCGGCCAACAGCGCTCAAAATAGGTCGCTCGGTCGATGCGGCTGTCGAGCGGACTCGTGAAGTGGAAATCGTCGGCGATGAGAGGCTCGATCGCCGCACGGTTCTTGTCGACGTAGGCCCTGTACATTGCCCGCGTGATTCCGATTGCATCCTTGGCCATGGGCCTCTCCTCATTTCAACAACGTGGCGTAACAGCGCTATCTGAACCGCAAGCGCACCTTGTTGCGCGCAGAGGCATCTCGCCTATTTCGCGTAGCCGAGTTCGGAGACCAGTCGATCCCGCGCTTCTTCGCGTGTCCTGTCGAGACGTGCGCCGGATAGTAACTGTCTTGCCCAAACCATACCTGTTCCTTGCGGCATTGATAACGCCGCCATGCGTGATCGCGCCAGAGTCTGGCTCGCTCACTGCGCCAATGCCTCAGCCGATGTCGAACCCTCCGCCGTGGCTAGCACCAAAGTAGGCGCGCGCAGCGGATCGAACTCACTCCATTGGTTTTGGATGATGTTACCTTGCGCCCGCTCGATGTCCGCAGCTCCTTGCGCCCGTAAAACGGTGATTGCACTCACTTCCTCCGATGAAGACGCTGTGCCGATAGCGACGAGCATCCCAGACTTCCGTGGCGTCGCTTCGTCACGGCTTTGTTCAGAATGGGCCGATTCTCCAGCAGCCCGCTGAGGATCACCCATTTCCTTCAGTGCACCCGCCAACGATCCGACATATGCTCCGATGGCCGCCCCAGCTACTGCCGCACCTGGCCCCAGAACAGGCATTGTCGCCAGGCCGATCACGGTGCCTACACCGGTCCCGGTTGCCGCACCCACCGACGCGCCAACGCCGGCGTGATGCGCGCCGGCTGATGCTTCAGGGTCTCGGCGAGTGCCATGAAGGTCGTGTTGCCCGGCGGGATTGACGAAGAACGTTGCAATCTGCTCGCGCTGGAATCCTGTCGCCTCAAGCGCGGTCACTGCTTGCTCGGCCCGCGTTTGCTCACCGAATCTACCGGCGATGATTGTATTCACTTGGCTTCTCCTGCTCGGCTATCAAATATTTTTTAGGTTACTCGAAGGCACTTGCGAGGTCTGTACGTCACCGCACAAATAGAGTTGGCTACGCTTGCGGTGCGTCTATTTCCCCACAACCTCCTTCATTTCCTTGCTCTGTGTCATGGAGCGTGGCGCGTCGGCGTAAATCGCTGTTATCGGGAACGAACGTGTGCTCGGCAAATCCGTGAACAGGGGACACGAGACCACACCGACCCACCCCATAGTTAAAGCGCGCGCCACGAGGTCCGGCTAAAGGCTCAGGCGCAAAGGGCCGAGTTCGCGCGTTGCGGCACGATGAGCATGGATCGTTTGGCGACGAACGAACTTTCGTTGACGCGGGATTTGATAGCCAATCTGTTTGGCATGTGTCGCGAAGGCGTCACCGAAGTCCGCGCAATTGCGCGTGACCGACTCGAATCGCATCCTGCAGTTCTTGCACCAGATCGCCCGCTGCGGCCGCGCCGCTTTGGGCTGGATCATTCATTGCCTGAGGGCTACCATAGAACCAGATCGAGGCCGTCGCCTCGCATATGCGACGATATGCAACGGCATCGAAACCTGATTCGAGACGAGGCAAATTTGCGCTCCGATGATAGGGTGCCGCGCGACAAAGCGCCGAATGGCTTGTTCTTGGGGAAACTGGGCCCAGGAGTCATTACTGGGGCCGCGGACGACGACCCAAGCGGGATCGCGACTTACTCGCAGGGAGGCGCGCAGTTCGGCTACAGCCTGCTGTGGACGCTGTTCTTCACCTACCCGCTCATGGTCGGTATTCAGGTGGTCAGTGCCCGCATTGGTCGAGTCAGCGGTTACGGCTTAGCAGGCAACATTCGCAGGCATTATCCTCCGTGGGTGCTTTATGGTCTCGTTTCTCTGTTGTTGGTCGCCAACACGTTCAACATCGGTGCGGATCTCCGCGCGATGGCGGACGCCACCGCGTTGCTTATAGGCGGCTCGCGGCACGCATACATCCTTGGATTCGGACTCTTCTGCGTAATGCTGCAGATCTATTTCTCTTATGCGCGCTACGTCCGAGTTCTCAAATGGCTCACCCTCTCACTGTTCGCGTACGTCGGTGTCGTTTTTTCGGTCGACTTGCCTTGGTTGGATGTGATCCGAGGCGTTTTCGTTCCATCGCTCAGCACGAACGCGACTTACCTAACGACTGTCGTAGCAATCTTCGGAACCACCATCAGCCCCTATCTCTTCTTTTGGCAGGCATCACAGGAATGCGAGGACATACGAGCGGTAAAAGCAGACAGACCCTTGCGCGACCATCCTGATCAAGCGGCACGACACTTGGCCAGGATCAAGGTCGATACCTATATCGGGATGGGATTCTCGAACTTGATTGCATTTTTTATCATGCTCACCACAGCCGCTACGTTGCATACCCACGGAGTGATCGACGTCCAAACGTCGGCCCAAGCCGCTGAAGCACTGCGTCCCATTGCGGGCAAATTCGCGTTTCTGCTGTTCAGCATGGGCATAGTTGGCACCGGTCTGCTAGCTGTACCAGTTCTAGCCGGATCGGCAGCGTTTGCGGTTGCGGAGTCGTTTCGTTGGCGGCAAGGCCTGGATCTGACCCCGCTGCGTGGGGCGCGCTTCTACGGCGTGATCGCTGCTGCGACACTGGTCGGCGTCGGATTGGGGTTCACACCGCTCGATCCAATCAAGGCACTGTTCTATGCCGCAGTCATCAACGGAGTAATCTCGCCTCCCATCATGCTGGTTATGATGCGCATGGTGTCCAATCCGACAATTATGGGGGCGTTTATAGTGACGCGGCGATTGCGCGTCCTAGGCTGGGTGTCAACTACAGTAATGGCCGTTGCAGTAGCGGCGATGTTTGTCCAAATGCTTAGTTGATACCACCGCATTGACATCCCCACGAACCTGAAGGGGGCGCCGATTCGCAGAGACGGTGAGCCGCTACTCATCGAGGCTTCGAATAATCGTCTGCCTCGTTCGCGTTAGACGCGGCGCTAAGCACGCAGAAGCCACCTCGCTAGGCAGAACTTTAGGCCGGGTTGCCCACCGGCGCCGCATAGTGTGCAGCGTGGCTGCACATCATTGGTTTGGCTCGGACGGTGCTAACGAGATTTGATTCTACGAGCCGAGTCCAGCACCGTCATCTGTGCGGTAGCGCACGGTACTCCCGAGAGAACCAGAGCACCATACGTAGGAAATCGTTGCGTACCTAACCTCGAGGCGTTATGAATCTACTTTGGGTTCTCGTAATCATCGTCCTGATTTTCGCATTCGTCGGGGCACCTGGGATCGGTCCGTGGCATCACAACTACGGGTGGTATCCGAGTGGGCTGGGAACAATCGTTGTTGTCGTGCTTGTGGTCCTATTGCTTACTGGCCGGTTGTGACGTCGGCGATAACCCGCGTCTCGACGCACGATAATGCCGCGATGAACGCACCACAACTAACGTCATCTCGCACTCGCCTGCACGAGCTTCTGGCGATATCGGAGAGCCGGCGGACAGACGCCCAGTGGGATGAGATCCATGAACTTGAAATTGAGCTCTCTTCCGCCAACCGAAAGCAACCTCTAGACCAAGGCGCTCGGCGAGAGACCCCTGCAACCGCCGCCGGGCATGGTAAGCCCCACGGCGATGCGCAGGGCAAGAAGCCGTTCCAGAAAGTACACAGCAAGCGGCGGTCCGGGCAGAATTTGCGGTGAGGAGCGCGACTGCGACGGAATTTGTCTTGGACGCCGCCACTAGACTTCATGGCTGCTTTTGGGCGGCCCGTATGCGGAAAAACTGCTTAGCACTTGGTTAACGCGGTTTTGCGGGGGCTCATAAACCATCACCCGACCGCGTAGCGTTCAATAGTGGTGATTCTATGAGGTCGAATTTTGCCGCTGCTTCGGCTCCGCGGAGGCAAACGAGTTTTTCGAATGTCAGGGACTTCCCCATCCTGAAGCGACGTTGAAGTCGCACGGCATCGAGTGCCAAGATTGAGGTTCTGAATCTTCAATCTGAACAGGAGGGGAAGTCGTGGGAAAGCTTACTACGGTTGGCATTGATCTCGCAAAGGATGTTATTGCGGTGTGCGTGTTGGACGTACATGGTGCGGTCATCGAACGACGCGTGCTCAGGCGCGCAGCGTTCGAGCGGTGGGCGGAACAGTTGCCGGCGAGCACGGTTGCGATGGAGGCATGCGGCTCGGCCCATCATTGGGGCCGCTGGTTTGCCGCACGCGGGCACAGCGCACGGCTCATCGCGGCCGAGTTCGTCGTGCCGTTCCGGAAAGGTGGCAAGAACGACACCGCGGATGCAGAGGCCATCGCCATCGCCGCCCGGCAACCGACGATGCGCTTCGTGCCGATCAAGACCGTCGATCAGCAAGCCATTCTGGCTTGGCACAGTGTGCGCGAGGGCTGGAAGGAGGAACGCACGGCGCTGCTCAACCGGGTGCGAGGGCTACTCGCCGAATACGGGGTCGTCATCGGTCGCTCTGCCGATCGATTTCTGACTGCACTGCCTAAACTGAGCGAAGATTCCAGACTTCCCGACCCGGTGCGTGCCATGCTGTTCGAGGCGCGTGAGCAATTTGCCTCGCTGCACGCCCGTCTTGCTCGCTGTGACGCGCAGATCGCTGCTCATGCCAGGAACAGTCCCACGGCGCAGCGCGCAGGTGAACTGCTTGGCGTTGCCCCGTCACGTCGAGTGCACTGGCCGCGACGGTTCCCGATGCCAGGATCTTCAAGAGCGGCCGCCAGTTTGCCGCCTGGCTCGGCCTCACGCCTCGACAGCACAGCTCCGGCGGCAAGACTCGACTGGGACGGATTAGCTTGCGTGGCAACGTCTATTTACGCACGTTGCTGATTCAGGGGGCGCGCAGTACGCTGCAGTCGGCCATCAACGCGGAGCCATCGCGAGCCAACCGATTGCAGTGCTGGATCATCGCGCTCTATGGACGCAAGGGTTACCACAAGACTTTGATTGCCATCGCCAACAAGCATGCCCGCATCCTCTGGGCCATGCTCGCCAAAGAAGAACGCTACGATGCCTCGGCATGGCAGCGCCACCCCATGAACCAGCGACCACTGGCCGGCAACGCATAACCCCATCAACAACGCTGAATGGCTGCTCCACGCGATAGCAAGACGAGGTCAGACCGAACGAGAGAAGAGCCCGGCTATTCTGTTGGCGAGCATTCCACCGCGCACGGGCGATCACCGGCACGGCGCTACGCCGAATTTCGAATGGGGCTCTCTCGTGCGGCTTATATCGTGGCCCGCGCACACCATCGTTGCGCAACAAGGCCGTTTGCAGAGACGCAGCCTGTTCCTCGGCATTGCGTCGCGCCCCCCAGCCATTAACTAACAAACGCCATGCATCCTTCAACCGGGCCGCCCGAGCTACCGGGATACCCCTTCGCCCGGGGCATCACAATCCATTCAATCTTGACTCGCGGGGGAAGTCCTTGCAAACAGAATAGGTCTCTTTGGGTCATCCGCGCTTGCGCCGGGTGTTGGACGCCGGGGAACCTGGGTCGAAACGCCTAAAGTACCGTGTAGCCCGTTCCGGGTGGCCGCGGCGAATGTTATTTGCCAGTACTTGTCGAGTCAAGTATTGTTTCGTCAAATAAATGACGATAAACTAAAACCATGAAGCATTACTCGGCGCGGACCTTTATTCCATCTCGTAGCGTCGGATTTCTGGTCAAGAGCTGCGCCTCGTTGCTGGCGATGGTTGGAGAAACCACCTTCGAATCCCAATCCGTAACGCCCCCGGGGTTCATGGTGCTGATGAGTTTGCGGGAGAGATCGCCGATGTCGCCGAGCGAGCTCAGCATCGAGACGGGGCACGACATGGGCGGGCTGACAAGGGTCGTGGATGCCTTGGCGCGGGCTCGCTTGGTCAAGCGTGAGCGAAGTCAAGCCGACCGTCGAGTCGTGCGGATTGCCATCACCGTGTCCGGCATTCGCCAGCTAGAGAGGTCGCTCGCCGCCACCGTGGGCGTGTTCAACCAGATTCTCGAGCCATTCTCGAATCGAGACTTTGAGGCGCTGGTCTCGCTTTTGCAACGCTTGCATGGCCAGTTACACCAGTACGTCAAGACGCAGCGGTGCGCAGCACCAGAACGCTCGTCGGCAAAACCGCGTAACGGACCAAGAGCCGGGAGGTCATCGTGAGAATGTGCCTAATCGTAACAGCTGCGGCGGCTATTCTCATCGCGGCCTGTGCTCCTCTCGGTCCCGACTTCGCGCGTCCGGAACTTCCCACAGCCGGCAGCTATGAAGTGCGCCCGGCTGCAATGACTGGTGCGCCGCAAGGCTTCGTCTATGGGGCAGACGTTGCAGGGGAGTGGTATTACCTTTTCCGCTCCGATGCGCTGAATGGCCTTGTGCGCGAAGCGCTGGCGAATAGCCCCGACCTCGAAGCGGCGCGTCATGGGCTCCTTGCGGCGCAGCACGAGCTTAGCGCGGTGGCGGGGACGGCGCTTCCACGGCTCGACGCGAGTGGGAACATTTCGCGTGCTCACGTCAACGGAAGCTTTCTGTACGAGCCAATCAGTGCCTTCAGTGCGACTGGAAACCAGCTCAACGTAGGGC
>Ga0302324_100020678_pt1 | contig 12865 bp, 9 predicted proteins | sample Palsa_T0_1_FD_201949 | JGI IMG/M metagenome (GOLD analysis project Ga0302324, IMG submission 201949) | Peat permafrost microbial communities from Stordalen Mire near Abisko, Sweden - Palsa_T0_1 | ecosystem: Environmental > Terrestrial > Soil > Palsa > Peat permafrost | place: Sweden: Abisko...
TCAGGTCCGGTGGGTCGGTAAAGCCGATCCCGTAGCTCAGCGCCAATTCATCCACACAATCTTCGGCATCGCCGCATAGCACTTAGCTGGGCAGTCACCTCGCCGGCCGCTCCATGTCCTGCTATTTGCAACAGAACCCAACGGTCCGTGATTTCCTCAGGACGCGACGAAGTTTCGCAAGAACGGTGCTAACGGCGCTCCCAGAGTTCAGCCTGCAAATCTCCTTGGCGGCTACGATCACCGCGGCGCGGAGTTCGGCGTGGGAACGTTGAAGGTCTGTCATTGGGTCCGACCAGGGTCTCAGGCGGCGCGACGCTGAGCACCCGCATTTGCGGCGGTACGGGAATCGCGCCGCGATATTATTCATTATCCGGCCAATCATGATGCCCGCTTCGGTGTAAGTGCGTAAGTTATGTGTAACTTGGGTGCGCGTGCACAGATTGGACCGGATAATGCGTTATATACCGGCCAATCTGCTTTGTTATCAATCTCTTCGGGAGATTTCAGGCGACGGCACAGATTGGCCGGTATATAAATCAATATCGGTTAGCCACGCCTGGCCGCTGTTCCGGCTGGCCGACGCCCCGGCGGAAGCCGACGCTTCCCCAGATCGCCGTTTCGAGTTACCTGCGCCGCGAAAAGGACGCGAAAGGGACCGCGAAACAGACAGGGAACCGGAGGCAAGCGGGTGTATACTTGCCACTGACGGATGGCCCAAGAATCAATTCCGGGTAAATTGGTATCCACTCTTGGTGTTTCCATCCTGGCGCTGATTGGACTTTGGGGTTCAATTCGGGTTGCCTGCGCCCAGGCTCGCGTCTATGTGTCCAACAACGGCGACAACACCGTCTCGGAAATCGACCCATCGACGAATACCGTGGTCGCCACGATTCACGTGGGGAGCGGGCCCGAAGGGGTGGCCGTCACCCCGGACGGAACGCGCCTCTATGTGGCGCATGACGGCGGCGCAGTCTGGGTGATCGACACGTCGAACAACAGCGTGGTCACCAAGGTGGCCGTGGGGGGCGATCCCTATGGGGTGACGATCACTCCGGACGGAACGCGCGTCTATGTGACGGAGGACAACGGCGCCGCCGTGTCCGCAATCGACACGTCGAGCAACACCGTGATCGCCAAGATCAGCGTGCCGGCCACACCCTCTGGCGTGGCCATCACCCCCGACGGAAGGTACGCCTATGTGGCGAGCGCCGGCACCATCGTCTCGGGGGGCACCGCCACCGTCTCGGTGATCGACACGTCGAGCAATACTGTGGTCGCCACGGTGGATCTGGCCGGCCTCCCCTGGGGGATTGCGGTCACGCCGGACGGAACGCGGGTCTACGTGGCGAACTCCGCCGCCACCCTCACCGGAGGAAGCGCCAACGTCTCGGTGATCGATACGTCAAGCAACGCCGTGGTCGCCAATGTGACTGTGGGCGCCGGCGTCTCCTGGGGGCTGGCCATCACTCCGGACGGAACTCGCGCCTATGTGGCGACGGGCGTCTTGACCGGCTCCGGTGCCAACAGCGGCGTCGTCTCGGTGCTCGACACGTCGAGCAACAGCGTGATCGCCAAGGTGAGCGTTGCTGACCCCGTTGGGTTGGCCGTCACCCCGGACGGAACGCGGGTCTATGTGGCGAATGACTCCAACTTCTCCAGCGCCAGCTCCGTCTCGGTGATCGACACGTCGAGCAACGCCGTGGTCGCTACGGTGGGCGTGGGGTTCATCCCCGAATGGGTGGCCGTCCAGAAGGGGAGTAGCAACCCGAGCTACACCTGCACCAACACCACGCCCCCGGTGATTACTTTTGTCGATTCGGCGAGCGGTTACGGCGGATATTCCTATTTCACATCCGGCTCGTGGCTGGAGATCAAGGGCAGCAATATGGCCGACCCTGCTGATCCACGATTGTCGGCTACTACGGATCCGGGCCAGTGGACTTCGGGGGACTTCAATGGTGTGAACGCGCCCACCATGCTCGACGGCATCAGCGTGAGTATCGACGGAAAGCCGGCCTACATCTGGTATCTTTCGACCGGGCAGCTCAATGTACAAGCGCCCGAGGATTCCGCCACCGGTAACGTCGCCATCACCGTCACGAATTGCAACGCTACCAGTTCCGCAATCATGTTTGCGCGGCAACTGTTGGCGCCGGGCCTTCTGGCGCCGTCGAATTACACTGTCAACGGCACTCAATACATGGTGGCGACCTTCGCCTCGGACGGGGCATACGTATTGAACACCAGCTCCGGTACGGCGTTTGGACTCTATAGCCGGCCGGCCAAACCGGGAGATGTGATCATTGCGTACGGCATCGGGTTCGGAGACGTGACTCCAGAGATCCTGCCCGGCATCATCGTCCAACAAAGCAACGCTCTGGTGAACGCGGTCACGTTTTCTTTCGGATCCACCCCGGCAACCCTCTCCTACGCCGGATTGGCGGGCGGTTTCGTGGGCCTCTACGAGTTCTACATTACAGTGCCCTCCGGACTTGCAAACGGCGATTATCAGATCAACGTGACGCAAAATGGGGCCACGATTCCGCAGACGATGTTCCTGACCGTTCAGAACTGACCGTCCTGTGATGTTGGCAGCGCTACTCAAACGAGGCAGATCCATAGGCCGAGGAACTCATTCGAGCCGAGTTTGTGCGCTGCAAAGGCGGCATGTGCTTCATTTAGCCGGAGTGTAGCCCAATTAGAAAGCAGGAAGGTCGTCGATGACTGCGCATCCGGAAGTCATCGTACCAGTTCCGGGCCCGAAGTCGCTTTATACCGGCCAATGTTCTGAGTGAGGGGCTCGCATCCGACAACAGAAAGCAGTATTCTTGTTTTCGTTCGAAACTGACTTTACCGGGAGGGTGAAGGCCGGTCCTCAGATCGAAACTTGGCAGGGACGGTCAGCGGCGGCCTTCACGCCAGCCGTGATTCTCTTTATCGCACTGCCAGAGGAGAAAGACAACATCGACCCGGGGTGATCCCACTGGACCTCCTGCCGCGACGATGTCCAGTTTGCGGGAACCACACGATCATTGGCCATGGACGACGGCTCCGCCAGGCTCACGATGATCGGCACGAACGCATCAGGGTGCGGCGCGGAATCTGTCGTCCCTGTGGAAAGACCTTCACGATCTTGCCCGATTGGCTCGCTCCGGCGGCGCCTTTCAGCTTGGTTGTCAACAACAGGCCTGCGAGAGCATCTCCGCAGGTGCGGCCGTGGAGCAATCAGCACCGCACTGCAAAGACCCGTCGCGCTCGCCCGACCCCTCAACTCTGCGCCGATGGGCGGTACGTCGCCTACTCAGCGTGTGGTCCTGGCTGACCGCCAGGGCTCACGCAGAGTACTTTTTGCGGACACCCACCATCGTTGCCTGGGATCTCAGCGCGCTCTGCCGTATTCTGCCAATCGAGGCAAGAAGTCCATGACTCGAATGGCGCTCGATGAACTAAAACAGCGGATTCCGTTGCTGGAGTATCTGCAGGCACATGATTGGCAGCAGGTCCGGCCCATCGGCTTCGGCCGCTTCCTGGGGCTGTGTCCGCTGCACGCAGACCACAAGCCCAGCTTGGTGGTGGACCCCCAAAAAGAATCTGTTCCACTGCTACGGGTGCCGTCGCAGTGGCGACGTGATTCGCTTCGTCGAACTCTATCACGAGGTGGATTTCCCTCAGGCTGTGGCGCTCTTGCGGGAATGGTGCGGTGTGGCGCCAGTGTTGCATGAGGCCGATCGTTTCTATCGCATGCAGTTACACCGCCATGGTGAGGCGGTTGCCTATCTGCATCGGCGCGGAATCCGCTCGCCGGAACTGATCGAGCACATGCGGATCGGTTACGCGCCCGGCGGTTGCCTGCGCGGTTGGTTGACTCAGTTGGGATACCCACTGCCGGCTCTGCGTCGAGCCGGCCTGGTCACCGCCGCCGGCTACGACACATACAGACACCGTATCGTGTTTCCGCTGGAAGGCAATCTCTATGGCCGGAGCGTTTCGGATTCGGCGCCGCCTCACCGGTTCTTGCCTGGTGCTAAAGGGGGCTTGTACTCATGGGCGCAAGCCTAATCCTACCCTGAAGTAATACTCGTGGAGGGTCTATTCGACTATGCCGTGTTGTGGGAGGCCGGTTTTCGAAACGTCACCTGCTCGTTGGGAACCCATCTCAACGCGCTCCAGCTTCGGCAACTGTGCGATGGTCCCCGGACCGTCTATCTGGCCCTGGATGCCGATGCTAACGGCAGCGGCCAACAGGCCGCGCAGTCCCTCTCACAAACTCTTCGGGAGCGAGGCGTAGCTGCTCGCCTGGTCTCTCTACCCGAGGACCACGGCCCCAACAGCTTCTTTGTCTGCGGTGGCACTGCAAAAGAGTTTCAACATCTGTTGGAGGTGGCTTGCCTGTGAGATTCCGTGTAATTCACCAGCGCGACCTGAGCAATGCCCACAGCCCGTTTCGAGTGGTCGAACAGACCGACCGGGAAGTGGATTGGACCATCGCTTCCTCGACCAGCAGCGAGTGCGGGGTGTAGCCGACTCGACACTACGCAGCTATGCCCACGACCTGCTCCATTTCATCCGCTGGTGGGCCGATGCGCATAAGACCTCCGCGATTACCCAACAGGACCTGACCGAGTCGACGTTCCTCGACTATATTCGCTATCAGTCCGACCAAAATCCGCCGCCCGGGCTGAGGGCCGCGTCAAACCGCAGATGCCGTCCCAGGGCGCGCACGCCGGTCCAGGACCACACCGAGGCCAACATGAGGAATAGCGCAGCCAGAGTGGTCCTCCAAGGGCCGGGCGATCTCTCCCAAAAATGACCCTGCCAAAGCAGGGAATATGCAACGACCTGCAGCGCCAAGCCCCACCGGGCCCGGTTGTCCCGCCGCTCTGGCACACTGAAGTTCCACTTGTTGAGCGGGAATGGGAGAAACCACGCAATCCATCCTGCCGTGAGCATGATGTAGGCGTACGGCGGCACAGCAATGAGTAGGGAAGCTCGACGCGTCGAGCTGGTTGATGTGAAACATGGACGCGCGAGCTGAGAGAAGCCCGATAAACTCTTACGCCAAGGGAATATTTTCATTTTGGACTTTCCTTTCATCAGGGGAACATGAATAAGGCCGTTGCCGGCCGCGCTCACGGGCGGCGCGCCGTTGTCGGGCCCAGGCTCTGCCACATTCGTACGCCACTTTCGGTCAAACCCAGCAACAGCGAGCCGTCGGAAGTGAACGCGAGCTTTTGGGGACCCTCGTCCAACGGCATGGCGAGCAGCCGTTCGTACTGGACGGCATCCCAGATTCGCAGCGAGTCCCAGGATGCCGTGACAATGCGGCTTCCGTCCGGACTGAAGGTAACTCTGAAGGAGAAGACGCCATCCCGCAGCCTGCTGATGACCGCTCCCGTGCGAGCGTTCCAAACAATGCTCTTGCCGACAGTCGGGAACGTGGCCACCAGGCGCCGGCCATCGGGACTGAACGACGCGTCGAAAGCGGGACAAAGCGGGGTGTCGATGGCGCATGGCTCCAGATCTTTGAACTCCTGCAACAAGCTGCCGGTGGATGCGTCCCACAGACGGAGAGGCGTTTCGTCCATAGCGGAAGCCGAGGTGTCCCCGGCAGCCGTGAGCAGCCCGCGGCCGTCCGGCGAGAAGGACACGGAGTTCACGGGGGCTCTGAGGGTGATTGTGATGGAGCGGCCGGAATCCGCATCCCACAGCCGCGCCGTGCGGTCGGTCGATCCGCTTGCCACACGCCTGCCGTCCGGGCTGTAGGCTACCGCCGTGATGGCCGCACTGTGGCCGCGCAACTCGACACCAGGGGCGCCGGAAGGCACGTTCCAAACCTGAGCGGCGCCGCTGCGGCCTCCCGTTAGGAGGTGCTTGCCATCGGGGCTGAAAGCCATGCTCCCAATTCGGCCCGCGCCGGCCGGCCAACCGCGCACCATGGTTCCGTCCAGCCCGTACAGAGCAACCCGGCCGTCCTCGAATCCCGCTGCCATCAGCGCGCTGCCGCTGCTTACAGCCATTGCGGTCGCCTTACCTGGCGCCAGAGGCAGAAACTGGCCTCCGTACGAAGTGGCATCCCACACCGCCAATTCGCAGCATTCCCAGCCGGCGGCCAACCGCTTGCCGTCCGGGCTGAAAGCTACTGAGTTTGCCGTCGGAAAATTGAAGCCGGCCAAACTTGCTATAAGCTTGTCGTCGAGCCAGATGCGAACTGCCCGATCGTAGCCGGTGGCGGCCACGCGCCGGCTGTCGGGGCTAAAGGCAACGGCCTCCACCTCTGGGCCGGTGATTGCCAGCACGGCGGGTTCGGCCGGCGATTGCAGGTTCCACACCCGGATGGAACCCTCCCGAGATCCGGCAACCAGGCGTCTGCCGTCGGGACTGAATGCCGCGCTCGCTACGTCTCCGCCGGGCCTCAGCGACGCGACCTTGTGCAGCTTGGCCACGCTCCACACCTCGAGGTTGCCCAATGCGAGTTCGGCGCCGTCCGGGCTGAACGCCAGAACGTCTTCCGCGGGAATCTGTGCCAACGTTCTTCCGCCGCGCACCTCCCAGACGATCGTGCCCGACCCGGAGGGCATGGCGACGCGGCTCTTATCCGGGCTGAAAACCGCGTAATAGGCTTTGCTATCCGCCTTGCAATCGCCGCATATGGAGAGCGTCCGGCCGGAAATAACTTCCACCACCCTGATACCGCCGTCATCCGTTACCGCCAGCTCGGCATCCTGGCTCATGGCAAGCACCCGGCGGAACTTGAAAATCACCGGGCTCGAATAGCTCGGACCATCCCAACACTCGACGGTGGTTTGGGTATTCCAGCAGATCAGCGATCCGGCGAATCCGATGGTGGACGGGAAAGGAGCGTTACGGAACTCGCCTTGCGGGCGCATTCGCGCCAGGCTGGTGTCCGTCTCGCGCCACAGGTACCGCCATTCCCAATTACGCAACTCCGGGGCGCAAGTCTCCAAATGTTCGCGCGCTTCACCCGGCTGGTGCTCGCGTAACAGTAATTCCGCGGCCGCAACATTGGCCCTGTAGCTGGCGCGCACGGCGCTCGTGCGCTCATGCCGGACTCCGATATACGCGGCGGAAAAAATCGCCACGCCCGACAGCAGTACGGCGGCCGCGCCGGCTACCGCGAACCGATGTTTGCGAATGAACTTGCGGCACCGGTAGACCGGACCCGCCAGCCCGGCGCTCACCGGCTCGTCCAGCAGATGACGTTGGATGTCGGCGGCCATTTCGGAGGCTGACGGATAGCGGCGGGAGGATTCCTTTTCGAGGGCTTTCATTGCAATCCAGTCAAGGTCGCCGCTCAGCTCCTTTCGCAGCCTGATGGCATCGGTCGACCGGCGCGAAGCCACTTGAGCCGCTTCCGGCCCCAACGACTGCAGGCGCGACGTGGGCAGGGGCGGATCGTCCTCGCGAATAATGCGCCGGATCTCGTCGTAGCCACCGGCCCGCAGAGTTTTCGAATCGAACGGCACCGTTCCCACCAACAACTCGTAGAGCAACACGCCCAGCGAGTAGATATCGGTGCGGGTGTCGATGTCCCGCGCGCCCAGCGCCTGTTCCGGGCTCATGTACTCGGGAGTGCCGATCAATACCCCGGCTTCGGTGAATAGCGTCTCCTCGGCGAACTGCTTTTCGGTAGCTTTGGCCAGACCGAAGTCGATAATCTTCAGTACCGGCGCCCCATCGCGATCCGTAATGAGAATATTGGAAGGCTTCAGGTCGCGGTGAATGACACCTTTCTGGTGCGCGTGCTGGACGGCGCCCGCGGCCTGCAAGAACAATTCGAGCCGTTGGCGTGTGCCCAGGTTGTGGCGGTCGCAGTAATCCGTGATGGGCACTCCGGGGACGTACTCCATGGCGAAGTACGGCCGGCCCTCCGCGGTCGATCCCGCCTCGAACACCTGCGAGATCGACGGATGGTCCATGAGGGCCAGCGCCTGCTGCTCCGATTGAAAACGCGCCAGTACCGCCCGCGTGTCCATCCCCAGCTTGATAATCTTCACTGCCACCTGACGGGCGATCGGCCGATCCTGCTCGGCCAGATAGACTAGCCCCATTCCACCCTCACCCAACAGACTCAGCACCCGGTAACTTCCGATCCAGTCGCCCGGCGCCGGAAGGCCTGCGGTAGCAGCCGCGCCGGGATGGCGGAGGGCCGCCGCCAGCAGACATCGCGGGCACATGCCCTCCTGCGATCCGGCCATTAAAGCTCCACCGCACTCGGGGCAACGTTTTCCAGTTGTCATTTACGTGATCCCTGTACGGTAATAAAGCAATCCGGGGAGAATGTTACACGCTTTCCAGGGCCGCCAGGAGAAAACGAATCTCGTCATCCACCTCTTGCGGATCGGCCACGGTAGCGGCGATCTCCTCGCGGAGCAGTTCCGCGTACCTCCGGCGCAAGCGGTGCACGGCGGTGCGCACCGCGCCGTCGCTCATCTCCAGGTTCGCGGCCAGTTGCTGGTATGCTCCGCGGTCCGGATCGCCGCTCACAAACACGCGCAGCAGATCGAACTGCGCAGCCTGGCCCCGGCGAGCGTACTCCTCGCGCTGGCAGACCAGCACACGATCGAGTAACGCCTCGGCCCAGCGGCGAGTGAACAGCACTTCCGGTGTGACGTGGTGGCAGGGCTCGCGGGTATATTTCTCTTCGCCGCACTCGAAATCGAATGAAAGCGTAGCGGCCCCGCCGCCGCGTTTCCGGGCTTGCGACCGGTCCCTCTCATTCGCCAGAAAGTGCATCACCGACACCAGCAGAAACGAACGGAATCTGCCGCGTTCCTGCCGCGCCTCGGCAATCGTCCCGTGCTCCAGAACGCGCGCGAAGAACGCCTGGCTCAGGTCTTCAGACTCCTCTCGCGAATATCCTTTTCGACGGATGAAGTGATATACCGGCATCCAATAGGCGGCACATAGTGCGTTCAGCGCGTCCGCAGAACCAGGTGTGTGGTGGCCGGCGGTAACAATCAAAGACCATGACGTGGTAGGGAACCGGTGCGAAAGCCCCCCGGATGCTTTGTCTTGCGCCGGCAAAGTGAATCCTCTTCGTTCAGGGAATTATATGACAGCTGAAATCGCTCCCGCTCGGAATCTGTAATCGATCAACAATACAACTCGAAGGTCGGGAGTTCGGCGAGCCCGTATCGTCTGCTATACACGCAAAATGGACGTCTCACGGCCGGATAGGGAACGATGGGGCGACGCGTGAACGCTGATTCCGCTGCGTCGGTCAAATGACGTACCACTCGTACAAAGAGTGGAATTATCCGTAAATATCGCTAGCTAGCTAATTCGATCAGCAAGCCGACTACTTCTTCGTCTTCACTTTGGGGAATTTGTTGAACAGGTCCTCAATGGATTTCTGCAGCTTCAGCTCGTTCTTATTAGGATCGCCGCTCAAGGTATCGGTCGATTCCCCGTGCCAGATCGCCAGCTTCGTTTGCGAGTCGAAAATGTCCACGTGCAGCGTCCCCACAGGTGTGCGGTCGATCGTCGTGGTGGCAACGCCCGGACCCCACCATCCGCGATGAAACCATCCCCCGCCATATCCGCCGGTGTACCACGTCTCCATCGTTTGTTCCGTTTTTGTGGCGCCCATTGCTGATACCGATGCGTCTCCGTCTGACGCGACCTTCTGCCATCCCTTCGCTGTCAGTTGCGCGTCGATGGCGTTAGCGGTGATGTCCTTCCACAATGGGTCCTGCACGTTAACGCTGATCCACGAATAGGTGTGGTACTTGGCGAAATTCGCCTTGTGGTCGTAGTCGACCGTCACTTTCGCAAAAAGGCAGGTAACCGTAATCATGATCCCGAGGAACATCGACCGCCGTTGCAGCAGTCCGGCACCTCAAGCCCCGGAACGAAGGCCATTTACTTGTCGTCCTTCTTCACGTATAGGGTAACTTGCCGGTCTCGAAGGCGAGCTTTTCGTTGGAATCCCCAACCAGCGTGAACGCGATGCGGTTTTTTGATAGAAGGTCCGCGCCTGGTCAAGGTCCGTTACGTGGATAGCGAAGTTTCCGTTTGATGTGAAATCCATTTGATTCGACTCCTCATTCGAGCGGTCGGCGGCCTCCAGATGGAAGAGAGAACGGGACGCGGGCTTCTCGAGCGGGAAGTGACCCCGGCGTTCCCACGTGGTCGAAGAGATCGACTGCACTCGGCGCGGCGGGTCCGCATTCCCGCGATATCGCGCTAAAACATGGTGAAGTTGCGCATTGGATGCTTTCCGGTTTCGGGGGAAGGACCCTACTTCATCGGCGAAAAATCACTCGGATGCATGTACGTCGAGTCCACTTTTTCCACCAGCTTTTCGGCCTGCTCGGATTTCGACATCGCTTGAAACGCCGGGTCTGCGAACATCGCGTCCCAGTTCTTTTTCGCTTCCTCTCGGCTGGGATGAGCCAAGATATAGACGAAGGTGTTGTCCCAAGCCGGAGCAACCTCGGGTACCCAGTAACCCACGGTCTTCAGACCGTGTTTGGCGAGCAGCTTTGAAGCCGTGTCCCGAAACCTAGTCTCCAGCGCCGGCACTTTGCCCGGCACGGCATGATAAATGCGAAGCTCGAAGACGCGACTGCTATCGGCCCTCACTTCGTTCACGTGCGCCAGGCGGGCAGTAATAAGCGATCCAGCGGCAAAGGAAGCCAGGGCGATGCCGCAGACAGTCCATCCCTTTAAATGCCGCACGTTCTTTAGCAATGTGTCGAAAACGTCTTTCACGTTCATGTCGCGCGTCCTTTCCTCTCGAAGCTAATACGATCCAAGTCGGCGCCCGGCGGACGGAGCCACACACAGAGTCTACAACGTCCTCAGAAACGCAATGAGCGCCTGACTATCTTCCGGAGCGAGCTTCAACCCGAATTCGTGACCTTTGATCGGTCCAGGGGCGAGGTGGAAACCCATTGGCACATAGTCTTCCTTCAAGCGCGCCGGATTGAGCCATTCCTCCAGCGTGTCGGCCTGGCCGCTATGACTGAACGCATTGCGATACCACACGCCCCGTAGCGAGGGTACTTTGTAGAATCCTGTGCCGCGGCGGGTTTGAGTGGCAAGGCCCGGATCGGTTCCCACCGAGATATTCATAATGTCATCGGTCTTGCGAAGGTCCTCAGGGACTGTGAAGCCCGCAGCCGGGGTGAGCTTGTTGTTGGTGTAGAGAGGAGGCGTATGACACCCGGCGCAGCCCTGTTGCCGGAAGATCCGTTGCCCGCGGCGAGCCTTGTCGTCGAACGGGTTTGGATTCGCCGGCGGTTGAAGGGAATAAATATACAGGGCGAGAGCGTAGAGCTGCTCGTCGCTGAATCGCGTGCCGTCCACGCCAGCGTCCACGCCAAAAACAAGTTGCCGGGGACTGGGCTGAAAATCGCCGTAGTGCGCGATGAAGTCCAGTCCGTAATTCACGATGACATAACGCATTAGGTCCGCGATGGATCGGTGGCGCATCAAACCGGTCGCATCAAAATACCTTATGTTTTCCAGGCCAATCAGGGATGGTACATGCGAAGGATTCGAGGAACTCGTGCCCTGGCGCTCAACAACGCCGGCTTGCATCGCTTGGCGGCGCCGCGCCAGCTCATTGATCGTTACTGACTTTTCGAAATCCTCGCGCGGCGTAATCCACGGAACGCCGGAGAAGAGCCACTCAAAATCGCGTACCTGTTGAGACCCTTCAGGGCTCGATGCGGCTTGTTTGTAGAACCCAGCGACAGCGTGTTCAGCCTCGACATCGAGCTGCGCGCCGATTACCGCGGTGCCGTGCGGCAGAACGCGGGTGTGACAGGCAGCGCAGGAATCGAAGCCCTTCTCCACCACGCCTTTTTGTCGGATGTAGTACCTGCCATAGGGGATGATGCCTTCGCTGGTTATGGGATCTCCCGCCGGAATTTGCGAAGAAGGGGAAAGAGAAGCATTAAAGACTGCCTCACCGGCGCTGATCCAATCCTCCCTGGTGCGAAGCCTGGAGGCATCGAAGACGATCTCGGGTTCCTTCTGTTTCAGAGATTCCATATATCCCGCCGGCTCCCGGCCAGGAGCGTAAACAGGGTACGTGCGATAGATCGGCCGCACCTTAAGAGCATAATATTCCCCGGCGGTGAGGTGGCGGGGCGAACGGTCCCGCTGGGCCAGCGGCAGCTCGAAGTGCTGGACCTCCTTGTCGTCCCAGGCACGTGGAATGTCGGGATGGAAGGTTTGCGCAGCGCCCGTTCCGGCGACGGCCAGAATGGCGCACCCGATCAGGTATGCCGTCGCGTGCTTGTGGTTCCGTTGCTGCTTCATTTTAGTTCACCTATTCAGATCATCAGGAGCCGGCTCGATCCGCCGTTCCATTACAAACTCGCGGAATGACGTCATCAGATCCCCCCACCAAAGCCCCATGGTGCGAATGAATGCCAGGCCTTGCTGGCCGTGGCGCACGGGATGATCGGGCGGCAGCGCCGCCCAGCCCGAGTGACGTATTGTGACGCGTGTCCCTGTAGGTACGGCCTCGAACACAACCTCCACTTGCGTGCTCTCGCCCGGAGCGAAATTCACTCCCCGCCATTCAAACCGGAAACGCGCGGGCGGCTGCCACTCCGTAATCGTTCCTGTCATGAACACTTGCGGTCCTGACGGGGATTCGAACTCTTCGAGGAGCCGACCGCCCAGGCGCGGCTCGAACCGCAATACGCCGGGCTGTTTCCCGGCGATGCGAAACTTCGGCCCCCGCCGCCACCAAAGATCGATGTCCTGGGTGAACAACACGAACGCCGTCGCCGGGTCCGTCGAGACGGTGACGCTCACGGTCACCAGGTCGGAAGGCGGCGTCATCGCTTCGGGGAGTCCTTGTCCCGGACCTTTGAACGCTCCACGT
>Ga0302324_100020679_pt1 | contig 12864 bp, 14 predicted proteins | sample Palsa_T0_1_FD_201949 | JGI IMG/M metagenome (GOLD analysis project Ga0302324, IMG submission 201949) | Peat permafrost microbial communities from Stordalen Mire near Abisko, Sweden - Palsa_T0_1 | ecosystem: Environmental > Terrestrial > Soil > Palsa > Peat permafrost | place: Sweden: Abisko...
CTTCGGTGGCCGTAACGTCACGGCCAATTGAGAGAATGAACTTCTCGCCATCAACGTCGACGACGGCTCTCGTATAAGCCACGTATACTGTTTCACCGTCTGCGCGCCTCATCGGAGAAACGTGGCCGGGAGCACCGGGCCCTCCCACCGCACGGTCGAAGTCGTCGACGCTTTCCGGTTCATATCCGGCTGCTGCGAAGTCGCGGATGTGACGACCAATCAGCTGGTCGCTTGGATAGTGCAGAAGTTCCGACATTCTTCGATTCGTCTCGAGAATCACTCCATCAGGACTTAGGACCGAGATTGCATCGGTCGCGCTTTCCATCAGGGCGCGATACCGAGCTTCAGAATGCTTCGACTTCTTGAGTAGCCGCGTGAGCTGGCTCGCTATCCTTTGAAAATAGAGGATGTCGATCGACGCTGCCGGGGCTTGGATTGGCACACCGTGGTTCATGCTGCGGAGGAGAGCTTCCATCTCGCGCTTGAAGTCGAAGCTGCGTTCCACGAGCGCGCTAGCGCCGACCGCCAGGGCTAGCTTCCTGTCGGCCTCTTCCTGAAACTGTGCGCTGACGAGTACGATGGGCACTCCTGAGAGCGCCGGCTCGGATCGAAGGAGTCGACAAAGAGTGAAGCCGTCGAGGTCTCCCAGAAGAACATCGCTCAAAATGACCGCGGGTCGAAGCTCAAGCGCCATCGTGAGGGCCTCGGCAGCGTTCGTAGTCGTCTGGACTTCGAAACCGGCGTCGGACAGGTGAGCGAGAGAGAGCTTTCGTTGAATAGGATCGTCATCCACCAACAGTACGGTGCGGCCGCGTCCAGGGGCATTGCGATGCGCTGCGGCGGGCTTCTGCGCGTGGCTGCCGTTCATGACCGATTCCACAAGGAGCGCCCTGTGGTCTTAGGCGTGCTCAGCATGTATGCGATTGCCAATACAGGTGGAATAGCCAGGCGCAGGAACTCTCGGCCGGCCTGCTGGGCCGTTCCTGCGCGTCGCAGCTACAATGACGATGGCGCGCGAAGCCCGGGTTTCGAACTGGTCGAGCAGCACGAAAGCGCTCGTTTGTGGAAAGACGGAGTTTGCAAGACCGCCAGCCGAGGGTGAGGATTCTCGAGAGGCCAGGGGGCTTCCCTGGCGGTAGGTGCGAACCCCCTTCGCTCCTGTGTCGCTCGGTACAGTCCCGATCATCCTGCGGCTTGAGACGCCATCCGCGGCGAGTAGAACTCGAAGCCCCTGGAAGACCGATGTTTCATCAGGATGTTGCGTCCAAGAGGCGGGACCTCGGACGAGAACGAGTGCCGCTCCACTACGCATGGTCCAAGCCGTTGCTCGTTTCGTGCCCGTGGGGCACGTCGCTTGAGGCCACCTAAAGTAGCGCAGCCGTTCGCCTTTTTGTCGAAGGCGCTTCGAAAGTCGGAGCCGATGCACTGGCGCTCCAACCACATCCATGGTATCTGTACCATGGCGTGCCCGCCATAGGTGAGTATGAGCCGCAGCACCCTTCTTGTCATCGATGACGACCAGCCAAGTTGTCGGGTCGTGAAGGCGATCTTCAAGGGAGAGGGCTTTGAGGTGATTGCCGCCCATGACGGCTCTTCGGGAGTCGCACGGGCCTCCACCGAGGATCCAAGCCTTGTCCTGCTAGCTCTAAGGCTGGGAAAAGAGGATGGGCTAGTAGTACTAAGCAAGCTCAAGGCCGAGAATTCTTCGCGCCCCGTCATCATGCTCGCTGACCATGGCGAGCTGAAGGCTGCGGTTCGTGCCACACAGCTGGGCGCGTTCGACTTTCTCGCGAAGCCAATTGATCACGAACAGATTCTTGTCGTGGTTAGGCGTGCCCTGGAGACAAAGGCACTTCAGCTCGAGGTCGAGGATCTCCGGCGGCAACTTGGCGAGGGCGGAAGCCTGGCGTCCCAGATGGGCTCAAGCCCTCAGACTCGGCAGGTCATCGATCAGGTGCGAACCGTTGCCGGCTCAAAGTTCACGGTACTCATCCTCGGGGAAACGGGCACGGGCAAAGAGCTGGTCGCGCAGGCAATTCATCGAGAGAGCGAGCGCCGCCGAAAGCCTTTCATCGCGATCGACTGCGGAGCAATTCCAGAACAGCTACTCGAGTCCGAGCTGTTTGGGCATGAGAGAGGTGCGTTCACGGGCGCCGATCGCCGAAGGGCCGGACGCTTCGAGCTAGCGGAAGGAGGTACCTTCTTCTTGGACGAGGTGAGTAACCTGCCGATGAGCCTCCAGGCGAAACTCCTGCGCGTTTTGGAATCAAAGGAGGTCCAGTCCCTTGGTGCAGCCAAGATGTCCTCGATGGATGTCCGATTCGTTGCGGCGACCAACAACGACTTGCAAGCCCGAGTTACCGATGGGCATTTTCGCGCAGACCTATATTTTCGTCTCGCGCAGTACACGATTTCGATTCCTCCTCTTCGAGACCGTACGGGCGACATTGCATACCTCACTCAGAGGTTCCTTGAAGAAGCGACCATCGAACTTCGTCGGCCTGTGCAGAGAATTAACCCCGACGCGCTCGAGTTGCTCGAGCAACATCCATGGCCAGGGAATGTCCGCGAACTCCGCAATATTGTGCGTCAAAGCGTGCTCCAGACCAAGGAACACGCCATTCAGCGGCAAGCGGTGCGAGCACTCTTGGGAAAGGCCAGTAGTAACACTGCAACGCCCATGGGCGTTCGACTAAACGAGAAAACGCTAAAGGAGATCGCCGACGAAGCGGCCAGCGTCGCCGAGAGAGCAGCGATCTCGGAGGCACTTCGCGCCACGAAGGGGAACAAGAGTCAGGCAGCTAGGGCGCTTGAGACAGATTACAAGACGCTCCACCTCAAAATAAAAAAATTTGGGATACGATGGCAAGACTTCCGCTCCTGAGAAGCGCCCGGACGCGGAAAGCTATTTACCGCTTCCGTTCTGGGCAATGTACTCGCTGACCAGCCTTGGAAGTTCGTCCGTGTCAATCGGCTTCACGATGTAACCATCACACCCCGCAGCGAGTGCCTTCTCTTGGCCACCCCTCATCGCGTACGCGGTAAGTGCCACGATCATGATCCCTCGATGGACTGGGTCTGCCTTGAGGCGCCGCGTCAGGGTGAGCCCGTCCATCCCCGAAGCTGGAGGTCCATCAGAAACAAGTCTGAGCGTATTCATTCGCGCGATGGCTCGCTGACGGCCGCACGCAGCTGCCGCGATACCCCGTCCACGATGCGTCGCGCTTCTATCCCAGCCTCGCGAATCATTCCGGTGGGAGCTACGTAGAAGCCGCACAGATACAGGTGCGGACGCGTCGTCTCGCGCCCGCTCGTCACCGCTTGCCCCGCGGCGTCGAGCACCCCGTCTACTTCACCCAGGAGCCGGGCCAGCTGGTGCTGGTACCCGGTGGCGAGCACGATGGCCTGGTAGCTCGCCTCCGCACCGTCGTCGAAGATGACACCGGTCCGAGTGAACTCGCGGATGGCGGGCCGGACCTGGATGCTCTTAGCCCGGATTAGGGCCACCGTCCCGACGTCGATTAGAGGGACACGCTTGCGCGAGCTGAGTTCCGTCATCGGGCCAGCCGGAGCCTTGCGGAGCCCCAGCCGCGAGAGGTCACCGAACGTCATGCGCAGCAAGGGCGCAGACAAGAGATCCGCGACCCGGGGAGGCAGTTGCGAGAGAACAACTGCCCAGCTCAGGATCGGGATGCCCAGCAGTTCACGCGGTAGCAGGTTCACCGTACCGCGCACCACCACGCTCGGCCGCGCTCCATGCTCGAACAGGTCGATGGCAATCTCTCCGCCCGAGTTGCCAAAGCCCACCACCAGCGCGTCCTGTCCGCGGAAGCGCCCACCGGACCGGTACTCCGAACTGTGGAGCAGGACCCCCTGATAGCCCTCCATGCCCGGCCAGTGGGGTCGCACGGGCGCGGCGTTGTAGCCGGTAGCGAGCACCAGCGCGCACGCCCGGTAGCGAGCCACCTGCGTCCTCAACTCCCAGGCGCCCTCACCCCACCGCGCCTCGACCACCTCCTCGCCAAAGCGAGGGGTGAGCGAGAACGCCTTCGCGTAGGCCTCGAAATACTCGATGACCTGCACCCGCGAGGGGTAGCGCGGATAGGACTTGGGCATCGGGAGGTAAGGCAATCCTGAATGGCTGCGATCGGTATGTAAGTGCAGTCGGTCGTAGTGTCGCCGCCAGGCCGGGGCCAGCGTCTGCTCCTTCTCCAGGAGGATGAAGTCGATCCCGGCCCGGCGCAGACAAGCACCGACGGCGAGACCCGCCGGCCCGGAGCCCACCACCACCACGTCCGTCGACGTTTCGACCAGCGCGCTTGCCATGGATGAACCTCGCCGAGCGACCTCGAGACAGCGCTCGATCTCCACTGGGATGTCGTAGGACAGGACTCTCGTGGACCTCAAGGGGTCACTCGGGCACACGGAGCTGAACGTGGCTGCGCAAATGCGCGCATCTAACGCCCCGTCGCACCACCGGAAGCGAAAGGCCTGTGCAATAGCGGTGGGTTACTCATCCATTCCGCGAGGGTGCCACCTGGTCGTCGAGGTCGAGGCAATACCTGACCCGAGCCCTGGTGAGCGCCGTCGCGACGGCGCTCGAGTACTCCCTCGCGCTCCTACTTGGCTGACGCGCCCCCATCCGTGCGCCCGGGGCCCCTTGACGGAGCGCTTGCTGGGCTTTCCACTGCCGTTGGAAGCGTCTGCCGTGTCCTTGCCGTGTTTTGCCGTGTCGCCCCAACTAATGCTCGCAGACTTGTCTTTGTCTGCTTGCGCGGGCGCGAGTCTTTGCTCGACGGGAGGCGGGGACTGACCGAAAGCTGCGAGTGACGGGAGCAGCGTCAGGACGACGGCTCGGAGCAGCATATCAACTCGTCCAATGCGCGCAGGGGCATCCAGCGGCCTCCCTCGTCGCCGGCCGGGGAAAGCGGGCGCCCTCGAAAAAGCCGGTGCCGGCGGCCCCCAATGGCCAGCCTCAAGACTAGGGATGAGTAACGTAGAACGCATCGACGGCAGGGGGCTGGCATCTGGCGGCGAACACCCTATCTCAACCCGAAAAGGAGGAACCAATGGAGCCTAAGACGAATGGAAGGTCGCCCGCTGACATGGTTCACAAGCAGGTCCGAGACCGGCTTCGTCAGTATCCGTATCTCGCGGTGGCAGCGGGCACCGGACTCGGGTTTATCCTTGCCGGCGGATTAGCGGCCCCCAAGACTCGCCGCGTTCTCGGAGCCATCGGCAGCATTGCGCTATTTTCTCCCATCTGGAGCCGACTCATTACGACCGGTCTCTCGATGATTCAAACCCCCCGTACCTAGGAGGATTCAATGGACGCATCGAACTTCAATGGAGAGTCACTCCTCCGCGCGCTCGGGCTAGAGCGGACAAATTCGACGGATTGGATAGCTCCGGTTACCGGCGCCCTAGCGGTCGGTCTCGCGGTCGGCGGTGTGCTTGGTCTCCTCCTCGCTCCGAAATCCGGGAACGAGCTGCGGCAAGACCTGCGACGCCGCTACGACGAGGCCAAGGGCGACATCGGGTCAGCGGTGAAGAAGGCTACCGAGGTAACGCAGGAGACAGCGGTGCCGGACGAGCGGTCCACAAGGTACTAGGGCAGCGCCGGGGGCGGCCAGGCCGGTCCCCCTAACCTACGCTGCCCCGGACCTTTCCCGCCTAGCTTCTTCAAGAGGTCGGTCGTGTAACTACGGAGGAACAAATGCTTCTTGCACTCTGCGCCCCTGTCCTGCTCGCCGCCATCGGGTATTCGATTATCTACTTACTCCTCGGAGGTGGCATTGGTGGGGCTGTTATCATCTACATCGTCGCAAAACTCCTTGGTCGCTGACGGTCACGTCGCCCACTGATGCCGAGGAAAATCTCGAACGACAATCACGCGTACTCGCCGAAGCTTGCGGTCCTGCATATTGCGTTCACCTATCGGCAGCCACTTGCCGTCAGTTGAGCTCGTGGGCCAGGCTCGTCCAGGGAGGCGTGTCAGCCGGGGTGGCGGCCAGATTTCCCGTCCGCCGCTTCCCCGTGAGATTCGATAGCGAACTCGGGAGGACGATTTCTTGCGCCGAACGTCGTGGACATTCTCACGACGCCTCTCATGACGCTTCTTCTTGAAGGCTATCGACGATTGCCGTTCGCCGGGAGCTAGCGAGACCCGTCTACTGTCACTCTCTCCCCGCCGACGCGAAGCAGCTCAGCCCAAGGGCGGCAGATCGAGGATCCCGCTTGTGCTTCCATCCGATTGGACCTCCGTCAAGGCGACGCGGGTTGGACGCGAACAACTTGGACGCCGTGGACCCCGGACCGGCTCGTGGACCTCGAGGGGCGCGCGCATGCATCGCACTCGACGACCTCCAGGCGGGCATTTTGAGCCCGCTCCTCTCGTCTGAGCGCTCGGTGGGCGAGATCGAGCGCGAGGTTGGATAGTGGATTCTCCTCGGCGTCCGACACCTTGCGCAGTGTGCTTTCATGAGAGAGAATTATGATTGGCTATTCCCGAGCATATACGTCCGCCGTAACATGCTCTGAAGGCCTACATGGCTATTCTCCAGTGACTTGCAAATTCAATATATCTGGAACTTCTAGGATGAGAACATGAAAAAGTCGGCCGCGAGCCAAGGCCAGTCGGCATCGAAGCTCATCTCGAAAAGAATCGCCGAACTCCGGGACTGGCGCGGGGAAACCCTCAGCAGAATGCGCAAGCTCATCAAGGAAGGAGACCCGGACGTCGTCGAGGAGTGGAAGTGGATGGGCACTCCGGTTTGGTCGCACGACGGCATCATCTGCACTGGCGAGTCCTACAAAAATGTCGTGAAGCTTACCTTCGCCAAAGGCGCGTCTCTGAAGGATCCGGCCCGTCTCTTCAACTCGAGTCTCGACGGAAACGTACGCCGCGCGATCGACATCCACGAAGGAGAAGAAGTTGACGAGTCCGCCTTCAAGGCGCTCGTTCGCCAAGCGGTCGCCCTCAACGGTTCTGGCAAGTCGAAACCTTCGAAGAAAGCGAAGTCCTAGGGCATTCCGCCCCCTGAACAGGTCCGACATCCGGGGACCGAGGTCATCTCGCTGGTTCACAGCGCATGACTTGACGTGCATATAAACGCTCGTATATATGTTTGTCGGTGGAGTCATCGTTTGCCATCATCGCGGAGCCCAACAGACGGGCCATCTTGAGCCTGCTGCTCTCGTCTGAGCGCTCGGTTGGCGAGATCGAGCGCGAACTTCGACTGTCGCAGCCGTCCGTCTCCAGGCACCTGCGAGTGCTGCGAGAAGCTGGGTTCGTGGAATCACGAATTGAAGCGCAGCGGCGCCTCTATCGACTGAGACCGGAGCCGCTCAAGGAGCTCGAGGCATGGCTCGTTCCCTTCCGGCGCTTCTGGTCAAAGCACGTCGATGCCCTGGAACAACACTTGGACAAGATGGAGAAGGCGCCGTCTGTGAAAGGAAAGAAAAGACATGAGCAGCCCTGAGCAATACGCGCCGGGGGCTGCTTCTGGCGCGGAGGTTCGAAGGGATGGAGAGAAGTGGACGCTCGTTCTTGTCCGCGACCTCCCTCACCCTCCTGCAAAGGTTTGGGAGGCGCTCACGGATCCCGAGCATCTACGCGAATGGGCTCCGTTCGATTCTGACCGGAACCTCGGTACCGTTGGCACCGCAAAGCTTTCGACAGTGGGGACGCCGACGCCGCATGTATCCGAGACCCAGGTGAAGCGGGCCGACGCGCCCAAGATGCTCGAATTCAGCTGGGGGGCACAGGACATCCGCTGGGAACTGGAGCCGCTGGACGGCGGCGGCACTCGCCTCACGCTTTGGCACAACATCGACCGTGGCTTCATTTCGATGGGCGCCGCAGGCTGGCACATCTGCTTCGATGTGCTGGAGCGGCTTCTCGCCGGTCGGCCCATCGGACGCATCGTTGGCGCCGAGGCCATGAAGTTCGGCGGCTGGCAGCGATTGAACGCCGAGTACGCAAAGCAGTTCGGCGTTGAGACCCCCGCTTGGCCCTCGCCCACCTGAGCATGCCCCGATCCAAAGGAATGGTCATCGGCTTCTGGCTGGTCACCGCACTCTTCTGCCTACAGATAGGCTTCACCGCCTACGCGCAACTGCGCCTGCCGCAGGTGGCGGAGGCGTTCACTCACCTCGGCTTTCCCCCCTACTTCCGGGTGGAGCTCTCGTGCGCCAAGCTCCTCGGCGTGGTGCTGCTGCTTGCGCCGGTGCCGGCGCGGCTCAAGGAGTGGGCGTATGCCGGCTTCGCCATCAACCTCGGCTCAGCGCTCATCGCCCACGTCTCGGTGGGCGATGGCCCGGAGGCATGGGGCTGGGCGGCGGCCACCAGCGTGCTCTGGGGGCTCTCGTACTTCTTCTGGCGCCGCCTGCAGGCCACGCCGGCGAGCGCCTGACCGCGCGGTGAGCATCGTCTTTCCGGGGCTGGCCCCACTGCCTCAGCGTCAACTCCACCTTTCGAGCGCTCCAGGCCGCGCGGAGTTATCTCCAGGTGGCGGAGCTCAACCGAGAGGCGGCGGCGCGCGGGGCTTGCCTTCACCCAGTATGACGACGCCCAGCAGGCAGCCCTCCTCAAGGACCTTTTGTCCTCACAAGTCAGTCTCGCGGTCGCGAGCGACCAATACCGCCAAGCGCTCCTCGGCTGCAGGACGCTCACGCGAACGTCGCGAAGGCGCTCGGTTCCGGAGAATAGCCGTCGCGCCGATCGCTTAGCCGGAGCTGCGGGCACCGCCGGTGGCACTGCGCATCGCTCGCACATCCTCGGTACGCAAGGGGTTGCCGGCAATTCCCCAGTCTCCGCTGGCGACCTCCTCAATGGTTACCCAGGTGACGGCCCGCATGGCCTCGCCCTCGATGCTCACCATCGCATCGGTAAGCTTCTTGATAATTTGCTGTTTTTCTGCGGCCCCGAACACGCCTTGAATCAACTTCACTTGAATCAGCGGCATGGCTTCTCCTCGGTTAGTGGGTTTCAACTGCGGAGCCGAGGCTCTTGCACCACCGTGTGACGTGGCGTGTGATGGTATGTGGGAGCTAGGGAATTACCTTGCCTATGCTGCCTTCGGTCGAAATCCGGCTCCTCGGTCCCCCACGTCTCATCCTCGACGGTAAGGCGACGTCGGGTCCAAGAGGCCGCAAGAGCTGGGCGGTGATTGCCCGGCTATCCCTGGGCGATAGGCCCCTCGCACGCGGCGAGCTGGTCCAACTGCTCTTCCAGGACGCGGTCGACCCGCTGGGGGCTCTGCGATGGAGCTTGTGCGAAGCGCGTCGGTGCATGCGCCGGGATGACTTGCTTCGCGGTGATCCGCTCGCATTGCTCGATACTGAGGCGCTGGTCGACGTCCATGCGCTTGCCGGGTCCACCTCGGATGCTCTGAAAGTGGCCGAGACCGCAGGCGAGCTGCTCGTCGGATGGGAGTTTCCGGCGTGTCCCGAGTTTCAGGGGTGGCTTGAGGTCGAGCGACGCCGTGCCCAGTCGCGGGTCGAGGCCCATCTGCGCGATGCGGCAATGCAGCACCTAGCTGCCGGCGAAACCGGAATCGCGATCCGGCTCGCCGGTCGAGCCGTCGCTACCAACCCCTTAGGTGAGGCGCTCCAGGAGCTCTTCGTGCGTTGCCTTGCTCGCCATGGAGACCGCGCCGCGGCCGCGGAACAGGCCGCTCGATGCGAGCGCCTCTTCCGAGAAACGCTGGGGGTCCAAGTGTCCCGAGCCATCTGGGCCGCGGTCGATGATGCTCCTCGGCGCGAGCGCATGCTGGCATCCCCGGCGGCAGCCGCGGCTCTCCTCGAGTCCGGACAGGCTGCCATTGACGTGGGCGCCACCGACGCCGGCATCCAGACGCTCCGGCATGCGATTGCGCTCTCAGGCGACGACCATCAGCGCGCCACTGGTCTGCTCCGGCTTGGCTCGGCCCTCGTTCATGGCCTGCGCGGCCGCGATGAGGAGGGAGCGGTCTTCCTCCACGAGGGCGCGCAGGTTGCGCGGCGCATAGGAGACATCGCGACCGCGGTCGCCGCGCTGCGCGAGCTTGCCTTCGTCGACGTCCAGGCGGGCCGCGCCGCAACTGCGACGGCCCGGCTCAAGATTGCTTCGGAGCTCGCCGGCGCCGATGACCACCTTAGATGTGGTGTGCTCGCCGTTCAGGGGATGCACCTCTCCGATAGAGGCGACCAGCAGGAATCGATGCGACTCTTGGGGGCGTCCATCGAAGCAGCCGAACGGTCCAACGACCGGCGGCAGGCGGCGTGGTCTCGCGCCTTGATGGGACGGTCATTTCTTCTAGCAGGAGACCTTACAGGAGCGCGCCAGCTGTTCGACAGGAGCATCCAGGAGTCCCGGAAGGAGCGCTGGCTAGCCTTTCTCCCCTTCCCGCTGGCGATGCGAGCCGAAGTTGGAATCGAGCTCGGGGAGCAGACTGACGCGCTTGCACAGCTACTTCAGGAAGCATTCGCGCTTGGATGCGAGCTTGGCGACCCCTGCTGGGAAGGACTCGGGGCATGTGGCCTGGCACGCTTGTCGGCGAGGCGCGGCGAGCTCGACCTAGCCTGGGAGCATGCGGTAGACGCACACCGGCGCTGCATTCGACATCCTGACCGCTACGTGTGGGTAGAAGCCTGGATCCTCCTCTGTCTCGTCGATCTCGCAACCCGGGGGGGACGGGAAGCGGAAGCCCGGACGGCACGAGCAACTCTCACCACCCTGCTGGTTCGAACCGAGCAATTCCATCTCGAGACGAGACTGCGCGCGACGGTCGTTCGAGGTCGCGTTTGACGGACATGCACTTCTTCGTCAGAAGATTCGTCGACGGCGGCTTCTTCGCTGTTCGAGATGCAGACGAAAGCCCTCGAAGTGGCCGCGCCACTCTTTGCTAGCTGGCGCGGCCGGCTACGCGCATCGGCTCGCTTACTTCTCCCAGCGCTTGTCGGACGGCGTGAAGACCAGCGGCCGCAGGTAGTCGTTGGGGTCCACTATCCAGTCCACCTCGGGCCAGTTCGCCTCCGGGATAGCGGAGTAGGTGGCGCCGAGCGGACTGCTGGTGGCGAATCCCGACGGCGCCCGGAGCGCGTCGTAGAACCCGACCTTCCACTCCAGCGATGAGCCTTCCACCGCCACCGCCGTAATATGGTTCGGGATGAAGACCTTCGGCTTGATGTGCGAGATGTAGCTGATGATGTCGCGCTCGCCATTCTGGTTGTAGCCGAGGCTCACCACCGAACCGATTTCGACGTCGACCTGGCCCAGGCCGTCCATGATCGAGGCGAGATTGGCACCCACCGTCTTGCCGTTGACCGTCACCCCAGGAAAGCATCCTTCGGTGTTCTGGGGCGGTTCCCAGGGTGTTCCGCCGTCGGCGGCATCGTTGTTGGGAAGCGCGCAGCTATCGACGATGTCGCCGGTGCTGTTGTGCCAGACGAACTTGAAGTTGTGCTGGCCCTGTCCGCGCAACGTGAAGACAAAGAACAGGGCAATCGGACCGCCCGGGCCCTGTCGTGAGGTGGCAATGTTCAAGAAGGTCGGTTCAAGCAGCGTGCCGGCCGGAAAGAGCAACGGGTCGCGCGGATCCTGCAGGTTGCAGGGGAAGGTGTTGCCGTGGGTGGCCGTGGGAGTGCAGACGCCCGCGACCGTCGCCGCGACCGGAATCGCATCTGGATCGGCCACACCCGTGTTGGTCGAGTGCAGGTGCTTGAACACCTCGATGTGCACCTCCGGCTCGAACTGGTCGATCCTGGCCATGTTCGCACCCGGCAGCGAACCGCGTTCCAGAAGCTGCACGCAAGTGACGGTCGGGACTGGCGTATAGCCCGCGACAAAGTTGCGGGTTGCGTCGAGGGCCATGTTGTCGCAGGTTTCTGGCGTGGCGTAGATCGTCGCGCCCGTTTCCTGCGCGATGTAGGCCGCGTTGTCGGCGTGGTCGAAGTGGCCGTGGCCGAGGAGGATCGCTTCCGGCATCAGATCGAGCAGGTCCTGGATGACGAACGGCGTGCGGCCCGGCATGATCTCCAGGCGGGTGACATACGAGTCGAGCAACATCACGTGACCGTTCGCGGCGAGCGCGAAGCTGGCATTTGTAATCCAGGAGAAGATGACGCGGCTCGAATCCACCTCGCCATTCTTCTGGTTAACGTTCTCGGGGCCGAAGATTTTCGAGCGCGCGGCGATCATTGCCGGGTCGGGGTGCGACTTGGCCTCGGCCGAAAGGGAAAATCCGAGAGCTAGCACCAGGAGAAGCGTCTGAAAGAGCAGCGTCTGGCGACGGGTTATCATTTGACCTCACTGTGACAGCGGGTTTCATTCGGCCTGCGTGTGAACGAAGGCTCGGGGTTCTAGCAACGCGAAATGCCTCGAAGCGCCGCCCTTCCTGCACTCAAGGCGGCTCGAACTCAAGACGCGTCGCGTCTGGCGCGTTCACGTTCGAAGCTCGCATTCTCTCCCAGCCGATGCTGGAGCAGCGGCGCCGCCAGCGGATGTTCCTGAGCAGGGTAGCGCAGCAGACGGGGGATGCGGTCGAGCGAAGCCTGTGACGCGACGTCCTATGCCGCGAAGCTTGTGACGCGGCGTCCTAATGCGATGCAGCGTCGGGGACCTATCGTTTGGTTGGGGGGCGGCCAAGCAAGCGGACCGTTCCGGAGCGACGAGCGCTAGACCGCCTCCATGGGAGACGGCGGCGTGGGGACGCCAAATCCTCGAGGGATGAAAAGAATGACGCGTCCCCTACCGTCTTGGGGAAGGCAACGCTCAGCGTCTCGGAACACAGCTTCTCTGTTGCTTCTGCACGTTCATTGCGTCACCTGATGTGGTGCGGCGGTGCCCTCAAGGTTGAAGAGAGCGCGCTGGAGGGCTAGACG
>Ga0302324_100020681_pt1 | contig 12863 bp, 14 predicted proteins | sample Palsa_T0_1_FD_201949 | JGI IMG/M metagenome (GOLD analysis project Ga0302324, IMG submission 201949) | Peat permafrost microbial communities from Stordalen Mire near Abisko, Sweden - Palsa_T0_1 | ecosystem: Environmental > Terrestrial > Soil > Palsa > Peat permafrost | place: Sweden: Abisko...
CTCCATCCAATCAGGCCTCGCTCCCGTCCCGCCGGCGGCCGAAACACCGCCTCCATCATTTCGTAAGTTACCCGGCCAAAGAGGAGGGCATCGGCCCGGGCGATGTTCTCCGCCGCGTGACGATGCAATTCTTCGTCCGGGAGGATTGCACGATGATCGCAGCACCCGTCCAACGTGATGTTGATGGAATACCGGAGGGGTCGCATTGCGTAAGCGTAACGCCGAGGGGGTAGACCAACAAGTCAGCCAAGAATATCTAGTGGACGGTTAATGCCACACCGCGGGCGCGTGGGTCAGCGACCGGCACCGGCCGGCGACCGACGATTTGGATTGCCTCAATGTCCCCGTTCCAATCTTGCTGCTTTACCGAATATCCTCTTTCCCGGAGTGACGCTATCAGCTCTGGCGAAAAAGGAGCCCAGGGTTCGTTGAATATCACGTTTTCCGGCAGCAGTTGGTGGTGAAAGCGGAATTGTTTCTGGGCGTCATCGAGGGTCAAGTGAAAATCGTATACATCTACCAGAACTTGGAATATCGAAGTGAAGATGCGTGACGCTCCGGGCGTGCCGATCACCATGGAAACTCTGTCGTCGCGGGTCAGAATCGTCGGAGTCATGGACGAAAGTGGACGTTTTCGCGGAGCAATGGCGTTGGAGTCGCCGCCGACCACGCCTGTTCCGTTGGGGACGCCGGCTTTCGCCGCAAAATCATCCATTTCGTCGTTCAAGAGGAATCCGGCTCCTTCCACAACCACGCCCGACCCGAACCACCCGTTCAATGTGTAAGTATTGGAGACCGCGTTCCCCCACCGATCAACAATCGAAAAGTGGGTGGTTTGAGGTTTTTCCAGTCCGGGCAACACGGAGGCCGTTATTGACGGCCTTGTGGCATCAATCGTGCCGGCGCGACGGGCAATGTAAGTCCGATCGATGAGCTGGCGAACCGGTACATTCACGAAGTCAGGATCGCCGAGATACTCGGCCCGATCGGCGAATACGCGTTTTTCGATCTCGGCCACTAGATGAATATATTGAGCGGAGTTCAACGGAACGCCTGCAAACAGACTGCTCGCGTCGTCTTTCATCTGCAGCATCTGCATTAACGCAATTCCGCCGGAGCTCGGAGGAGGTGCGGTAATAACTTGGAATCCGTGCCAGTCAGTTGTCAGCGGGGAACGCCAGACAGCGCTGTATGCGGCGAGATCCGCCTTCGTAATGATTCCCATGACGGATCCCCGTTGCATCTGGGCGACGATCAAATCGGCGATTGTTCCTTGGTAGAACTCGTCGGGACCGAGGCGAGCAATGCGTGTGAGCGTGGTGGCGAGTTCCGGTTGGCGGAGTGTGTGATCGGTCTGTGCACCACCGAAATATCGGTCGAAATTGGTGGAATGATTGAAGGCGATTACATCATCGCTCTGCGAATGTTCGATCAGGTTGTTGTCAACGATGAATCCTCTGTGGGCAAGACGAATGGCAGGCGCCAAATCTCTGGCCCAGGACAATCGCGCGAAACGACGATGAAGCTCCCCCATACCGCGCACGGTGCCGGGAACGCCCACCGAGAGATTGCCGACCAGGCTCAAGTTCTCGATTACCTCGCCCTGTGGATCGAGATACATATTCCGACTCGCGGCAGCAGGTGCGGTCTCGCGGTAATCGAGGAAGTACGGGTGACCTGCGAACCAAAGCGTCAGGAAACCACCGCCACCGATGTTGCCGGCTTCGGGATAGGTGACTGCTTCGACAAAAGCCACTGCGACCGCCGCATCCGCCACATTGCCCCCCTCGTTCATTATCTCCTGCGCTGCTCGGGCGCCGTAGACATCGGAAGTTGCGATGGCGCCGGCCGACAGAGAAGGTTGGCTATGCGGGGCGCTGATTACGGCACTGGAACATAGCGTGGCGGCGACAAACAGTCCGAACGTCAGGTATTGGAGACCCCGAGGATGCGGCAAGAAGCGATTCCTTGTTGTTGACCCGACTCGGCCGATCGTACATGTTGGCTCTGGGGTCGACAATTGCAGCGGTGATGCACTCACTAACTCTATCGTGAGCAATAAACACTTTGCATTCGAGTCAGCGGCGGCGCTCGATGGGCCGTACTGAAGTGTGTCAGCGGCACGGGATCGCCCGACGCAGAAGGACTGACATCAGGTTCTAATCGACCAATCCATCAAATACTTGAGCGGTGCGATCGTATTCCTGTGAGATATCGCGGCTGGTGTGGTCCTTGAGCATCGCCGTTGCGATCAAACTAAGAATCGCACAGAGCAGAATGTAGACGGCAATGGCGTATCCCGACCCATATTTCGCGAACAGCCACGCCGCGATCAACGGAGCCGGGCCACCGGCTATCAGCGACGCCAGCTGATAGCCAAGAGACGCACCGCTGTAGCGCAGTCGCCCGGGGAACGATTCGGCGATCAGCGCGGCCTGTGGCCCGTACATCATGCCATGCGGAATGAGAGAAAGAACGACAGCAAGAAAAATCCATCCGGGAATCGCGGTGTTGAGCAGCGCAAAGTAGATGAAACCGAACACGCCGGTCACAGCGGCGCCGATCATGTACATACGCCTGCGGCCGATGCGATCCGACAAGTACCCGGAAAACGGGATCGTGAAAAAAGATAGCGCCGAGGCGGTCAGAACACCGGTGAGCAACAGGTCGCGCGACACGTCCAGAACTTTGGTCCCGTACGTAAATACGAATGCCGTGAAGATGTAGAAGGGCGCCTGCTCTCCCATGCGCGCAACGGCCGAGAGAAGGATTTGCCGCGGTCGTCGCCTGATCACTTCCAGGATCGGTGTCCGTTCGATCTTCTTCTCGGCTACCAAGCGCGAGAAGACCGGCGTCTCCAGAATATTGAGGCGGATATACAGACCGATTCCGACCAACAGAATGCTTAGGAAAAACGGGATGCGCCATCCCCAAGTAAGGAAACGCGCTCCGGAGATCCGGCTGAACGCCAGGACCGCAAGGTTGGCGAGAAACAGGCCCGCCGGGACACCGAACTGGGGCCAAGAGGCGACGAAACCTCGATGCGCGTTTGTCTTGGTCCACTCCATCGACATCAGGACCGACCCTCCCCACTCGCCCCCGACTCCCACGCCTTGGATGAAACGCAGGATGACGAGCAGCACCGCACCCCAGATGCCGATCTGCGCATAGGGAGGCACGAATGCAACCAGGAATGTCGATATGCCCATCAGCAGCAGTGTCGAGATGAGGGCGGATTTGCGGCCGATGCGATCCCCATAATGTCCGAAGATGGCTGCGCCGACCGGTCGAGCCGCGAATCCAACGGCGTAGATTCCGAATGCCTGTAGCGTTCCCACCATAGGATCGGATTTTGGGAAATACAGCTGGCCGAACACCAAGCCCGTCACAGTGCTATATAGAAAGAAGTCGTACCACTCGATGGTGGTGCCGACGGTGCTCGCGATAACCGCGCGCCTGAGCTGCTTGCGGTCGTCCGGTTCCGGTGACGCGGTTGTCACACTCTGCGCCGCGCTCATTACGCCGCCGCTACGATTCTTGCCTTCGAGAACTCGCCGAGCAAGCCTTGTACCACGCCAGCCTCCGTTCTTCTTAATCTCCCTCCATGGTGGTCCAGGCTTCCCGATTTGGCAACCACCGTCAACGTTTTGGGGGTATCGCGGGCCGGCGACGACTCTATTGCGTGATTTCGCGCTCCCTGGCGCTTTGCGGCACCCGAGGGCATCGCAAGCAGCGAATGGTGCCGGCGACCGTAAAAGCTGGCGTGATCTATGTGATGGTGAAACTGACATCAGCGGTGCCATTACAGTTGGTTGAATTCGTCTTACTAGCGGACCACCGGTCCGTTCGCGTGTTTTTGCTTCCCTGCGGAACCGACCGACCGCACTCGGCAGGTTGTCGCCGGTGGAGGCTCTACTTCCGATGTTGTTATTAGGTTCCCTGCGGACTAGGGCCGCGTTCGAGGTAGGTCGACAGAACGATATAGCTGCGGGTCCCCTTGAAACCCTCGATCCCGTGAATGCGCTTAAGCAAATACTCGAGGCTTTGAGTGTCGCGCGTGCGCACTTTGAGGAGCATAGCGCTCTCGCCGGTCACGGTATGAATTTCCTCGACCTCGGGCAGTTCTTCGAGCTTGAGCAGTTGACGCGCCATTGCCCAGCTTGTGGTGTCCACATGGACAAAAGCCAACAATGGTCTGCCAATCTTGGCGCCATCGAGCAATGCCGCCGTCGCGCGGATCACGCCCTCCTGCTTCAGTCGCTTGGCCCGCTCGTGTACTGCCGGTGCCGAGAGATGCAGAAGACGGCCGAGTTCGGCATAGCTACGGGTCGAATCCTCCGCGAGCAGACCTAACAGCTTTCGGTCGGTTTCATCGAGTCTGGCCGGGTCGGCCGGCTTTCGCCTAACGCCATCTGGATTTTCGGCCATAAAGCTAAATCCACTTGGTTTCGAACGTCATTAGGCATTATATGCGTATCAGCTTATATTATTAGGAGCGCGTCAGTGTCAGAAGAAATCATGTCGAGACGGAAATTGCTCGGAGCGACGGCGCTGGGCTTCGTCGCGGCGCAGCTCGGTGCTGCAGCGCCGGCCTTCGCCCAGAACAGCGCCCCCAGCCGGCGAACCACATCGACCGGTTCGTTCGCCCCGCTGAAACAAATCAATGCGGGTCTTCTGAATGTCGGGTACGCCGAAGACGGGCCTTCCGATGGCCCTCCTGTCTTGCTGTTGCACGGTTGGCCGTACGACATACACAGCTACGTAGACGTTGCCCCGCTGCTTGCGGCCAAGGGTTATCGCGTCATCGTCCCGTATCTGCGCGGCTACGGCACCACGAGCTTTCTCTCCAGTGCAACCTTGCGCAACGCTCAGCAGTCGGCCGTCGCCCTCGACATGATCGCTCTCATGGATGCGCTCAAGATTCAGAAAGCCATCTTCGCCGGCTTTGACTGGGGCGCGCGCACGGCGGCCATCATGGCCGTGCTCTGGCCGGAACGCTGCAAAGCGATTGTGTCCGTCGGCGGCTATCTCATCGGCAGCCCCGCAGCCAACCAGATACCGTACCCGCCCGCGCCGACACTCGCGTTTTGGTATCAGTACTATTTCGCCACTGAAATCGGGCAGGCCGGCTACCGGAAATACCTGCACGACTTTGCGAAGCTCATCTGGCAGACCGCTTCGCCGAAATGGAACTTCGATGACGCCACGTTCGAACGTTCAGCGGCTTCGCTCAACAATCCGGACCACGTCGCCATCACGATTCATAACTACCGTTGGCGAATCGGCCTCGCTGACGGCGAGAGGAAATATGACGATCTGGAAAAACGGCTGGTCGCGCTTCCCGTCGTCGCCGTGCCTACTATCACCATGGATGGTGACGCCAACGGCGCAATTCACGCGCCGAGCACGGCGTATCGCGATAAGTTCTCGGGCAAGTATGAGTACCGCCTCATCACCGGCGGCGTCGGCCACAACCTACCGCAGGAGGCTCCGGAAGCCTTCGCAAAGGCGATCATCGACATCGACCGGGTTTGACGGCGACTCTGCCGGCGAACGGCCATTCCCGGCGTGTGCATGGTTCATTCACCGGATAATTGCGATGGTGCACCGACCTGACTGCCAGGTCGGCGCGCGGAGCCGCGCCAACATTCATCCCGACACGCCGCAATGCTCTCTCGATAAAACGAAGGTCGACTTACGTTTTATTGAATATTATTCTGCGCCTCGATGAATGCCAATTTGCCCGTCCGGCTCCGCAGCTTGGGCGGTTTCGCACACCCGCGAGTCACTCATCATGCATGACATCATGCTGGAGGGCCGGCATGTGCGTCTCGAGCCCCTTCGCGCCGCCCATGTTCCGGGCCTCGTACGAGCCGCCGCCGGCGATCGCACGCTGTACCAATGGAGCCCGGTGCCATTGACAGATGTCGATGCTAAAAGGTACGTACAGACCGCTGAGGATGGCGGGCCGCAGGCACGGCCGTGCCATTCGCCATCGTGCGGTCGGAGACGAACGTGGTACTCGGCTCGACCCGCTTCTGGAATATCGAGCGATGGCCATGGCCGGAAGGTCACTCGCGCTACGGTCGCGAGGCGCCGGACGTGTGTGAAATAGGCTATACCTGGCTCTCCAGGTCCGCCATTCGATCCGCCGTCAACACCGAGGCGAAATTGCTCATGCTGACCCATGCCTTCGAGACGTGGCAGGTGTTGCGAGTGTGCTTTCACACCGATGTCCGCAATGAGAGGTCCCGGGCCGCACTCGAAAGACTCGGCGCATCGAACGAGGGCGTTCTGCGCGCTCACCGGCTGGCGGCCGACCTTACCCCTCGAGATCCCATGCGATACTCGATCGTCACCGCAGAGTGGCCCGCCGTGCAAGCGCAGCTCACGCGCTACGCTCGCAGATAGGCCAAGACGGCGCGCACGATCTCCTCCCGCGCGTTCACCAGCGAGAGTCCTGGGGGTCTGCGCAGCACGGCGCCTGTCCCGCACCATCACCTGATTGGCTTGCCGATGCGATTCCAGTGCGGCCAGCCTGGGAACTCCCAATTCATCCAAATCCGGGCGGCGCGCCCCACGAGATTTCCTGCGGGAACGAACCCGACTTGCGGAAACCGGCTGTCCTGGCTGTCGTTGCGATTGTCGCCCATGAAGAAATAGTGCCTTTCCGGCACGATTGCCTCGAAGTCCGTGGACGGGAGATTCGGGGCAAACATGACGACGTGATCACCCTGATCGAGCCGCTCGAGACCCAGCTCCGAGCCTTCGAACCCATATCCGCCCGAATAGACGCCGTCCGCCGCCAGGCGCATCGGCGACCCGTTGATGGTCAGACGATTGTCACGGACGACGATGTGATCGCCCGGCAAGCCGATGAGCCGCTTGATGTAATACACCGATGGGTCTGACGGCAGCCGGAATACGACGACATCCCCGCGGTGAGGCTCGCCAGTCGCGAGGACTTTGATATTGAGCAGCGGTAGGCGCAAGCCGTAGGAAAACTTGTTGACGAAGACAAAATCGCCGTCCACCAGATTCGGCATCATCGACTCCGAAGGTATTCGAAAGGGCTCGAATAAGAACGATCGAACGATGAGGACGATCAGTACCACCGGGAGGAGCGAGCGCGCGCAACTGACAATTTTAGGCTCTGGCAGGGCGCCGCCGGCCGGCGCCGACCGCCTTGGTTTCAGGTACACCATGTCGAGCGCCACTATGGCACCCGCCGCGATCAATGCGACCAAAAAAATCGCGGCATAATCCATGGGCAAATCTACCGCGCTGCTCGAGCGATCGACGCTCGCTCAATCTTCGAGCAAAGGCAGGTCTTATCCTCCGTGCACGGTGATCGGGCCGCAGCTGCCCAGGTGAACGTGCCTGCACACAATGCCACGACGGCAAACACGGCGATAAAATGATTGATCACGGCATTCCTGCGCTTGAACCCGAAACCCCTGCGCGACAACATGAATCCAAGTAAGGAAATGGTCGCGAGGAGAGCGACGGTTCCTGTGAACGCCGGCCTCCACATCTCCCGGAACGCATGCGTCCGCCGAAATTCGTCGATGATGGTCACGATGCCAAGCACGACCGACACTTCGGCCGTCAGATGGAAGAATACTCTTCTCACGGTGTTGAGAAGCCGCGGAGCTCCGGCGCGTTTCCCTGCAACGAAAATAGCGACGAGCACTTGCCGCCAATACCAAAAGCGTGTTCGACCTCGAGCGTATTGCTCGAAGAGATCCCCGACGAGCGACTCACGGTGATAGCCCGAGCTCAGGCGTTCCAGCAGCCAGGTCGCCAATCTCGGCGGATTCGTTAGGCTCATGCGACTTGTCCTTTGGCGCCAGGCAAGCGGCTGCTCAAGCGCATCAGCGTAGCGTGCGCCTCTCGCGCCTCCTTGAGGCCTGTCGCCGTCGGCTTGAAATAAGTCCGCGCCTTGCCGCCGCGCTCCGCCGTCGGTTCCCCAAGAGCGGAGGAAATCAAACCCTTCTTTTCCAGCCGCTCGAGGGCCGCATAGACGCTGGCGAGCGCCACGTCGCGCCCGCTCTCCTTCTCGATTTCACGGGCAATCAGCACGCCGTATGCTTGCTCGCGCACGCGTATGGCCGCGAGCAGCACCATCAGCTCGAGTTGCCCAAGATATCCGCGCTTCCTCATATCTTCCACAATAACGAAGTAATGACGAAACTGCAACTGTGAGTGGGCGCAGCACGCCGACTCGCGGCAAGATGGATGGAATCAGAAGGTAGCGGGCTATTTCCGGGAATCTTCGCGGTCTTCCTTGATGTCGCCAACTTTTTCCTGAACCTTACCGACGTTCTTTTGAATGTTGCCCTTTACCTCCAGCGTTTTGTCGCCGACGAGCTTGCCCGTCACTTCCTTGATGCTTCCTTTCATTTCTTCGACACGACCCTTCAATTGCTCTTTGTTCATGCTTAAGTACTCCAGCTAAAGCCGACAGGCGGCCGGCGCCGCGATACCGCAGGATTCATTCCTCCGCACCGACGGCAATCTAGGCCAAGTGGCCGGCCATATCTGTACGGCCCCGCACGGAAGGCCCCGCAAAGCGATTATTTGGCGTGTCAGGGCGCCTCATGTGGCCGCGCCCACCGGCGCCGGGCGCGGCTCGCGATGCAATAAACCGCCAGCCAAGCAAAGCCGGACATCGCATAAGCAGTCCAGTCCAAGTTATAGCGACTTCCTTCAAGAATACCCCGCCCGGGCGGGGTAGTTTCAGGGTAGCCTGTAATTCGGGCCGCGGCGATGTGAAGGCGCGGATGGGCCTCAACCCCCAAATCTGACAGGAGCTAGAAATGTGCACACTCGATGAAGCAAGGAAAATCATTGCCGCCGCTGAGAAGAAGGCGCATGCAATCGGCCAGCCCATGAACGTCGCAGTCGCCGATGCGGGGGGAAATCTCGTCGCTCACGTACGCATGGACGGCGCCTGGATCGGCAGTATCGACGTTTCGATCAAGAAGGCCTTCACGGCGCGCGCGTTTGATATTTCTACCAAGGACCTCGCGCCGCTCGCGCAGCCGGGTAAAGAGTTCTTTGGAATTCAGTTCTCCAACGACGGGCGCATCATGATTTTCGCCGGCGGTATCCCGCTGAAGCGCGCCGGCAAAGTCGTGGGTGCCGTGGGTGTAAGCGGCGGTGCGGGGGAGCAGGATCAGGCGGTAGCTGAAGCCGGCGCCGCAGCCTTCAGTTGAGGGGGCCGATATGGCAAGCAATCGCGGCGTCGTCTATGTGGGTCCCGGCAAGGTCGAGGTGCGCAGCATCGACTATCCGAAACTGGTGAATCCGCAGGGCAAGAAGATCAGCCACGGGGTGATTTTGAAGGTGGTGGTCACCAACATCTGCGGCAGCGATCAGCACATGGTGCGAGGTCGCACCACCGCGCCGGCCGGGCTCGTTCTCGGTCACGAAATCACCGGCGAAGTGGTCGAGATCGGATCCGACGTCGAGTTCCTGAAGGTCGGCGACCTCGTCTCGACTCCATTCAACGTCGCCTGCGGCCGATGCCGAAACTGCCGGGAACAGGAAACCGGCGTATGTCTGACGGTGAACCCGGGACGGGCCGGCGGCGCGTACGGTTATGTGGATATGGGCGGATGGATCGGCGGTCAGGCCGAGTACGTCATGGTTCCGTACGCGGATTTCAATTTGCTCAAGTTTCCCGACAAGGCTCAGGCCATGGAAAAGATCCTGGACCTGACCTGTCTCACGGATATCCTTCCCACCGGATATCACGGCTGTGTCAACGCCGGCGTCACCACCGGTTCGACGGTTCTCGTATCCGGCGCCGGGCCGGTGGGCCTCGCTGCCGCCGCATCCGCTCAGCTCCTGGGCGCGGCCGTCGTGATTGTGTCGGACTTCAACAAGGAGCGCCTCGCGCATGCGGCCTCCTTCGGCTGCGAGACCATCGATCTGTCGCAAGGAGGGACGATCGGCGAGCGCATCGAGCACATCCTCAAGGTGCCCGAGGTGGATTGCTCCGTCGATTGCGTCGGCTTCGAAGCCAAGCAGCTAGGTGGACAGGAGCAACCGGCCACGGTCCTCAATCAACTCATGGAAGCGACGCGCGCAGCCGGCCGAATCGGAATACCAGGGCTGTACGTCACCGCCGATCCGGGCGCGAAGGAGACGGCCGCGAAGGAAGGCAATCTCAGCCTGCACTTCGGTCTCGGGTGGGCAAAGTCGCACGCCTTCTTCACCGGCCAAACGCCCGTCCTCAAGTACAACCGTGCCTTGATGATGGCGATCCTGCACGACCGCATCCAGATCGCCAAAGCCGTCAACGCGACAGTGATCAGCCTGAATTCCGCGCCCGAGGGTTACGCGGAATTCGATAAGGGCGTCGCTCGCAAATTCGTCATCGATCCCCACGGGACTCTCAAGAAGGCCGCCTGACCCGCCCACGCCAGTCGCTCGTTGTAGTGACGCACCCGCGAGTTTCCCGAAAGACATGCCGCGGCGCTGCGGCCGTTCCGGCGCGAGGAGTTCGGCACCCGCGGAGCGTCACCATCGGAGGGCCACATTCAGGCGGTCAACGCGTTGCTCGGCTCCTTGCGCCGCGGTTTGCTGAAGATGAGCCGGCGCGTCAGCACGTCGGCGAAAGCCGCGGAACGCGAGCCCAGCACCGCGCTCCTGTCGGAGGTGATGCGGCGCAAGGAACGCGCCCACCATTGGGTGCAGGGCACCGAGCGAACAGCTGGGGGCTGCCCGAGCTTCTGTCTGAAACTCTCAAAGCCGTGTTTACCGCCCCAGGAAGTCCCGCACATTGCCGCCCTGCGGCGTTGTATCGAAGGCCGACTCCTTGCCCGCCTGGGCCTCGCACTCGAGGACGAGTCCATGTCGGTGGCCGTAGCGGCCGATGTGCACGCGGCCCTCGCCGAGCTCGGCGATCGGCTGCAGAAATTCAAGGACGGCGACGCCGAGGAGGCCGCGACGGCACGTTATTACGCCGACATTATCGCTCACGACAAATTGAAAGATTTCGCGAAGATCATGATCACGGACCACGCAGTGCCTCCCGCGGGCATGCCGATTGGCGCAGAAAGCGAGGATGACTGGTTCGCTGATCCCGGCAAGAATGGCACCTGATAAAAATTTGAGGACTGAAGCGGTCGAAGTTACCGACGCGTTCGCCGGCTCTATCTCTCTACTTCTTTGGAGGCGGTACGTTGGTTGAAAACATGTCCCGGAGCAGCTTCCATGTGCCGCGCGCATGCTGCCAGACCACGATGTACTTACCATGGTCGACTACCTTGCCCGTCTTGTCGCGCAATTCGTATGCCCCCACCTCAGTGGCCGTTGTACCGTGCCCGAAGACCTCGATGGTTTTGAGGCCAATGGCTGCGACCCCTGAATCGAGTGCTCCTTGCCAGAATTTTTGAATCCCCTCTGTACCTCGGATCGGGTCGCTGCCGGGTGGCATCACTTGCCCATCCGGCGAATACAACGCCGCCAGGGCTGCTCCGTCCCCTTTTTCCGCTGCCGCGGAGAATTGGGCGTTCGCCGCCTCTATGGCAGATTTAACACCCTCGGCATGAGCCGATGGTATGAGATACATACCTGCAAGAAAGACGACAGTGCGAACCAGACCGGTAGTTCTCATGTGCTTCTCCCTTGTTTGTTCTATTCCAACCGACGCGTGGGACCAAGTAACCCGATCGACTCCGCACGGGCCACGGCCCGGGCCCGTGTGCGCGCTTCGAGCTTACCCAAAATACCCTTGGCATGTGTCTTGACCGTCTCGGGCGCGATTCCCAGCGACCTGGCAATGCATTTATTTGACATGCCATAATCCTTCATCTCTTCCGTGGCGACGGCGCTCAGGAGAGTTCGCGGATCGCGTTGATCGAGCGCGGCGGTTAGCCGCTCTTTCAGCGCGCGCCGTCCGATCCAATCACCGCAACGGGTGCCGGCGAATCACTGCTCACCCAGCGATAGATGGCGCCTCCTAACGCGCCACCGACGATCGGTGCCAGCCAGAACAGCCACAGCTGCGACAGCGCCCAGCCGCCCACGAACAGCGCCGGTCCCGTGCTGCGTGCAGGATTGACCGAGGTGTTGGTCACCGGAATGCTGATCAAGTGAATCAGAGTGAGGCACAGACCGATGGCAACGGGCGCAAAGCCCTTGGGCGCACTGCCATGAGTCGAGCCCATGATGACGAACAAAAAGCCGAACGTCATGACGATCTCGGTGAGCAGGCACGCTTCCAGCGAATACCCGCCGGGCGAGTGCGCGCCGAAGCCGTTGGATGCAAAACCCGCGCTCACATCGAAATCCGGATGCCCGCTGGCGATGCCATAGAGAATCGCCGCGCCGGCGATTCCCCCCAGCACTTGCACGACGATGTAGGGAATCAGGTCCTTGGCCGGGAATCGCCCGCCGACGCATAAGCCCACCGATACCGCCGGATTCAAATGACAGCCCGAGACGTGCCCGATTGCATAGGCCATGGTGAGCACAGTCAGACCGAAGGCGAGTGACACGCCGACGAAGCCGATACCGAGCGATGGAAAAGCAGCCGCCAGAACGGCGCTGCCGCAGCCTCCGAGCACCAGCCATAACGTACCGATGAATTCCGCGGCAAGACGGCGTGTCATTGCATGCACTCCCTGCGCCTTTGTTAGTTCCAATCACTTTAATTCCAAAGCCCAGGCGAGTCCATTCGAGATCGCCTCGCTGCCGGACCCGCAAGCTCGTCGGCCTAGTACCACGTCGGGCTAAGTACCCGCGTCGGGCTAAGTACCCGCGGCCGGCGGTGCTGTCCTGCGGCGTTCGCCCAAGAGCGCCACCGACTGCTTCTCGTCGATCAAATAGCGCCGGCCATCCTCGCTCGCCGT
>Ga0302324_100020686_pt1 | contig 12860 bp, 9 predicted proteins | sample Palsa_T0_1_FD_201949 | JGI IMG/M metagenome (GOLD analysis project Ga0302324, IMG submission 201949) | Peat permafrost microbial communities from Stordalen Mire near Abisko, Sweden - Palsa_T0_1 | ecosystem: Environmental > Terrestrial > Soil > Palsa > Peat permafrost | place: Sweden: Abisko...
TATTGGTGGATCAGCCGTGCTGCCCACATCGACTCCCGTAACGATTCAGGGAGATGAGCCGGCGGGGACGCCAACACCGACACCAACTCCGGCACCAACTCCGGCACCAACACCAACTCCGACGCCAACGCCAACTCAAACGCCCGCGCCCACTCCAACCCCGACGCCCACGCCTACTCCAACGCCCGCGCCGACACCAACCCCGACGCCTACTCCAACGCCCGCGCCAACACCCACTCCAACGCCGGTCACGCAGGGCCCGTCGGTGAAGACGGTCGTCACATCGCCTCACACTGGCGATTTCGGCGTTGGCAAGACGATCGACCTGACGGTGAGGTTCTCCGCGAGCGTCACGGTCTCCGGCGGAATCCCAGCCCTCACGCTGAACGATGGCGGCACGGCGACTTATGTGTCGGGCTCAGGCAGCCGCTCCCTGGTCTTCGCCTATACAGTCGCCGCTGGACAGAACACGTCGGATCTCGCGCTCGCCGCCAGCAATGCCATCATTCTCAATGGTGCCACGATCACGAATTCCTCTGGTGACGCCGCCGTATTGACCGGTGCCAACGGCTACGATCCCGCCGGCACGTTGCAGATCACCACAAGTTCGCCGACCACTCCGACCCCTCCGACCCCTCCGGCCACTCCGACCCCTCCGGCCACTCCGACCCCTCCGGCCACTCCAACCCCTCCGCCCGCATCGACAACCAACGTCGTTCTGTCCGGCTGGGGTCAAACCTACTCCGGAGGCGATGGTAATTACTCGGTCACGGGATCGGCCGGTGGTTCGACTGTTTCGCTTGGCGCCGGCAACGACACCGTGAACGTGACCGGGATAGCCAATACGATCACGACCGGTGCAGGCAACGAAAACATCACCTACGACGGCAACAACAACACCGTAACGACCGGCAGCGGAACCAGCAGCATCGACGTCACCGGCAGCTACGCGCAGATCACCGTCGGTGCGACGCCGAGCGGCACGACCCAGATCGTCGCCTCCGGCTATGACGAGACGATCACGTCGACCGGCGCCGGAAATGTGTCGGTCACGGGCCCGACCGGCATGTCAACCGTAACGCTAGGCAATGGAAACGATACCGTCACGCTTGGCGGTTCCAGCAACACGGTAACGGTGGGGGTCGGCACAAGCACGATCAATGCCGGGAACGGAGAGGCGAACGTTCACGCCGGCGGCGGTGCGGACACCATCACTGTCACCGACTGGAACAACGTTCTCGATGCTGGGCCCGGAATGAACTTCCTGAACGGCGGGAATGGCAACGATACGTTTTACCTGAACGGTCCCGGTCAGGGGCTCGACACCATCACCGGCTTTACGCCGACGAACAGCGACGTACTCGATCTTTCGCGCACGCTGGCCCAGGCGCAGACAACGGTCGATTTGACGAATATCGGCAATTTCATCACGGCGGTGTCTTCCGGCGGCAACACAACACTTTATGTCGACGATACTGGCGGCCACGGCACGCCCACGGCCTTCGCGGTGCTCGACGGCGTCAACACGACGGTCGCCACGCTGGTCGCGAACAATGACCTCAGGCTGAGTTAATTACTGCCCGGTAACGGAGGCCACTTCTCTGGTCTGAAGGTGCGGATCGGTGGCCTGCCGCGACCCGTCCGCCCCACACATGAAGTCGAGGAACGCGGCGTAGCACGCCTCGGCCGAAAACCGGCACCGGGCGACGTCCAGAGCGGCTTCGGCATACTCCCGTCTCAGGTCGTCGTCACCGAGCAGCGTGACGATGCCAGCCGCGAAACCGGCGGGATCGTCGGCGACCCAAACCGCCGGCCCCACGACATCCTCCACCCCCTGCAGCGTTGTCGTTGTCGCGACGATGGCTTTTCCCTGAGCCATGGCCTCGACGAGCTTGATCTTCAGTCCGGAACCGCCGCGCAAGGGGCTGATGATGACGGCCGCCGTCGCATACAAAGGAGCGAGATCCGGCACGTGTCCGAGCACCCGAATGCCCGTTGGGACTGTCGGGAACATCTCGCCCACCCCGCCGGCGACGAGCAGCACCGCGTCCGGTGCCGCTTCGATGACCATGGGCCACACAGCGTCGAGGAACCACCGTAGCCCATCGATATTCGCCGTCGTCTTGCTGGCCACGAACAGGAGGTCCGTTCCGTTCCCCGGTTGCGCCACCGTCAGCGACTCGACCGCGAGCGGGGCGACAATCACCTCGTGCCGCGGCAGATGGCGCCGGACGACGGCCGCTTCCGCCGCCTGAATCGCCACCACGGCATCCGCCTGAGCGAGCATCTTCATCTCCGCGCCGACACCGAGCGTGGACACGGAAGCGTCACCGCCGAGGGGACCGTACTCCGCGGCCCGGCTGGAAACCAGGTCGTGCATGACGACCGCCGCTGGTGCGTCCGGGCGCAGTACGTAAGGGATGCCGTCGGTCAGAAACGCATAGTCGGCGAGAATCACGTCCGCATGGGCGCGGGCATGCCCCGCCAAATAAAGGAACTCCTCAACGCACCACGGTAACCTGATCGCGTAGGGCGCCGGACTTGTCAGTCTCCCCGCGGGAAGCCCCGCCGCCAGAAGCAGCCGGCCCAGTACCGCACCGGCCGCGCGCAGCACGACGAGCGGGTTGGTCGCGACGATGACCCTGCCCAGACGAAGCGATCCGCGGATCGAGATCGACCTGAACACCGCCATTTCCGGGCGCAGCACAAAGGCGGGCAAGCGTCCGAACGTCGCCGGAGACGGGCAAACCAGATGCACCAACATGCCCCGCCCAGAGAGAGCTGACGCCAGACCGATCAGATACGCCGAACTGCCGTTCGTCCGCCCGACGACCCTTTGCCTGGAGATGATGCAAACGTGGCGCCGGCCCGGTTCCGCCGCGCGACGCCAGACCAGGACACGCCGGAGGATCGCGCTCGACGTTCGCCCGATCGCGGCGATCGCACGCGACGTCTGGCGGACAGCGACGCATGTGCGATCCCAGACGCTCAGCCGGGGCGTGGTCAGCCAGCCGCCGGGATGAGGAGCGCCCGAATCCTTGCCTGACGCCGACACGAAGGACGGATCAAGCAGCCACGCGGGCATTCGCCCGTCGCGGAGCCACAGCATCTTGCGTCGGCCCCGTGGCGCTGGATCTGCCTTCGACCCGCGCACCCGGCGGTGGAAATAGGTCGGCTCGGCACACCACCAAACCCGCACGCCACGCAGCAGAAGCCGCAGACCGAGATCGAAATCCGCATTGTCCCGCGCATTGGGATCGTAGCGGAGGCCGCTTCGCCGTATGAGGTTCAGCCGCATCAACGGCCGCACAAATCGCCCGCCGCCACTCCAGCCAACCGGTGCCAGCAAACCCAGAAAGAGGGCGACGTCCGTCCGCGTCGAGGTCCGTGCGAACTTGCCGCTGACGGCCAGCATCGGCGGATCTCTGTCGTCCTCATCGAAGGTCAAAACGTTGTCGCAAACGATATCGGCGGTCTCGCGCTCCGCTACCATCAGAAGCCGTTCCAGCCGATTCGGATGCATCAGGTCGTCGCAGCCCAATGTGGTGATCCACACTCCGCGCGCGATCTCAAGACAACGGTTCCGTTGCGATGCGCTCGACTCCGCATCGGGAACGGGAAACAGCCGCAGGCGGTTATCCTCGCGGGCGAGGGCCGCCAAACCCGCGTCGTCATCCCGTACAGCGACAATCACCTCCAGCCGAGGCATCGTTTGACGAAGCGCCGAGCGTACCGCGGCCTCAATGAAGCTGCCGTCGCCACAGAGCGGCACGATGACACTGACCAGCGGCGGATTGTTGTCGCGCGCCATCATCGCTTACCCTTTGCGGACCGCACCGCCGCGCCGCTCAACGGACATCGCCGCTGGCCGGGACCGGGTCAGCGCCAACATCGACAATGGCCCGGGCCGCCGCGACTTCGGTGAGGCCCGGCTCGGGAGGGTGCATATGTGCGACGGACGCGGCAAGGATTCGCTCCGAATCCGGTCGCCGCATCAATGTGTCGGTCAGTCGAGCCAGCAAGCTGCGGCCGTCCCACGGCCGACGCATCAGTTCGGCGACCAGCGCCGGCTCCTCCCACGGGACATCGTGATAGGCCGGCCGCAGCAGGGGCGAAACCGTGCCGGACAACCATGCCTGCGGGAAAAAAGCGACCGTCTCCTGCGTGATCCGCGGCTGCGCGGCCCCGTGCCTCACCTCGCCCCGCCCCACCTCGTCACGCAACCGGGCCAGCAGGGCAGCGGCAAGCGTCCCCGAGGGACCAATCGCCAGGTGGCCAAGTTGCGTTGCCCGCGGGTTCAACTCGATCATCCAGGCCTTGCCGGTTCCCTCCTCAAGGACGAAGTCAACGCCGCAGAATCCGGACATCCCCAGCCGCCTGACCAGTCGTCTCGCGGCCGTTTCCATGTCGGCGTTCACCACTGGCCGGATGATCGTGGCCGCCCCGAATTGCTTCGCGGTCTCCAGTACCACGGCGCCGGCGGTCGCGATGACCTCTCCCTCCCAGCAGGCGACCATGATGTTGGCAGCTCGCCCGCGGATGAAATCCTGGCCGATCACGGCGGGCCGCTCGCGACGCAGCCATCCCCGCAATGGAAATGGGTCACGGTTGGACAGCAGGAACTTCGCGACGCGCCAGGTGGCCAAAGGCCGCGACATGCGACGGAAAGCCGCCACCGCTGTCCCGGGTCCATCGACCACCTCCACCCCGGCGCCGCCCCAACTGCCGTCCGCTTTCATCACGGTGGGCAGGCTCCGCTCGGCGCACCAGGTCCGCACGTCCGCCGCCGATCGCAGCACGCGGCTCTCGGGTTCCGCAATGCCTTCCCGCGCCGCGAGCTCGAGGGACGCGCCGCGGCTGAGTACCGTGGCGTACCCGCCAGGAGCGCCGAGCGAGCGCTCGATCAATCGTCGCGGGAATTCGCCCTGGGGTGTCGACGCGTGCAGCTCATGCAGGTGCGCGACGGCACGCTCATCGCAGGGGACGACCAGATCGGGCTCGACCTCGCGCAGCGCGGCTTCGATCGAACGGGTGGGTGAGAGTGCGGAATACCTGAATATGCCGCGGACGCTGCCGACCACTGCGACCGGGCTGCCGAGCGGACATATGGCGCTGACGTGCGCGCCAAGCCCGCCGAATGCCGCGGCCAGACGTGCGGCCAACGGCCACCATGTGGTCGTGGCGATCAAAATCTTTGACTGCACAGCGAAAGATATCCGTCACGGTTTTCGAATTAGTATATCCGAAATCCTTACGAAAAGTTCGATTTGGACAGGTTTAAACCGGCTGGACGACCCGCCCTTGAGATTTGGAGGCACTGGAGCTCGAACATGACTGGCAACGGAACTTCTGGTTCGAAGGTGACGGACGTCGCCATCATCGGCGCGGGACCGTACGGACTTTCGCTCGCCGCGCACCTCCGGTCACTGGGCCGGGAGACCCGCGTCTTCGGCGATCCGATGAAGCTGTGGCGCAAACATATGCCAAAGGGCATGCACCTGAAGTCCGAGGGCTTCGCTTCAAGCTTGTACGACCCCGGCGCGACATTCACCCTGGCGCATTTTTGCGCCGAGAATAGCATCGCCTATGCCGATATCGGCCTCCCCGTGGCGCTGGACACGTTCTCTCGCTACGGCATGGCATTCCAGAGCCGTTTCGTGCCGGACGTCGAAAATCGTATCGTCACCGGACTCCACCGCCACCCTGATGGCTTCGAGATCGATTTCGCGGATGGCGAGGTTGTCGTTGCCCGCCGCGTGGTGGTCGCGGTCGGCGTCGCCCATTTCGCTTATATGCCTCCCGAGCTGGACGGTTTCCCCGCTGATCTCGTCTCGCACAGCTCGCATCATCATGAGCTCGACAAGTTCGCCGGCCTCGAGGTCGCGGTGATCGGCGCCGGCGCATCGGCGATCGATATCGCCGCGCTCCTGCACGCGGCCGGTGCCAACACCTCCCTGGTCGCCCGAGTGCGCCAATTGGCTTTCCAGAATCCGCCTGACCCGCCGGATAAGCCGCGTTCGCTGAAGCAGCGAGTGCGCTGGCCGATTACCGGCATCGGCCATGGGTGGAAGTCTTATCTCTGCGCCGAGATGCCGCTCGTCTTCCGGCATTTGCCGGAGTCGACCCGCCTGAACATCGTTCGCACCCACCTCGGACCCGCGCCGTGCTGGTTCACGAAAGATGAGGTCGTGGGCAAGGTCGCCATGCATCTCGGCACGTCGATCGAAAAGGTGGAACCAGACGGCAACCGCGTGCGCCTGCATCTCCGAGGGAGCGACGGTACCATGGAGGAACTGGTGGTCGACCACGTGATCGCGGGTACCGGATACCGTCCCGATCTGCGGCGGCTTGCGTTCATCCAGGACGATTTGCGCGAGAGCATCGCGCTGGTCGGCCAGACCCCGTCGCTATCGTCGAATTTCGAGTCATCTGTCCCTGGACTTTATTTCGTCGGTCCGATTTCGGCCAATACATTTGGCCCGCTGTCTCGCTTCGCGTATGGCGCCGGCTTCGCGTCCCAACGCGTGGTGGGTGGTATCGCGACGACGCACTGACCCCATTGGCAGTACGACGGGCCCATTAACCAGGGGCCCGGCGCGGAGGCCGACAAGGCGTTGCTGCCGGCGAAGTGTCATGATCGGCTGTCCCGGACCAGGAATGGCCGAGCCTCCAAGAGGACCGCCGACTATTGCCTCTCGTCCCGGCGACAGATAAGGCTGCTTTTACGCCTGGGGAGGCGGCGCCTGGAGTCGTGCGTCGGCACAGCGGTAACGTCGCTCGACGCTCACACTGGGAGGAGGATGGCGCGGATGTTTTTGAAACGGCGGATCGGTCTGGCCCTCAAGTTGGCCGTGTCGATCGTGCTCATTGCCGTGGTCTGCCGGAATATCGATGGCAGGAGTGTTATCGAGCGGTTCGCCGGGGAGTCTAACGACTGGCTATTCGTGGCGGCGCTGGTGACTTTGGCGCAGATACTGTTGGCTTCGTTTCGGTGGCACCAGGTCCTGGAAGGACTTGATGTCAGAGTTCCCGCCGAGACAGTGGTCAAAACGACCTTCATAGGAAGTTTCTTCAATGCCTGGCTGCTGGGTGTGTTTGGCGGCGACATTGCCCGAGCGTTGCTTGTTCCGGCGCCGATCCGGGGACGGTCCACTGTCGTTCATTCGGTGCTTTTTGACCGCGCCGTGACACTCGCCGGCCTTGCGCTTGTGATTATACCAATAGTGGTGCTCGATCTTGGTCCGCTTTCACGGGGCCTCCCGCTACTCGTGTCGCTTGTCGTCGCGCTATCACCTTGCGTTTTACTATGCTGCGTTTCGCCGATGGCCGGCATCGCCGATCGATGGGGTTTGCCCTTTTCCCACCATATCGGGCGAGTTGGGACGGATTGGGTCCAACTGCTGCACGCCTGGCAGCGGCTGGCGGCGGCACTCGCATTCTCCGCGCTGGGTGTCGTGGCGGTCTCGGTCACGGCCTATTGCCTTGCCCGCGCCGCACATCTCGACGTGTCGTTGCTCGATTTCCTCATATTGATGGCACCGGTGATGCTATTGTCGGCCTTGCCGATTTCTCTCGGCGGTTGGGGCGTGCGCGAAAGCGCCATGGTCATCGCGCTGGGGTCGGTGGGAGTGGCCGCTGCTCCGGCGGTCGTGGTGTCGGTTCAGATGGGCCTTCTTGCCGCGCTGTTGAGTCTGCCCGGCGGCGCCATGTGGCTGTTTCGATATTTGGGCCGGCAACGTCAGGCCGCGGCGGCAGCGCGGTGAAGAACCAACCTGGTCACGGTCAAATTTCGCGCTGGGATGTTCCACATGGAAATTGATCCCGATATCTACTGGGAAAACGCCGGCACCGTGGGATACGGCGAAGCAATGTTCAGCAGCCGCACGGTCGAGCATCACGTTAACCGTCGCCTTTGGGGTATGGCTATCTCGATTGGAGCGCTCCTTGGGCTGGACCGGAAGTCGCGAGTCCTGGACCTCGGGTGTGGCGACGGCGCGTTCGCCAACAGCTCCCTCTCTCGCGAATTCGCGTCAGTCGAAGGCATCGATCTGTCCGAAGCCGCCATCCGTCGAGCCACCGCCAACGCGCCGGGACCACATATGCGGTTTCATGCCGAAGATATCACCCAGCTCAGGTTTTCCGGCTCAGAGCGCTTTGACGGCGCGTTCCTGATTGGCATACTGCACCATGTCAAACCGGCGGCCCCCGCGGTTCTCAGAGCTCTGCGCGGCATCACGGACCGTGTCGTGGTACTGGAGCCGAACGGCGATCACGTGCTGCGTAAATTGCTGGAGTTTACACCGGCATATCGAGCCGCCGGCGAAGCAAGCTTTGGCGCCCGCCAACTCACACGACTTTTTGAGGACGCCGGCTATCGCCGCGTAATTCACCGGCGTGTCAATTTGTTCCCCAACTTCACGCCGCACTTGCTGTTTCGGCTGTTAAAGCCGATCGAGCCGGCGATCGAAGCGATGCCCGGGCTACGCGCGCTGTGCACCGTTGACTTATATGGCCTCGAGGCATCGGAAGTTCGGAAAAATTGACGCCAGATAAAGAGCCGATCAGTGCGTTCATCGTGACCCTGTACAAAACCGCCATGCATGGCCAATGCTAGTCACCAATTTCCGACTTAAATATATCCTCTACAAAGTCGTGATGGGCGCGTATCAACTGATCGATACGGGACGGCTTCATCCGGTGCGCGAACGAGCGATCCGGGCTTTGGCCAGCAGCGTGGATTATATCGATCGGCACATGCCCGAGGCGCTCGGTTTTGATAACCAGGTGGAACTGCTCGACTACTCGCTGTCGCAGACCATGGCGGAGGGGCACTACCTCGAATTCGGCGTTTATTCGGGGGGTACCATTCGCCATATCGCACGCGGAAAACCAATGGCGACCATCCATGGCTTCGACAGTTTCGAGGGGCTGCCCGCGGCATGGAGCGGTTTCAATCTGGGCCGTCGCGCATTCTCGCTGGGCGGCAGGCTGCCGCGCGTGCCAGGCAACGTGGTGCTCCATAAAGGCTGGTTCAGCGACACGATCCCGAAATGGTGCAGCGAAGTCGGCGGAGCAATCGCGTTCCTCCATATCGATTGCGACCTTTATTCATCCACCGTCGATGTACTCAACGGGTTAGCGGATCGTTTGCAACCAGGCACGGTGCTGGTTTTCGACGAGTATTTCAATTACCCGGGATGGGAACGGCATGAATTCAAGGCGTGGCGGGAATTCGCCGCGGCGCATGGAGTGGACTACGAATACGTGGCCTACGCGCGCCAACAGGTGATGGTGCGAATCCGTGATATCGGTCCATCATCATGAAAGATTCCGTTGGACGCCGGTTTTGGGACGGCGAGATCGTCATGAGCCCGGCGGCGGCGGGATTGCATGACGCGCTGCGTCTCACCGAGCCATACGACGCGGACGCCCTGGACCTCACGGTCTTCGTATCCTGCTACAACGAGGCCGACTATATCGTCGCGACACTCGATACGGTGAGCGACGCTGCGCGGGATAGGGGGTTGCGCTATGAAATCATCGTCATCGATGATGTATCGACGGACGATTCACGGCGGCTTGTCGTCGAATACATCGCCGCTCATCCCGCTGAGAACATTCTGCTAAGGGTCAACCGGATCAACAAAGGCTTGGCGCAGAACTATCTGGACGCGGCGTTTCTCGGTCGCGGCAAATATTTGCGGTTGATCTGCGGCGATAACGCCGAGCCGAAGGCCAGCATCGCCGCCGTGTTCGCGGCGATCGGGGAGGCTGACATCGTTATTCCCTATTATACCTCCAGCGCCGGGAAAAGCCTCAGGCGGAGGGTCATTTCGAAATTGTATACATCAATCGTCAATGGCGTGACCGGCAATCGGTTGCATTACTATAATGGGTTGGCGATGCATCTGCGACACAATGTCATGCGCTGGCACCCGAATACGCATGGCTTCGGGTTTCAGGCCGATATCCTTTGCTTGCTGATCGATCTCGGCTTTTCCTATAAGGAAGTTCCGGTGATCACGATCGAACAGCGTCGTGGATCGTCCAACGCTCTTAATATCCGCAATTTCCTGTCGGTCATGCACACACTGATAGAGATCGCCAATCGCCGGCTGTCGGACCGTCTCTATCGCCGCCGAGGACATGATTGATCTCGAGGATCGAAGCCGGATGGCGAACCGTTCCACGCGCGCGACGATCCTGGCGACCGGTTTACTGGTCGGCGGTTTTATTGGCGTTGTCCTTTGGTTCGGCCTGGTCGATTTTTATCACCTGCATTTCTTCGACACCGGGTGGATCGTCGCGGCGGACAACCTGGTACGCGTTGTGTTCGTGGCGGTGCTCTGCTGGCTGATTTACGCGCCGGGAGCCGGTGTAACCGCACTGATCATCCCGGCCCAGGAGCGCGCGATTCTGACATCCGGGGAACGCGCCGTCGTGGGCTTCGGCATCGGCGCCGCTGTGTGGCATGTGGCCATGCTGATTCTTGGTCTCGCGAATCTTTATTATCGTTCGGTTATGATTTTCCTGTGCCTGGCTGTACTGGCTGGATCAGCGCGCCACTTCGCGGCGGTCTCGGTAGCGGCGGCCGGTTCGATCACCAGACGGATTTCCTTAACGCGGTGCGGCGTTGATGTGATTCGCACAACCTCGGCGCTTCTGGTCGCCGCGGCAGGCGCCTGGCTCCTGTTGGTGCACGGGCTTTATCCTGGCGGTGGCGGCGACTATTACACTCATTATTTCCCATACTATCTTTCGGTATTACAAAATCATGGGCTCGAGCCAAATAATGTTTGGTACCATTATTACTACTCCAAAGGAGATGGTCTGATCTTTCTAGGCATGTTGTTGAGTGATCCCGAAGCGCCGGCGCTCGCGACGTTTTGCTATGTGGTGTTCGCGGCACTTGGGCTCGCGACGCTGGCGGCGCGTTTGGCTCCGCGTTCGCTGTGGCCCGCCTGCGGCGCTTTGCTCTATTTGTTGTTTTACATTGTCGGTATGAGCGCCCTCGGGGGTGGCGAGTTTCAAAAGGAACACGAGCAGATCGCCGCTCTTGTGACGATGGCCGTGGTCGCCACGTGCATGGCGGACGCCGCCCGGCGATCAATATTTCTGGTCGTGGCCGCGGCGGCAGGGGTCGCTGCCGCGATCGTGACCCTGCCCGCGGGCATTATCCTCGCGTTTTTCTTCGTTCTGTTGGCCGGGCTTTCGCTGCTCCGCCGGCAATGGCGCCAGGTATGGCGTTACGGATCGGCGGCCGCGGCAACCGGCGGCGCGGTGCTCGGGATGCTCGCGCTAAGCTATGCCACGACCGGGCTGGCGAGCGACCAGGCGCTCGATCTGATGCTCAGCTTCGCGAATTTTGCCCGGCTTGATCGTTGGGGAGTGATCCCGCAGCTGATCATCGTTGAATGGATTCGCGATAATTATGATGCTGTCGCACCATCCATGGGTTGGCCGGCGGTCTATCAGCTCGTCTATTTCATGCGGCTGGATGTGCTCTGGGTTTATCTCTCAGGGGTAATCTCTCTTCTGTTTGTCGTCGGCTTGCTGGCTTTTCGTTCTCGCTTGCGAGCGCGACGAGAATCCACGTTTATCGCACCGGAAGGCGATATGACCGTCAGTATAACCCGGACCACGTTACGGCGTCTCGGACTGCTGGTTGGCTTGCTTCTTGTTATTTCGGTCTTCGCCGGCCGTTCACAAAACATCTCTTTCGCACGGTTTACCACGTTTTTCGTTCCGTTGCTGCTGCTTCTGGGTATCGCCTGCTGCGGATGGATGCTGACCCGCATCGACCGTCCCGGGCTCGCGAAATTTACCCGCACAGCGGCGCCCGTGCTTTTAGTCTGCGGTGTCCTCATCTCATGGCAGTCGCAGAAGTCCTGGATGACCCGTGCGCTCGACGTTACCGTCAATGGCTGGCGGTTGGCTGTTGGGACATACAGCCTGCGGGAGGCTTACTCCCATCTGGATCGCGGCGGGTTCGATACCGGCTTCCCATTCGGCGGGATCAATCCCGATACGCTCGCCGCGGCCCGTCACGTTCCGCCGGACACACGGATCTGGAGCATGAATATCAGTTGCTATTGCATGGTGCCAGGCTGCGCGATCGAGAGCGTCGTGTCCTTTAAGATGTCGGGCGATCTGGATGAAATATTGACCGGACCGCCCGAGCGAGCGAAACAACTTCTGCAGGAGGCCGGGCTCAATTACTTCCTGGTTAGCGAGAATGCGCAGTTCCTGGACTTGCTGCCCTATAGCCGATTGTTCAGCGAGTCGATGATCGGGCAATATCTCGGCGTCAAATGGACTGACGGTTCGACGTTTTTGCTGACCTGGATCGGGCCGGATACGACGCCGATCGGTAACGAGTTTCTTCATGTCTATGCCGACCTCCTGGCCAGGCCGGAGCATGCCTGGTTCAGGTTCAGCAGCCTTGTTCCACAAATCGGCAAGGTGGCCGCCAGCCTCAGGGCCAGGACGAAATGGGGAATGCCAAATTTTCCTTGGCGGCAACCCCAGCGAGCGATTGGTGAGTAGCGCGGCGAAGTTGCTTCAGCGTGGGGACGCAAGCCAGTCAGATTGCGAAAGGTGGAAAATTCGGTGCTGATCGACCCAACTATGAGTGAAACTACCGGAAGATGATGACCATGGAACGGGAATCCCGGCTCAATGCGCTGACCGGCTTGCGGGGAATAGCCGCTTATTCCGTGCTGCTGGCTCATGGCATTGATACCTCATTCATTTACGGCGCGGTCGCGGCGTTTCACCCGGCGGCGGCACGACTTGCTTATTTCGGGATGTCCTTGTTTTTTGTTCTGAGCGGCTTCGTCATCCAATAGACCGGTTGCGAA
>Ga0302324_100020687_pt1 | contig 12860 bp, 8 predicted proteins | sample Palsa_T0_1_FD_201949 | JGI IMG/M metagenome (GOLD analysis project Ga0302324, IMG submission 201949) | Peat permafrost microbial communities from Stordalen Mire near Abisko, Sweden - Palsa_T0_1 | ecosystem: Environmental > Terrestrial > Soil > Palsa > Peat permafrost | place: Sweden: Abisko...
GGGCGCAAGAACATGTTCGCGTTCGACATTTATGGGACCAAGGCCGGCGTCTCGTGGAATCAGGAGCGGCCGGATGAGCTGTGGATCGGACAGCGCAACACGTCAAACGGGTTGATTGTGAAAGATCCGTCGCTGCTGTATCCGAAGGCGGCCGCTTACGCGGATCTTCCGGGCGGACACAGCGAAGGCTACGACGACACTCATAAGCAGGTATTCAAACATTTTTACGCGAAGGTAGCGGATGCATCGGCGCCGGTGGATTATCCGACATTCGAGGATGGGCTGAACGGCATGCGGTTGCTGGAGAAGGTTTTAGAAAGCTCGAAGAAGAACGGCTGGGTGACGGTTTAGGGCGAGGCGGGGGTTTCAAACCGCGAGCGTCAGCGGCCGGCTGAACGCCTACTGAAATCATCTAGATCCGACGATAAGCGGGTGTGGAGCATATCCTAAGATCCCGATTGTACCTGCTGTTTTGCCTATCCGGTTTTGTCGGCGTCCTGGCTGAGCAGGTCTTCGAGAAACTTCTGAGCGTGGTGGTGGGCGCCAGCACTCCGGCGGCGGCCACCGTTCTTGCGGTTTACTTCCTGGGGCTGAGCATCGGAGGATACCTGGCCACTCTGCTGCTAAAACGCGCGGTGCCGGCTTTGCTTGGCTATGCGCTAGCCGAACTTGGAGTGGCGCTGTGCTGCGCTTCGTTGCTGCTGTTCTTTGACCCGGGGTCGAGCTGGTATTCCGGCCTGCTCATGTGGGGCGGCGACGCTGGGTGGAAGCTGGCCGGCGCACGCGCAATTATCGCGGGCACGATGATTCTTCCCACCGCAATTTGTCTGGGGCTTTCCTTCCCTTTCTTGAGTTCGGTGGCGGCGCGGGTGGAGAAAAATGCCGCCTACTATCTGGCCAAGCTCTACTTCTCGAATCTTTTGGGCGCGGCGGCCTGCGCACTGGCTGCGCCGTTCCTGATTTTTCCGTTCCTTGGATTATCCGGCGCTCTGCTGATTTGCGTGGCGGTGGATTTGGCGGTGGCGTTCTACGCGTGGCGGCTGGCGCGGTCCAGGGTGAGCGAGTCAACTGCGTTCCCGAGCGAGCGGGTGGAGTTCCGATGGGAGGGCCGCGACGCGATGATCCTCGGGATTGCGTTCGTGTCCGGAGTCCTGTTCTTCGCACTGGAAGTCATTTGGACGCACCTGGTGGGCGTGGTGGTGGGCACCAGCGTCTACGCGTTCTCTTTGATGTTGTTCGTGGTGTTGCTGGGCCTGGGGTTCGGCTGTATCCGCATTGCGCGCAAGACCCATCAGGGTGCGCCGCCGGCTCGCTTGCACGGATTATTCTTCCTTTGCGCCAGCGTGATGTTCGCGCAGATCGCGTTATGGCGGTACGGGCCGGAGGGTATTTTGAGGCTGGGGCGCTTTGCTTACAGCTTCTACTCGGGTGAATTGGTCAGGCTGGCGGTGCTGCTGGTGCTGCTGCTGCCGGCTACTTACGCTTTTGGCATGATTTATCCCTCGCTGTTTCAGGAAAAACGCTTTGAGCGCAAGGGGGCCGGCGTATTGATTGGCTATATGACCGGCGCGAACGCGCTGGGATGCGTGTTGGGCGCCGCGCTGGCAACGTTCGTATTGATTCCGCGAGTTGGATCGGAATGGTCGCTGCGGTGGTTCACCGTGGTGCTCACGCTGTGCGGCATCGCGGTGCTGTGGGTGGAGCGGGACTGGAAGAACTTGAGACAGGCTTTTATTGCGGCGCCGATGATCGCGGTAATGGCGCTCGGCATTCCAGGATGGGACTGGCAGGCGCTCACCTGCGGCGCGAACGTCAATTTCGGACATACCATCCGGATTGCCGATGCCAATGGCGCAGCGGTGGCTTCGGCGGCCAATCCGGACGACTTTACAAGCAAGCTGATCTTTTTTCACGAGCATTCCTACGGCGGAGTTACCACCGTAATCGAGAACCATGACGCCGGCCATCCGCCCGTCCATGTGCTGCTCACCAACGGCAAGTTCCAGGGGGACGATTCGGACCAGCAGGACGCCCAGATTGCTTTTGCGTTGATCCCGGCCATTCATCTGAAGACCCGGCAGAAGGCCCTGGTTATCGGGTGCGGGACCGGGCAAACCGCCTCCGTTCTGAACGCGCTGGATTTCCGCAGCATCGATCTGGCCGAGATTTCGCCCGGCATTCTCTTGGCGGCGGGCGGCCAGTTCGGGCGATTGAACGAAAATGTTCTGCGGTCGCCCAAGCTCAGGCTGCATCTGGAGGATGGGCGCAACGTCCTGCTTTCGCGGTCCACTCAATACGATCAGATCACCATCGAGCTCACCAGCGTCTGGTTCGCCGGCGCCACCAATCTTTATAGCCGGGAATTTTACGAGCTGGCGAAGCGCCGCCTTAAGCCGCACGGCGTCTTCCAACAGTGGTATCAGTTGCATCACATCTCGCCCAGGGAAGTGGAATCCATCATGGGGACGGTGCGCGGATCTTTTCCGTACGTGAGCGCCTGGCTCTTCGGCGGGCAAGGCGTGTTGCTTGCAACCATGGAACCGCAACAGCTACAGCCCGAGGCTGTCGCGCTTGCACTGGGCTACCTGAGGCGGCATAGTCCGGATGAGGACACCGCGCAGCGCAAGATGCGCGAGGTGCTGGCGTCGCAATTGCTCGACCCGTCTGCGATCACGCGCCTGGCGGCAACCCGGTCGCCGATCATCAATACGGATTGGAATCGCTGGATTGAGTTTTCAACGCCCAGGTACAATCTCACCGAGACCGATTGGATGAGCATCAACCGGCGGAATCTCGAGTCGTTTGCGATGCTTTCAGGCCGGCGCTAGTCCCCGGCCGCAATGAAGTGACCATGGGCCTGCTGGCCCACCAAAGAGGATGAAGACGCTTGTAGCGCACGCACATTTTGCGTGCCGCGTTCACACTCGTGTGAACGCTCGGATCTTTTCCGAACAACGGTGTTCAACGGAGCCTAACTCAAAACGCGCGGTCGAGCAGATATAGTAGATGCATGCGAAACGTGAATCGCCGCCAGCTCTTGCGTACCTCGCTTTTTGGAGCCGTTGGCGCAAGCGCGGCGGGCGCTCGCGAATTCCCTGCGAACTATGACGAGTCCAAAGAATTGGCGCGGGTGGATTGGAGGCCTGCTTTTTTTAGCGACCATCAGAACCAGACCGTGGTCGTACTCAGCGACCTGATCATTCCTGAAACCGATACTCCGGGGGCTAAGACCGCTCTGGTCAATCGATTTCTGGATTTGCTGCTGGCGGCCGAAACACACGACACGCAGCAGGGATTCCTGAACAGCCTGGCCTACCTGGACGGCGAGGCGCGTAGCCGCTATGGAAACGCGTTGATTTATCTTCCCCGCGAAACGCAGGTGGAGCTGCTGGAGTTTTTCGCTTATCCGAATTCGCTAGAGACCTGGGGTGAGGGACAGACCGGCGATCAGTCCGGCCACAATCACTTTCAGAATATCAAGGACTGGGTGGCGCGCATCTTCTATAGCTCGGAAGCTGGAATGAAAGCGCTGGGATGGAATGGAGAACCGCCGCACGGGGCGTTAGGCGGCTGCGATCCGAACGAGAAGAAGGCGCCCAGCCGGGCTTTTTGAAACAGGACAGCATGGCGGATACAGATCTCTCTCAGACTTTCGACGCGATTGTGGTCGGCTCGGGCGCAACCGGCGGGTGGGCCGCCAAGCGGCTTTCGGAAGCCGGCTTGACGGTGGCGCTGCTGGAAGCAGGCCGCAATATTTCACCCTCCGAATTCACCGAGCACATGCCCGCCTACAAGCTGCACTTCCGCGATATGTCGCCCGAGATTGTAAAGACGCGGCCGGTGCAAAAGCAGTGCTACGCGTGCATGGAGTACAACTACGATTGGTTCGTCAACGATCTGGAAAATCCGTACAGCACGCCCAAGGACAAGCCGTTCACCTGGCAGCGGCTGCGCATCGTAGGCGGCAGGACAATGGTCTGGGGCCGGCAGAGTTACCGCCTGAGCGACCTCGATTTCAAAGCCTACAGTCACGATGGCTACGGGCAGGACTGGCCGATCTCTTACGCCGATCTCTCGCCTTACTACGACATCGCGGAAGATTACGTCGGAATCAGTGGATCGAAGGAGAACAACCCGGCGCTACCCGATGGACATTTTTTGCCGCCCATGGCCATGACCTGCGGCGAAGAGTACATGCGTGACCAGGTGAAGAAAACCTTGGGCCACACCATTACCATCGGACGCGTTGCCATGCTCACGCAAAGCCACAATGGGCGGGCGGCCTGTCACTATTGCGGCCCCTGCGAGCGCGGTTGCGTCACGAATTCGTATTTCAGCAGTCCATTTACGACGGTGAAAGATGCGCTGAAGACGGGCAAGTGCACGCTGGTTACCAACGCAGTGGTGGCGCACATCAATCGCGAGAAAAGCGAGAATCGCGCGGCCGGGGTGACTTACGTCGATCGGCTCACGCATCAGACCAAGGAAGTAAAAGCCAAGACGGTGATCCTGTGCGCGCAGGCGCTGGAGTCGACGCGCATTCTGTTGAATTCCACCACGCGGGAAGGCAGCGCGGGTTTGGGCAATTCGAGCGGGCTGCTGGGACGCGGCCTGATGGATCACTCCACCGGCGGGGGCGCCACGGGCGAACTGCCTGGTTTCGAAGTGAAGCCATCGATGAATGGGCCGCACCGTTCCAACGGCATCTACGTGATCCGTTTTCGGAATTTGCTTACCGGGCCGCAGCAGCAGCGTTTCATCCGTGGTTATGGATACCAGGGCGGAGCCGGGCCGCAGTTCGATTTCGGCGCTGCCGGATTTGGCGCGGGCTACAAACAGGCGGTGGTGCGCGGCAGCTACGGAATTTCGATGGGCGCGTTCGGCGAATCGCTGGCGTATCCGGACAATTTTGTGGCGATCGATCCGAATTTGAAAGATGCCTGGGGTATTCCGGCGCTGCACATCAGCATGACCCATCGCGAGAACGAGAAAGCCATGCAGGAAGATGCAGCGGTGGCGTCGGCTGAGATGTTGGAGGCATGCGGCGCCAGAAATATTCAAATCAGTTCACGGGTGGCGCAGCCCGGCATGGCGATCCATGAGCTGGGGATCGCGCGCATGGGCAGCGATCCGAAGACATCTGTCACCGACGCCTGGTGCCAGTTGCACGATGTTCCGAACGTGTTCGCGATGGACGGCGCGTGCTTCGTTTCGTCCGGCTGTCAAAACCCGACGTTGACCATGATGGCGATCACGGTTCGCGCGTGCGACCATTTGATCGACAGATTCAAGCGCAACGAAGTGTAGCGCCGAAACTGGTTCAACGGGCTGGGCACGCCGCGCGCGATAATCTCTGACATGGATCGCCGTGACTTCTTGTACCAGAGCGTGCTGCTCGCGGCTGCGCGCGCCGCTTCCGCCCAATCCTTCGATCTGGAAGAGGCCACGCTGGCTGACTTGGAGCAGGGATTCGCCACGCAAAAATACACGGTGCGATCGGTCGCCGAATGGTATTTGGCTCGCGTCGATTTGCTGGACAGAACAGGGCCGAAAATAAATGCGGTGATCGAGCTGAATCCTGACGTGTTGTCGATTGCCGATGCGCTGGATCGCGAACGCGGCACGAAAGGCGCGCGCGGTCCACTGCACGGAGTACCGGTGCTGATCAAAGATAATATCGATACTGCGGACCGCATGCAGACCACCGCAGGTTCGCTGGCGCTCGCAGGCTGCAGGGCCGCTCGCGATTCGGCGGTGGCGGCAAGATTACGCGCGGCAGGCGCGGTGATCCTGGGTAAAACCAACCTGAGCGAGTGGGCCAATTTCCGGTCCGCGCATTCCATCAGTGGATGGAGTGGACGGGGGCGCCAGACACTGAATCCGTATGCGCTCGACCGAAACCCCAGCGGGTCCAGCTCGGGTTCGGGCGCGGCGGTATCGGCCAGCTTTTGCGCGCTGGCCGTAGGAACCGAAACCGACGGATCAGTCACCGCGCCGGCATCGGTGAACGGCGTGGTTGGCATTAAGCCGACCGTGGGACTGATTGGGGGATCCGGCATCATCCCCATTTCGCATAGCCAGGACACGGCAGGGCCGCTGGCGCGCACGGTGCGGGACGCGGCGATTTTGCTGGGTGCCATGGCTGAGCCGGGCCAAGACTACGTGAAGTTTCTGGACCCGCAGGGACTGAAGGGCGCGCGCCTGGGCGTGGAGCGGAAATTCTTCGGCGCCAATGCCGAGATGGACCGGCTGATGGAGGAGTGTCTGGTGGAGATGAAGCGCCAGGGCGCGGTGTTGGTGGACCCGGCCAATCTACCTTCACACGGCAAGTATGACGAAGAAGAAATGGAAGTGCTGCTGTATGAATTCAAGGCTGATTTAAACAAGTACCTGGGCGCGCTAGGTCCGGCCTCCCGCGTTCACTCGCTGGCCGATGTCATCCAGTTCAATCGCGAGCACGCGCATGAAGAAATGCCTTACTTCGAGCAGGAAATCATGGAGCGTGCCGAGAAAAAGGGGCCGCTGACCGAGAAAGCCTATATCGACGCACGCGCAAAATGTGTGCGCCTCTCTCGCGCCGAGGGTATCGATGCGGTCATCGCGAAATATAAAGTGCAGGCCATCGTGGCGCCAACGTGCGCACCCGCGCCGTTGAACGATTTCGTATTGGGGGATCCAAGCTTGCCGGCTTGCACCACACCGGCGGCGGTGGCCGGTTATCCGCACATCACGGTGCCGGCGGGCTTCATACGCGGCCTGCCCGCCGGCATATCATTTTTTGGAACAGCTTATAGCGAGCCGGTGCTCTTGAAGCTAGCCTACAGCTTCGAACAAGCCACCAAGGCCCGCCGCCGTCCGGGATTCCGCCCGACGGCGGAAATAGGGTGACAGGATACTCATTCCCCGATTTCCATGCGCTTGTCCAGGACCTTCCTAATTACCGCGCTGATGAGCCTGGCGTGCCACGCCAAGCACATCGTCCTGATCGCCGGCGATCAGGAATACCGCTCCGAGGAATCCATGCCGGCGCTGGCCAGGATTCTCGAAACCAGGCACGGCTTCCATTGCACAGTGCTTCGTTCGATCAATCCATCGGCGATGGACAATGTGCCTGGTCTGGAAGCGTTGCGTAATGCGGATCTGATGATCTTGTTCACGCGCTATTTGGAATTGCCGGACGACCAGATGAAGGAGATTATCGACTACACAAATTCCGGACGGCCGATTGTGGGGCTGCGGACCGCAACACATGCTTTCAACTACGTGAAGCACCTGGACAGCCCCTACGCAAAATATGGCGCGCAAAATAAAAACGGCGGCTACGGCCGGCAGGTGCTGGGTGAAACCTGGATCGCGCATTATGGAGCGCACCAGAAGGAAAGCACGCGCGGCGTGTTGGTGGCGGAGCAGCACGATCATCCCATTTTGAGGGGCGTGCACGATATCTGGGGCGAATCGGACGTGTATGAGATCACTGCGCTATCGGGAGACAGCCGGGCACTGGTACTGGGGCAGGTGTTGCTGGGCATGGACACGGCATCGCTTCCCGATCCCGGCAAGAAGCTGATGCCGATTGCGTGGATCAAAACATACACCGGCGCGGCTGGAAAAACCAATCGGGTGTTCATGACCACCCTGGGTCATGTGATGGATTTCAACAATGAGGGCTTCCGCCGATTGCTAGTGAACGCCTGCTATTGGGCCATGGGAATGGAAAAGCAAATATCGGCCGGGAGCAATGTGGATCTGGTGGGCGAATACAAGCCCAGTCCCATCGGGCTCCGTTAGCGCTGAGACTCGATGCGCAGCGGGTAACCCCGATTCAAAATTCGAGTGTTCCCGGTGGGCTCCGGCTTCAAATCGTAGTAACCGCGCAGATGCGCTCGCGGAAAATAGTAGTGGATCATCGGAAGATCCTCCTGCGGAACCAGCAGAGTGGATTCTTCCAACCGATTTTCGCGAATATAGTTCAAGACCGCGGGCGGGCGCGGATCGGGGCTGCGGTTGCGAATGAATTCCCGGTATTCGTCGGCCCCGAGAAACCCGCAGAACAGCGCGGCCACACCGTACCATGCTCTGGATAGCGCCAGTACCGGCCCTAGCGTCAACGCCGCGAAGATATCCAGCGCCGGCACGAACAAGAGTGAGTATCGGGTGGCACTGGAAACAACGCGCGCCGTAGCGGCCAGCATCAAGGCTGCGTAAACCAACATCGGATACGCGCGATGCCCACTGTTTCCGCGCCATCGAAAACATAAGAACAGGCTTGCCGCAATCGCGACCCACTCCAATGGTGAATCCAGTACGCGGCGGCCCCAGACCTCCCAAATCCCCTCGTTTCCCCACGCAGCTTTTCTAAAAAGCCCCAGGTACGCCATGAACAGATAGCCTTTTACGAAGGACAGCTTGAAGAGAGCCGCCGGCCACACCACCACGACGACGGCGACAAACAGGGCGAGCGATCTACCGGCCATGCGCCAGCCGGCCCGCGGACGGCCGCGCTCCAGGTAGCCGCAGATTACCAGCGTGCCAAGCAAAACGAAAGCAACTTCGAGCGTGCAAAACGCCAGACCCGCCGCTACCACGGCCCCATACCAGCAAGCACTTCGCCCGGTGACGACAAACTTGGAAAGGAGAAAAAGGAAGCCAACAGACCAGAGCGCAAACAGTTGATGGGGAGCCAACTCAGTGGATGCAACTACTGCGTTGCTCGAAAGAAACAGTACTCCCGCGGCGAGCGCCGCGAATGTTCCAGAGCGCCCGGGGATCAGCCACAGGCAGCCACAGTAAATTACGGCCAGGGTGAGGGCCGGGATCGCGAGCATCGCCATGCGCGTCTGTCGCTCAGTCAGTCCCAGCCGCGAAACAGGAATCAGCGCGTAGAGATAAAGCGGACCGTGCCAATGACGATAGAAAACCACGTCATCGCGGGCACGGATTTGCTGGGAAAGCGCCTGGCGTTGAGCGGCATCGGTTCCGCGCGCCAGGCCGATTCGAAGAAAGTCCGCGCTTGGAAGTGTCGGGGTGTCGGTGAAATTGGCAGCAAATCCGAGCGAGGCCGCGTACATGTAATCCGCTTCGTCGTAAACATAAGGATCCGGCGCAACGTTTCGAGTCATTGTGAGCAGCAGCAGCGCCAGCAGGATTAGGATCGCCAGAATGTGCTTCACGACGCGTCCCAATGTAGCACTTATCCGCAAGTGCATTCGCGGCCAAAGGGTGGTGTCTGAAAATTGCATTGCAGACAGTAACGCTCCCTTGCGGTCGCGGTTCGGAAAGAGAATTACCGAGCCTAAGCCTTACAATTATTAAGTGACCATAAACAGCGCGGAAGCCAACCGCCCCGGTCTGCATAACCTGAGCCGGCGTCAATTGGCCGGAACTCTCACCGGCCTGCTGCTCACATTGTTGCTGGCTGCGCTCGACCAGACCATCGTAGGCACCGCGATGCCGCGCATCATAGCGCAACTGAATGGATTCGACCGCTATCCGTGGGTGACCACGGCGTACCTGCTCACCTCCACCATCGCGGTTCCCATCTTCGCCAAGCTTTCCGACATCTATGGGCGAAAATGGTTTTTCCTTTCGGGCACGCTACTGTTCGTCATCGCATCGGCCTTTTGCGGCGGAGCGGGCCAGTTTACCTGGATACCGGGCGACGGCATGACGCAACTGATCGTGTTTCGCGGCGTACAGGGCTTGGGCGCCGGCATGATCGTCGGATTGCTGTTCACCATCATCGGCGACATTTTCGCTCCAGCCGAGCGCGCTAAGTTCCAGGGATTGTTTGCAGGCGTGTGGGGACTCGCATCGATCGTCGGCCCCACCCTGGGCGGCTGGATTACCGATCAGTTTTCCTGGCGCTGGACTTTCTGGGTAAACCTTCCGGTGGGTGTGCTGGCTTTAGCCGCGATTCTGGTGGAGTTTCCGTACTTCCGGCCGCACGGCGTGCGGCGGCAGATCGATTGGTGGGGTGTTTTCACGCTAACCTCTTGCCTGGTCCCGCTGTTGCTGGCACTCACCTGGGTGACGAACTACGGGTGGAGCTCCCAGCGGGTGGTGGGGTTACTGATTGTATCCGCGATCATGCTGGCGGCGTTCCTGATCGCCGAGCATCGCGCCGAGGAACCGCTGCTACCGCTTCGGCTGTTTCTCGACCGCACGATTGCCGTCTCCTCCGTGGCCGTGTTTCTGCTAGGTTTTGGAATGTTCGGCGTGATTCTCTATGTTCCGCTCTTCATGCAGGTCGTGTTGGGGGCCTCGGCAACTGGGTCCGGATCGCTGCTGACGCCCTTGTTAGTCGGCGCCGTTGTAGCTGCCATCGCGTCCGGGAATATCATCAGCCGGACGGGGCGATATCGAATGCTGGCGGTGTGCGGCTCGGTTCTCGCAACCCTAGGAATGTTTTTGATGGCCGCGATGAATGGTAGCACTACGCGTTGGGAGGTGGTCCGCAATATGATCGTCGCGGGCTTAGGGATCGGACTCATGCAGCCGATCTACACGCTGGTGGTGCAGAACGTTGCGCCGCCGGCACAGATGGGCGCCGCCACCGCATCCACGCAGTTCTTCCGTTCGATCGGCGCTACCGTTGGCGTCGCGATTTTCGGTTCGATCCTTCTGACGCGCTATCACGACCGGTTTGAAAGGGGCATCCCACAGGGTCTCCCCGCAAACGCCCTGGAACCATTCAAAGAGCCGCTGATGTTGATGCGGATGCGTCCGCACCTTGAAGCAATCTACAGCCGGCAACCCGAACTGCTAGCCAAGCTGATAGCCAACGTGCGCGGGGCACTATTGGACGGGCTGCATTACATCTTTCTGTCCGGTGCGATTTTAATGATGGTCACGGTGGCAGCTAATCTGCTGCTGCGAGATATTCCGCTGCGCAAAAAGCACGCTGCCGCTCCCGAAGGCTGATGCGCCCATACCGATGTGTGCTGCATGTTCTGGCATGCACGGCGCTTGGCCTGACGATGGCATGTCTCGCACAGACTCCCGACGAACCCAGAACGCTGGTTACGCCTTTATCCGGCGAGGATATTCTTCAGCCTTGTGAATACCGGATTTTTGTAGCCAAACCCAGCCGGCCCGTTCGAGCGGCTTGGGTAATTTTTGACCGAGGGCGGGATTCTCTGAACTGGTATCACGACAGCAGAGTTCGCGGATTCGCGCGCGAGTTCAATCTGGCGCTCGTCCTGACGATGCATTGCCGTTCGAAAGAACGCGAGGACATGAATGTGGAACCTTCCCGTGGCATCGGACGAGCGCTGTTCACCGCATTGGATCAGTTTGCGGAACAGGAACAACATTCCGAGCTTCGAAAGGCGCCGATCATCCTGCTTGGTTTTTCAGGCGCCGGATCGTTGGCCGGTCGAATGGCAGGCTATCGTCCCGATCGATACCTGGCTGGGATCGCCTATGCGCCGGGCCAATACGAACCACTCGGAATGGACACCATCGCGTTGCCGCCCGAGGCCATGCGGGCTCCGCAACTCATTATTGCGAACGGCGCCGACAAAGTGAATGGGACAGATCGGCCCTACGGCTACTTTAAGAAGTACTTCCTCCAAGGTGCGCCATGGACGTTTGCGGTGCAGAATCGAACGCCTCATTGTTGTCTGCAGAATGCTGAAACGCTAATTCTGGAGTGGCTGCGCGCCGTGCTTCACCGAAGCATGCCAGAACGTAGCGCCGGCTCCTTCGCATACATCACGCCGGAGTTCTCCGATGTACGCGACGAATGGAAACAAGCCGTGTTCAATGTCAAATCGGCGCGCATCGCATCATCGGCGGCCGATGCGAAGAAAGATGAGCTTTGCGCGGGTTGGCTGCCCTCAGGCAAATTTGCAAAGGTCTGGTTGGATTTTGTCCGAAGACCCGCTCCCGCGGCTGTGTGGATCCGTAGCTACCGCGGGGCCGTCCGGCGCTCGGCTTCTTGCGCATCCACCACTGCGATGGCCGCTACGTTGACAATCTCATTTACCTCCGCGCCGCGCTGCAGCACATGCACTGGTTTCGAAAGTCCATTGAGAATCGGCCCGATGGCTTCGGCGCCGCCTAATCTGGAAAGCAATTTGTAAGCTACGTTGCCGGCTTCGAGATTGGGAAAGATCAAGACGTTCGCCCCGCCGCGCAGCGGGCTGAACGCATAATCATGCTCGATGATGTCGGGTATAACCGCGGTATCGGCTTGCATTTCGCCATCCACCATCAGTTCCGGCGCACGCTTCTTCACCAGCTCCACGGCTTTGCGGACTTTGTCCGCCAACGGATGGCGAGTGCTCCCGAAATTGGAGAACGACAGTAGCGCCACCCGCGGCTTTACGTTGAATCGTTCGGCGGTTTCGGCGGCCGAAATCGCGATCTCCGCCAGATCCTCGGCAGTTGGCTCAATGTTCACCGTGGCGTCGGCGAAAAAATAGAGCCCGCGCTGGGTGATCATCAGGTAGATTCCGCACACGCGGCGCAGCCCCTCGCGCACTGGGATCACTTCCAGGCCCGGCCGTATGGTATCGGGATAGTGCTGCGTCAACCCCGCGACCAACGCGTCGGCATCGCCCATCGAAAGCATCACGGAGGCGAAATAGTTGCGGTTCCGGATCAGCGCGTCAGCCTCGGTTCGCGTCACTCCTTTGCGTTGGCGCAGACGGTACAATTCTTCGGCATAGCGCGTCAGGTGCGGTGATTTTGTGGGGTCTACTATGGTCACCGAATCGAGCGTGAGATGCAGGTAAGCCAGCCCATCGCGAATGGCCGACTCATTGCCCAGCAGTATTGGCGTGGCGATTTTCTCATCGATCAGAATCTGCGCCGCCCGCAATATTTTGTGTTGTTCGCCTTCGGGAAACACAATGCGC
>Ga0302324_100020689_pt1 | contig 12859 bp, 13 predicted proteins | sample Palsa_T0_1_FD_201949 | JGI IMG/M metagenome (GOLD analysis project Ga0302324, IMG submission 201949) | Peat permafrost microbial communities from Stordalen Mire near Abisko, Sweden - Palsa_T0_1 | ecosystem: Environmental > Terrestrial > Soil > Palsa > Peat permafrost | place: Sweden: Abisko...
TGTCGAAAGCGCCGATCACTTGGCCCCCGATCTTCTGGCCCACGAGAAAAGCCTTGCGCGGAATTACGTCGCTGTCGTCATAACCCCAGGTCTCGATCTGGAGTTGGACGCAAGCCTCAAGCTCGTCGAAACCGGAGCAGTTGCGAATCAGGATCATGGCTTGGCCCCCGCCGTCTTCGAAGAGGACGAAGCTTCTTTCGGTAATAAGGCAAGTTTGCGTTTGGCCTCAACCCACAGCGCTTCGAGCTCAGCGGGACTCAGCTGGTCGAGCGGACGCTGGGACGTCAGTTCCATTTCGCGGAAGCGCTGGCGGAACCGCAAATTGCAGCCACGCAAAGCCATCTCCGCATCGACGCCAAGATGCCGGCCAAGATTGACTGCGGTGAAAAGCAGGTCGCCCAGCTCGGCCTCGACCGCGTCGCGATGGGACGAGTTGTCAAGGTCTTGCTCGGCCCGCGCAGCCTCTGCTTCGAGCTCCGCTGTTTCTTCGGCAAGTTTGGGAAGAAGGTCGCGCCAATGGGGCCAGTCGAATTTGGACTTCGCAGCCCTTGCTCCCAGCTTTGCGGCTTCGGCAAGCGCGGGCATTGCGCGTTGCACGGAATCGAGTCGAGAAGCTAGGGGAGAGTCCGCTGCATGCAATGCTTCCGCTGCTTTGATCTCTTCCCAATTGCGAAGCACTGCAATCGCAGAACCTTCAACCGCTGCGTCGACGTTCGCCTGATTTCCGGCCGCCCGCGAGGCCTCTTCTCCAAACACGTGCGGATGGCGGCGAATTAGCTTGCGGTTCAGATGTTCGAGCACATCGGCGATGGTGAAGTGGGCTTCGTTGGCAGCCATTTCCGCGTAGAAAAGCACCTGGAGCAGCAGGTCGCCGAGCTCCTCCGCGAGGTGAGGAAAGTCGCGCCGCTCAATGGCGTCGAAAACTTCATAGGTCTCTTCCAGCGTGTATTTGCGAATGGTATCGAAGGATTGTTCGCGGTCCCAAGGGCATCCGCCTGGAGCGCGCAACCGAGCCATGAGTTCGACTGCCTGCTCAAAAAGAATCGCAGCCCGCGCCGGATCGGTTGAAACTGCGAGGCCGGGAGAAGTGGAAGGAGGCTGTGGACTGTGTGCGTCTCTTGCAACGTCCATCCCGTCCAGTCTAAACCTTCCACCTCAATGGGGGTTCGCATGGTGCAACAGCCCATCGAGCTGGGCCTCGTATATTGCCGCATTGGATGCGCCCAATGAAAAAAGATCGAGCACGACATTCAGTCTCTGCATCAAACAAACCCGTAAGCAATTTACCCGATTTAGTAGCTACCCTCCCCCATGATTCGAATTTTAGGAACCGTTTTTTCCGTGCTAGCCGGCCTTGCCTTCGGCAGCTTTATGAACGTCTGTCTCAGCCGCTGGCTTAGAAGCGAGCGCGCGCTCAATCCGCGCTCGCGCGGCCGCAATTGCGAACGCGTTCCGGCGTGGTGGGAGAATCTTCCGCTGGTGGGCTGGCTTGTTCTGGGGGCGCGCTGCCGAACATGCCGCACGCGTACGAGTTGGCGCTACCTAGCCGTGGAGCTGTCAGTCGGTGCCATCTGGGGTCTTCTTGGCTGGCGTTTAATGGATATGCTCATCAACACGCGCTTTGGATTCATCCTTCCCTATCTCAATCTCGAGTACACCGCAGGCATCATGGTCTTCTGCTGGACGCTGGTAGGGATCGCAACACTGGACGCCAAAAGTTTCAACCTTTCAGACCTGGTGACTCTGCCAGGGGTGGCCATCGGCATTGTGTTTTACATTCTCACATCGGAGCAGATGGTTTGGTTCTTCGTTACAGAGCCCACGCCGCTGCGAGAGCTTGGACAGAGGCTGCTCGCCGTTGTCGCCGCAGCGGGTCTGGTTTTGCTCATTCAATGGATATATTGGCTTATTCGCCGGCAAAAAATCCTTGGTCTCGGGGAAGCGAATCTAATGGCAATGCTGGCAGCCTGGCTCGGCTTGCCAGGGGCTCTGCTGGCATTTGGAATCGGTGTGCTCATCGGCACTGTGGCACTGCTGATCTTCCTGGCTGGGCGCGCCATGTGGCGAGACTCTGAAAGCTGGAAAATGCCGGAACTGCCTCTGGGCACGTTTGTTTGCACGGGCGGAATCGTCAGCTGTCTGTGGGGACCACAGATCATCTCCGCCTTCATCCGTTTCTCCGGTCATGCCTGATTTCTTTCGCTTCGACTCTGCCGTCAGTCGCGTGCGACGATTCCGCTTCTCACAAAGGAACTGAGATTCGGCTCGCCAAACGTCGACCGGCCTCTCCTCGTCTGGGGCCTCGTATACTCAAACCCGCACATGATTCGAATCCTTGGCATGGTTTTTGCTGGGTTGGTCGGGCTGGCGTTCGGCAGCTTTCTCAACGTGTGCCTCAGCCGCTGGCCAGCGGGCGAGAGCGTGGTGAAGCCGCGCTCACATTGCCGGACGTGTGGACGAACGCTGATGTGGTGGGAGAATGTGCCGCTGGTGAGCTGGCTGGCGCTGCGCGGGAATTGTCGCACGTGCAGGACATGGATTGGCTGGCGCTACCCCCTGGTGGAATTAGTGGTGGGGATATTGTGGGCGATCATCGCATCACAATCCATCGGCCGGTTTCCGGATGCGATCACGTCCGGTCTTTCGATCTCTTACAGTCCACACTTCCATCTCCAAACGGCGGCCGCCGTTGCAGAGATGATGCTGCTGACCTGGATGCTGGTCGGGTTGGCTGCCCTTGATGCGGAGCACCTTTGGCTGCCGGACATCGTGACACTGCCTGGCATTTTGCTCGGCATCGTCGTGAGCTTGCTTCGGGGAGGTCCCCTGATCGAGACATCTCGCCCATCGCCCTCGGTGCTCAATCAACTTCTCAGGCTTGCGTTTTCGATTCTGATCGCCGCAGCTCTCATTCTTCTTATCCGCTGGATCTACTGGCTCGTGCGTCGCCGCGAAGGCATCGGCCTCGGCGATGCCAAGCTGATGGCAATGCTCGCAGCCTGGCTCGGCCTGCCTGGTGCGCTCCTTGCCTTTTCGATCGGAGTTGTCGTTGGCGCGGCTGCCGCACTCCTTCTGCTTGCCGTTCCCGCCGCCCGGCGCGAATCGCAAACCTGGGCGGTTACCAAGCTTCCTCTCGGTACATTCCTCTGCATCGGCGGAATCGTCAGCGCGCTCTGGGGCCAGCCAATCCTCGCGGCATACCTGCGCTGGTCCGGACTTTCCTAACAATCAGGGGTGCGCTTGTGCCGCCGGAGCATTCGCCGAGACCGCCTTGGCATTAGCCACCTCAGGCTCCTTGAGAATCCTCTTTGCTTCTTTGCCGTGCTTGCTGTCGGGGTCGTAGTCGAGCAGCTTGAGATAGTGCGCCTTCGCCGCAGCGTAATTTCCAAGATGCCGTTCAGCCTCGCCTAAACCCCAATAGACATCGGGGTTTTCCGGATCAAGCACCAGCGCGGACTCAAAGCGCGAGAGCGCAGCCTTCCAGTTCTTCTGGTCGAGATAATAGCTCCCGACGCTTTCGTCGTCTTTTGCGCCTTCCTGGTGCGTCTTTTCCGGCACGGTCAACTTGCGATGCTTGTTTCCCTGCTCTTCGTCCGGCGGAGGCTTGAGCAGATTGTCCATGCCCTCCGAACTGGAGCTCGAGCCGGACTCCGCCGTCGAAGGGGCGGGATCGTCCGGGCTGCGCACAGGATCGCTGTCTCCGCCAGGCAAGGGAACCGTGGTGCCATAGTCAGCCGTATCCGGTTCGGGTGTGCCGGGCGAATTCGCCGAAGGCAATACCGGCACGGTGTTTGTGTCCTCAGGAAAAGGGTTGACTCCCTGCGAGCTCGTCGGCTTCGGATTGTTGGCTGTCGGTGCCGTGCCGCTGGGCGACGACGGAGCTTGCGAGGACGCAGGGTTCGACGGTGCCTGCGCGCCAAGACGCATTGGCGTGACCGAGCAGCACCACGCGAATACCTGCACCGCGAGAATGACCCGCTTCGTTCTTTTTTGTAGTTTTTGCAGTTGCTGCTCCATCGCCCCTTCAATGTTAGGATGCGAAGCATAGTGCGCTCAAGTCGCACTCATCTCGTATGGGACTCATTATCCGCTCTTCCGCCATTCATGCCGCCGGCTGCTACACCACCACATCGATTCGCAAAGGCGCCAGGGTTGCCGAATACACCGGCCCGCGTCTGACAAAAGCGCAAGCCGACACCGCCTATGACGAACAGCCCATCACCTACCTTTTTGGACTCGGCGACGGCTCGATCGTGATCGACGGACATTGTATGGCGATGTTCATCAACCATAGCTGCGACCCGAATTGCGAGACCCATGAAGAAAAGGGCCGGGTCTGGGTCAAGGCCATCCGGAAGATCGAGGCGGGGGAGGAGATTACCTACGATTACTGCCTCTATGATGGCGACGAAGGCGAGGCGGTCTGCAACTGCGGCGCAAAGAAATGCCGTGGGACTATGTATTCGCGCGAAGAAATTCGACGGCGCAAGCGGTCAATGAAGAAGACAGCCCTGCGCAAAACAAAATCCAGCCGAACCACCCGAAAGAAATCTAAATCGAAGTAGGGCGCGAATGCGCGGCCCAGAGTGCGTGGCTGGATCAGGCCACGCGGTCCGAGACCCGCGTCAGTAGATTGCCCAAGCGTGAATGGTAGCTTCGGCTCATGGACAGTTTGTGTCCGTTGACGAGATGCACCACGAAGTCGCCCTGCGATTCCGTCCGCACCTCTTTCACGAACTGCAGATTCACGATGGCCGAACGATGAACGCGCAGAAACATCTGCGGGTCAAGTTTCTGTTCGAGTCCGGTCATCGTTTCGCGCAGCAGATGCGTTTCCTTGTCCGTGCAGATGCGCACATAGTTCTCTTCCGCGCCGATCCAGCGAATGTCGGTCACCGGGAGAAAAAGAATGCGTCCGCGCGATTTGAAGACAATCCGTGCTGTGTAGGGCTCCCGGCCGTTTGTCCGCGGTTGCGGGCGGCTTGCACTCTTCGCCGTGGTTACGGCGCGGTCCAGCGCACGCTGCACCGCGGAATGCAGGCGCTCCGGCGTAAAGGGCTTCAACAGGTAATCGACGGCGCTCAGGTCGAATGCGCGGAGTGCGTAATGATCGTAAGCCGTCGTAAAAATGATGTGCGGCATCTTGATCTCAGGATCGGCGGACAATGCCTCAATCAACTCGATGCCGTCCACGCCCGGCAAGCGCACATCGAGAAAGAGCAGTTGCGGCGATGTCGCTTTGATGCATTGAAGCGCTTCGGAAGCCGAGCCTGCTTCGCCGACCACCTGAATCTCGAACTCATCCCGAAGCAGGCGGCGGAGTTTCCGCCTTGCAAGCCCTTCATCGTCAACTATTAATGTCTGGATCACCGAGACCTCTCGATTGCATGGGGTTAGAACTTCGTAAAACCTCTAACAGTCGTGGAGACCATTACTCTCTCTACTCGCAAACACAATGCCATTGAGAGATCGGAGTCCGAGTTGCGGAATCAATGGCTTACGCTCCCGAGATTTGGACATGGACCGATGCGGGTGTTCATTTTCAACTGCGACTGTTCGAATCTGAACACTTATCGATACTCCTCCCGGTGTTGTAAACAATCTTGAATTTGTGACGAACTGTTTCGTTCAAAGGACGAAGCGGTCTGTATGCGGGTTGCGCGGGCGATTGGTTGCGATGAGGTACGCCTTGGAGCGGGAACTGCGCGATAACCAGTACGTACGAAACCGAGTCTAGAGAGATCATCGACGTCTCTTCGGGACATTCTTGAATAGAAATGTGAACGCGCCTTCAACGCAGGGGGAGCCTATGATGACCCTTCCGCACGATTGCTTCAGGGTTTCAGTGTCTGCCGCGTTTTTGAGTGCCGCCTTGGCATTTGTAGCTGATACGACGCCGGCTAAAGGCGTCGAAGCTGACATTCCTCAGATCCAGACCAGAGCCGAGGGGGGCTCGATCCAACAGGAAATCGAACTAGCCGCGGCCTACCTGACGGGCCGCGGCGTAAAGCAGGATGAAAAGCGGGCGGCGTATTGGTACGAGAAAGCTGCCGAAGCTGGCAATCCCGAGGCGCAGAAAGAAATCGGCTACTTTTATCAGATTGGAATGGGGGTTCTGGTCGATCCGGTACGCGCCGTGCACTGGTACCAGCTATCCGCAGCTGGTGGCCTGCTGAGTGCAAAAGTTGATCTAGGCGTGGCCTATGTCTGGGGCGTAGGCGTTCCCAGGAATACGTCCCTCGGCGAGCAGCTTTTCCGAGAATCTACTGAAAAAGGGAGCGGTTTGGGCGCATGCTATTTGGGAGACATGTATTACTCCGGCATCGGGGTCAAACAGGACTTGGCAGTCGCGGAGCATTGGTTCGAGCTGGGGACGAAGTTGCACGATCCCAGAGCGGCCTTCAGGCTTGGTTCGTTACTCTCTACTGTTGAAGGTCATGCGCAAAATCTTCCCAGAGCTGCCGATGTTTTGCGCAAATCCGCTGAAGAAGGATATGTACCGGCAATGCAGGCGCTGGGTCTTCTTTTGGTCAATCACCCGGAACTCGCCAAGTCCACAGGCGAAGCGGTCGAACGACTTGACCAAGCCGCCAATGCCGGCAACTGGAGAGCTTCGGCGACTCTCGGAGTGTTGGCGCGTAAAGGTTCCGGAATGCCGATAGACAACGGGAGCGCATATTATCATTTTCGCGTCGCGACTCTGCAAGGCGGCGATCCGGCCCGCCAGCTGCTCGGAAACGATCTAAGCATCATCGCAGGAAAGCTGGGAGCAGCAGACGTGGCTCGAATCGAGAACGAGGCCAACGCCTGGTTTCAGCAACATCATGATCGCCTTCAATTCGTTTACAAAGGTGGCGAGAATTGGAGACGTTTCCCTGCATTCGCTCTTGCCGTTCCGGAGGAAGGCTCCTACGCGGGCAAGTTGATTCCGACACAAACCTTCTCGCAGAGCGAGCAACTCCCTGCGCCCAATCCCGATTAGATGATGAGCCCGCAGTGAGCGAAAGTCGAGGACAACATACGAAGCCCTATGGGAAGGGATACGACCCGCACTGATCCGGTATTCATGCATCCGGCGGTCTTTATCGGCACGTTCGCACTCGCAGGAGCTCTATTCTTCCTGCAAGAGTGGATCTTTATGCGCCGATGGGCCTATCAGTCGAACTACCACTTCCAGGCCTCCATTACGTTCGCCGCGTACACGGTTTTCTATTTTCTGTGGGGAGCCACGTGCTGGATTCTCTGGTGCTTCTTGCGGCCGTCTATCCAAGATGCCAGCGTCTTTCGCATCGTCTCGCGTTTCGTTCCATTGAGCATCGTCGTCTGCTTGCTGCAGGAGATGCCGTGGGTCTTCATGTTCCCGATGATTCCGCTCAACCGGCCACACATGCGTTACTGGCAGCGCCTCGAATTCAACTTGGAAGGGGATATCTGTAACAGCATGGTTATCTTCTGGGGTGCTTTCTTCCTTTTCCGGGGCATTGGGTACTACCAGAAATTCCGAGAGCAAGAGAAGGCGGCGGCGCAGCTGGAAGTCCAACTCGTGAATGCAAAGATGGCGGCACTACGGATGCAGTTGAATCCTCACTTCCTCTTCAACACAATGAATAGCATTTCGAGCCTGATGCGATTCGATATCGACGCCGCCGACACAATGCTGGAACAACTGAGCAGCCTCCTGCGTATTACTCTCGAACGCGGCGACGTTCAGCTCATTCCCCTGCGCGACGAAATCGAATTCATCGAAGTCTACCTGGCGATGCAAGGCAGAAGATATGCCGGGCGTGTCCGGCAAACCATCACAGTCGACCCGGAACTGCATGATGCCCTGGTTCCGGCAATGTTCCTTCAACCCGTCGTCGAGAACGCATTCGCGCACGGGTTGTCGAAGGTCGAAACAAACGGGATTCTATCGCTCGACGTGCAACGGGATGGCAAACAGATGCGCATTCGAGTCCTCAACAGCGGAACAGGCATCGCGACTCCGTCAGCGCAAAGAACCGACTGCCGAGGCGTTGGACTCACGAACGTCAGGAGCCGCTTGCAATTGCACTATCGTGATGGTTGGTCGCTTTCGCTCGCCGAAGCCGACCCGCATCACGCGCAAGTCACAATTCGCCTCCCGCTTCAATTTGCGGAGCGTCAAACAGAGCCCTTGGCAAGGTATGGTGTGTGATGATCAGCGCCATTCTAGCGGATGACGAGGTGCTGGCCAGGCAGAAGTTGCGCCAGCTCCTTCGCGACGAACAAGACATAGAAATCGTAGGCGAATGTGCAACCGCATCTGAAACGATTCAGCTCGTCAGCGCGGCCAACCCCGAACTTCTCTTTCTCGACATTCGCATGCCGGATATGAACGGATTCGACGTACTCGGGGCGCTGTCTGCGCGCCGGGATCTGGCTATGCCCCAGGTCGTTTTCACCACGGCCTACGATCGATATGCGGCCCGCGCTTTCGAGATTCACGCGATCGATTATCTGCTCAAGCCGTTCACCTCGGAGCGGCTGCATTCCGCAGTCCAGCGGGTGCGAGTCCGGATCGCCGGCCATTCGCAGGACAACGGCGTGGAGCACGCTCTGCAGAATGGCGGTTCCTACACCACGCGCGTGGTCTTCAAATCCCGCGGACGTATTCTTTTCTTGCCGGTAAGCGATATACGCTCAATCAGCGCTGAAGAGAACTATGTGCGCATTTGTGCCGGAACGGAATCGCATTTGCTGCGCGAAACAATGGCCGGCCTTGAGAAGCGGCTAGATCCCCAGATGTTCCTGCGGGTACACCGGTCTTCGATCGTGAATCTGCAATTTGTGAAAGAAGTTCGTAGCGACGCAGATGGCGAGTCGACTGTCGTGTTGACAAGTGGCGAAAGAATTCCCATGAGCCGAAGCTATCGTTCACGCATTCAAAACTGGCTCCATCACTGATCCATTCCATTTCTTGAATTCCGGCTTTGATCCTATGCGTGTGAATTCAGGCACTGGGCTCTGTCAGCGCACACTTCATCTCTTCTCGTTGTTTTCTGTCACTGAATATGAGGATTCGTAGCAACCATTCGCAGAAATTCCGACTTTCGTAGGAATGCTGGATGAATCCAGCTGCGTGCATTGTGCCTGTCTCGTGTTGCTCATCGCGCGCTGCATCTTCATCCCAGAAAAACCGAGGTCGTCACAAATCCGTGGCGATCTGCTCCGAAGGAAAACGAAGTGCATTCCACCCTTTCCATGACCGCCACTGCATTATTTCCTCCTCAGAGACGCTTTCCGCGAGCCAACGAGCGCACTTCCTCCACAAATCCCCGTGAGAGGCGGATCGAGTTGCGCGCCACGGTCAATGCGGACAAGCGCAGAATCTTCGACGCGCTGACTCTGCCCGAATACGCCGAGACGTGGCTCCGCCTTCCGTGCGACCATACCGATTGCCACACCATCGCCTCTGAGAGCAATGGCCGCTTTCGGTTCGACCACTTTGTTGCCGGAACGATTGACCTCAGCATCTCCGGCTCTTATCAAGTATGCCGTCGCGGTAAGATGTCCTTCACCTGGCACAAGAGCATCGCGTTGCAAAAACCCGGGAACTTTCCGGAGACCGCGGTGCTCATTCGTCTCTATGGCGAGTTCTCCTCGAGCACTCTCTACCTGTCTCACTCGGGATTCTTCTCGGCGGACGAGTTCCGCTGGCACCACGACATGTGGCAGCGATCTCTCAGGAAGCTTCAGTCTTTGTTCTGATATCCGGCCTCGCAAGGGCACCCTCGCTTCTGAGCAAATTCCGCGCGAATGCAGTCGATAGTGAAGCAACCTACTCAGGCGCGCGATCGACGCCATCCATACTTTTGTATGATCGATTGCGGCAGGATCGCGTTCGGGGTCGCGCGGCAAATGAGAGTGGGAATCATTGGCACGGGAGCCATCGCGAACAAGCACGCGCAGGCTTATCGCAACATCGGCTATCAGGTACGTCTGTGCACAGACCGGACCGAAGAGCGCGGCCGAAGGTTTGCCGAAGCGACAGGAGCGGAGTTCGTTGCGACGCCGGACGAAGTTTGCTCTCATCCTGACATCGATTATGTCGATGTGTGCACCTTTCCTGCCTATCGCCTGGTCGCCGTCGAGCGCTGCGCCCAGTCGCACAAACATGTCCTCGTGCAAAAGCCGATGGCCGTCGATCTCGAAACAGCGCGGCGGATGATCTCCCTCGCGCAGGCCGCCGACATTCGATTGGGAGTTGTGAGCCAGCATCGATTTGATGACTCAACCCTCTTTCTGAAAACCGCCATTGACTCGGGCCGGCTGGGTAGAATCCTGCAGGCAGATGCCTACGTCAAATGGTTTCGCTCCGCCGAATATTATGCCCGACCGGTAAAAGGAAGCTGGGCCGTTGAAGGTGGTGGCGCGCTGATCAGCCAAGCGATCCACCAGGTGGACTTGCTATTGCACTTGATCGGCCCGGTCGATGAGGTCTCGGGCTATTGGCAGCTCGGAACGCTGCATAAAATCGAGTCCGAAGACCTTCTCTCTGCGGTGATGAGCTATGCTTCGGGCGCTACCGGCGTACTGCAAGCTTCCACTGCACTCTGGCCGGGATACCCTGAACGGCTCGAGATTCATGGGACCAACGGAACAGCGATCGTCACCGGCGATCAGCTGACGACTTGGGATGTGCAAGAGGACTCTGGCGAGCCTGCGCCTGTCGCGAGTCGAGCCGCATCCGGGGCGTCCGATCCGATGTCAATTTCGATCACTCCCTTCGAGCGGCAATTCGCTGATTTTGGCGAAGCGTGTAGAACGAACCGGCCTCCTGCCTGCTCGGGAATCGACGGATTCCGTGCTCTTCAACTCGTGCGCAGCATTTACACGTCGTGCGCCGAAGGACGAAGAGTGCGGATCCCGCCGGAATCGTTTGCACCAGGCGAATAGGTTTGGCCGTCCTAAGAAGCCAGACCTCGCTGGACCGTTCTACAATCACTGCGAACAGATCGGTCAGGAAGATTCGAGCGGGCTCAAAGACTTCTCTTGGAATCGAAAATTGCATCGCGCCGGTCTCAATTCGTCGATGGAGATAAAACGGGATGAACAGTAGATTTTTTGACCGGCGTGGCTTTCTGCGCCAAGCAGGCACCCTTGGTTCGATTGCAATGATGGCCGGCCTTCCCCAAGGGTCTTCGGCCTTCACCCCGGCAAGCGGCAGTGTCGTCGAAGACGCCGTACAAGAAGAACAGAGTGAAACACCGAAGTATCACATTAAGTTTGCCGTATGCGGCATGAGCCATGACCACATCTACGGCATGGTCGGCGCGATCCAGCGTGGCGGCGGCGAGTTGGTGGTTGGGTGGGGCAGCGAACCAGACAAGCTTGCGCTTTTTGCGAAGCGATTTCCCAACGTGAAGATGGTGAAGACGCAGGACGAGATCGTGAACGATCCTTCGATCCAGCTGGTTCTCAGTTCGCAAATCGCCAATGAACGTGCGCCCCTCGGCATCCGCGTCATGAAGCACGGCAAGGATTATTTATCCGACAAGCCCGGCATCACGACGCTCGAACAGCTCGCCGAAGTGCGGAAGGCCATTGCCGAGACGAAGCGCATCTACGGCATCATGTACAGCGAGCGGCTCGAGGTAAAGGCCGCGGTCTATGCCGGCAAGCTCGTGCAACAGGGCGCAATCGGCAAGGTCATTCAGACAATCAACATTGCTCCGCACCAGATCATCCAGGGGCACGGCGACGCGGGCGGTGGTACCGGACGGCCCGAATGGTTCTGGAATCCTGAACAATACGGTGGGATTCTTTGCGATATCGGATCGCATCAGGTAGACCAGTTTCTGTTTTATACCGCGTCAAAGCAGGCAGAGGTGGTTGAATCACAGGTTGCCAACGTGCGCCATCCCGATCGTCCACATTTTCAGGACTTCGGCGACATGGTTCTGCGCGGCGATCGCGGGCTGGGCTATGTGCGGCTGGATTGGTTCACGCCCGATGGCTTGGGAACCTGGGGCGATGGCCGCCTTTTTATTCTCGGAACCGATGGCTACATCGAGGTGCGCAAATATACGAACGTGGCCGTCAGCAAGCAAGGGAACAATCTGTTCCTGGTCGACAAGAACCAGGCGCGGTATATCGACTGCAATCAGATGCCGCTGCCGTTTGGTTCGGAGTTTGTCGCCGATATCGTGAACCGAACGCATGTTGCGCAAGATCAGGAGCAATGTTTGCTGGCAGCCGAACTGGTCATCAAGGCGCAGAAGAATGCGAAGATCGTTACGCTGAAGGACTGAATTGAGGGAGTGAGCACATGGAGATTTCGAGACGAGAAGCGGTGATCGGATTGCTCGCATTGCCCGGTGCCTTGAGCACCCTTGCCGAAGCAGAAAAGAGCCAGCCGATTCTTGGTCCCACCGTTTTCAAGTGGGAAGATATGAAACCGGTGAAGACCGCTACCGGCGAAGTGCGTTCACTTTGCAAAGCGCCCACGGCGACAGTGGATCAGCTTGAGATGCATGTGTCCACGCTGAATCCCGGACTCGCTTCGCATCCGCCGCACCGGCACGTGAACGAAGAACTGATCATTTTGCGCGAAGGCGAATGCGAGACGTTGTCGAACGGAAATTGGATCAGGGTCAGCCCCGGCTCGGTGGTCTTCAACGCTTCCAACAGCCTGCATGGGTTCCGCAATGTTGGCACTGTGCCGGCCGTCTATCACGTGATCAATTGGAGTCCCAACAAGGACACTGCAGCGAAACAGACGATCTGACTCCGCATCGATTTCCGCATCGGCGCTTCCCCGCCCCGGAACGTTACAATCCCACCTAGGCCGTCTGTCATCCGCAGCGGCCGAGGGAGCGGGTCAACGCATGGGATATCA
>Ga0302324_100020691_pt1 | contig 12858 bp, 15 predicted proteins | sample Palsa_T0_1_FD_201949 | JGI IMG/M metagenome (GOLD analysis project Ga0302324, IMG submission 201949) | Peat permafrost microbial communities from Stordalen Mire near Abisko, Sweden - Palsa_T0_1 | ecosystem: Environmental > Terrestrial > Soil > Palsa > Peat permafrost | place: Sweden: Abisko...
CACTGAATCCGCGATTACTGAAGGGGTTGCTCCACGTGGGCGTCCCGACCAGTCCAATCCGCCGATGACCAGGGTGTAGGAGCGGCCCGAACAACAACTTGGACGTGGACGGTGGCTATCCGGTTCGCGGCTGTGAGTTTCGTCAAGATCTCTGGCTCCATTGATCTGCATGAATCTTGGCCCCGGGCATCGACTCGTGCTGCCTCCGATTGATGCAGTCAGAGGCGTGGGACCCGTTCTCATTCAGGGAGAAGCGCTCTGGAACCGACTTTTGGAAAGTGAGGAGCGGCGCCGTGGCCAGGGCACCAGCTTTGGCCGCCGTGTGCGGGGCGAGGATCGCGCGCTTGTTTCGCGCGCCTGACCGCTTCCCGCTCACGGCGTTAAAGCCTCTGTTGGCTGGGCAACCGGTCTAGCGAATCAAAGCTAGCCGGGCTGCCCGGGTTGGCCTGCGGTGCCGTTGGCGCCAGGACCTGTGCCGCCAACCCCGCCGCTGCCGCCATCGCCGCTGGAACCGATAAGCCCGGGGTGCCCGCCATCCCCGCCGTTTCCGCCATCGCCGCCGAAACCACCGGTGGTAACGGTGCCGCTGTTGACCGTTGCGGCATTGCCGCCAGCGCCGCCGTTTCCGCCGTTCGCGCCGTTGCCTATCGAGGTTGCCTGGCCCCCCGCCCCGGCCATCCCGCCGGCCCCGCCATTGTTGCCGGTGCCCAGCTCGCTGGCGGTGATGGTGCCGGAGTTGCCGCCGGCTCCGCCGTCACCGCCCATGCCGGCGTTGCCGAACTCGACGTTGGCGCCTGCGCCGCCGGCGCCTCCGTCTCCACCGTCATCGCCGGTCGTGAGGATGCTGCCGGTGAGGGTTCCGGCGGTTCCTCCGGTGCCGCCGGTGGCACCTTCACCGGCGGCACCGAAGACGCTGGTGCCGCCTTCACCGCCCACTCCGCCTGCACCGCCGTTGTCGCCGGAGGAGACGGTGCTGTCTTCAACGGCTCCGCCTGCTCCGCCGTCCCCGCCTGTCCCGCCTGTCCCGCCGGTGCCGATGGTGAAGGCTTGGCCAGCGATCCCGCCGTCGCCGCCTGTCCCGCCGTTGTCGCCGGTGGTGACCGTGCTCGATTGGCTCAGGGCCCCGCCTGCGCCGCCGTCGCCGCCTGCGCCGCCGACCGCGCCGTCGCCGATGAACCCGCCGCCATTGCCTGCCCCGCCGGTTCCGCCTGCCCCGCCGTTGTCGCCGACTGAGACGATGCTCGATTGGCTCAGGGCCCCGGCGGCTCCGCCGTCGCCGCCTGCTCCGCCTGCCCCGCCGTCGCCGATGTAGCGGGCGATCGAGCCTTCGCCGCCGCTGCCGCCGGTCCCGCCGTTGTCGCCGATGGTGACGGTGCCGTCGATGACGTTGCCGCTGTCGCCGCCGTTTCCGCCGGTTCCGCCGGTCCCGCCGTTGTCGCCGTTGGCGTCGGAAGGCCCGGAAGCGCCACCGTCTCCGCCTGCTCCGCCGTTGTTGCCGGTAGAGATCGTGCTGTCAGTGACGGTCCCGCTGCTTCCGCCGTCGCCTCCGTTACCTCCTACGCCGCCGGCGGTAACGGACGGCCCGCCGTTACCGCCGAGAGCGCCGTGCCCGCCGTTACCTCCGTTATCGCCGGTGATGACGGTGCTGCCGGTGACGGCACCGCTGGCCCCGCCGGCCCCGCCATTCCCGCCGCCGCCGCCGTCCCCGCCAGTCCCGCCGTCCCCGCCGTCGGCGCCGTTTCCACCGTCTCCGCCGGTGTCGCCGGTTGAGACGGTGCTGTCGGTGACGGTCCCGCTGGCCCCACCAACTCCGCCGCTTCCTCCGGTGCCGGCGTCTCCGGTATCGCCGCCGTCCGCGCCAGTCCCGCCGTCTCCGCCAGTCCCGCCGTCGTCGCCGGTGGTGATGTTGCTGCCATCGCTGACGTTTCCGGCGGCCCCGCCGGCCCCGCCGGCCCCGCCGTCTCCGCCGTTGCCGAATATCCCCCCCGGAAGGGCGAAACCGCCGGATCCTCCGCTGCCGCCGGTGTCACCGGAGTGCACGATGCTGTCGCTGACTGCCCCGGCACTGCCGCCGCTGCCGCCATCGCCACCCTGGCCGCCCGCACCGTCTATCCCGGCATAATTGCCGCCACCGCCGGCTCCGCCCGCCCCGCCGGTGTCACCGGAGTAGACGGTGCTGTCGGTGACGGCCCCGGCGTCGCCGCCGGCACCGCCGGCCCCGCCATAGCCGGCGTCGCCAACCACCGCATAGTTCGAGCCGCCGAGTCCGCCTGCCCCGCCGGCCCCACCATTGTCGCCGGAGTAGACGGTGCTGTTGCCGCTGACAGCTTCGCCATCGCCACCAGCGCCGCCGGCCCCGCCGTTACCAGCGTTGCTGAGCAGTCCCACGGCCTGGCCGCCGGCCCCGCCGGCCCCGCCTGCCCCGCCGTTGTCACCCGCGTCGACGACGCCGCCGCCCACTGCTCCGCCGTTGCCGCCGTCCCCGCCGTGACCCCCGTCGCCGCCGTTGCCGAACGCGTCCCCGGCGTGACCACCAGCCCCACCGGCTCCACCCGCTCCACCATTGTCGCCGGCGACAGTAGTTGACCCGCCGGCTCCGCCAGCGCCGCCCGCTCCGCCATTGCCGTCGACACCGGCACCGCCGCCAGCTCCACCATCTCCACCCGCGGCGCCGCTGGTACCCCCACCACCGGCGCCTCCGTCACCACCATCGCCGAATAACGTTCCGCCAGTTCCACCGTCTCCACCCGAGCCGCCTTCGAAGCCCGCTCCACCCGCGCCACCGTCACCGGAGAGTCCCGCAGAACCACCGGCACCGCCCTGCCCCGCTGCGTCGACGGCGCCGTTGCCGCCGTCACCGAACAACACTCCGCCGCTACCACCGGTGGCCTCAGCCAAGGTGCCACCATCAATGCCGTTGGCGCCGTTGCCGATCAGGTATTCCCCGAAGTCTTTGTCGATCGTGGTGTCGATGGATTCGCCTAGGGGGCTGTTGATCCAGTTTTGCTCGTCAGTGTGAATCGCCTGTAAGAATATTGCGTCGAACGCCGCTGCGGGGTTCGACGCCGATGAGGCGGCGGCATCAGCCGAGTTGCCGGCTGTCACCGCCTCCGACGCTGCACTCACACTGGCTACTGGGCCGGTGGCCGTTTCAGCACCGGCCACGGAATCCGTTGGCAGCGCTGACCATTGATCCAGTGCGCTGCCGCCCAGGCCACCGAGATCCAGGTTCGCAGCTGAGTTGAGGCCTGACAACGCGTCCGCACCCGTCATGGCGTGATCGATTGCGTTGAGGATCGGATCGGCGATGACATCCCAGCCGTCAGCATGAGCCGCAGGCAAAGCGGCCAGCGGACCGAAGCTAAAAGTCAGAGCCGCACCCGCACCACCGCCCCAGCCGATGACACGACGCCAGCGCCCCAAGGCCCGATTTGATGGGGTCGTGCGGTTCGAGTAGTAACGCTGATCAGCCATCTCTGCACCTCTCCGTCGAGGCCTGCCATCTCCGGTTCCGTCAAGCTAGCCCTTAACTAGCCTCGGCAGCACGAAATAGCCGATCGAAGGATCTCGGATATGCCGCCGCCAAAAAAGACCCCGCATGAGACGACGCTTGAGATGCGGTCCCAGGCGCTCAGTCCACTCACCTAGCGTTCGACCTGCTTGATTGCTTCAATCGCTAGCGTGCACGTTTGCGGCGCGCGGCGGTCTTCGAGGTGCGCAGCCGGTAGGAGTCGGTGCCGGTTTCAAGGATGTGAGCGTTAAAGGTGATGCGATCGACGATGGCGGAGACCAGGCGGGGGTCGGGGAACACGGTGCCCCATTCACTGAAGGGGAGGTTGGTGGCGATCGCGACCGAGGCGCGTTCCTCGCGTTCGGTGATGATCTGGAACAGCAATTCCGCTCCGCGGGGGTCGATTGGACGTATCCGAGCTCGTCGAGGCAGAGCAGGTCCAGCCGGCCGTAGCGGGCCACGACACGGGAGAGGACGCGTTCGTCGGCGGCTTCGACGAGTTCGTTGACCAACTGTGCGGTGGTGACGTAGCGGACGCGGCGGCCTTGTTCGCATGCTGCCAACCCCAACCCGATGAGCAGGTGGGACTTTCCTGTGCCGGAGTCCCCGAGCAGGACGACCGGTTCGCCGGCGTCCAGGTAGCGCCCGGCGGCGAGGTGGCCCAGGGTGGCGGGTGCGATGCCAGGAACGGCGTCGATGTTGAACTCCGCCAACCGTTTCAGCCTCGGAAACTTGGCGTCATTGACGCGTCGGGCGCGGCGCCGTTCGGTGCGGTCGTCGACCTCGGCGGCCAGCACTTCGGCGAGGTAGCGCAGATGGGTATGGCGTTCGCGGTGGGCGATCTCGGCGAGACGTGCCGCTTTGGTGCGCACTGTCGGCAGGTGCAACTCACGGGCCGCGGCGCCGATCGAGGCTAGGGCGGCGGCATCGACGGTCGTCGTCGTGCTGGCTGTGGTGCTCACGAATCGCTCCCGGTGAGCAGGTCGTCGTAATCGGTCAGCGACGGTGGTGGTCGGTCGTAGCGGGCCAGTGCGCCGATCGGGGCCACGGGTGCGGGTGCGCTGGTGTGCCGGCGGGCGTCGATCAGCACCGTCTCGGGATCTAGGCATCCCGAGAAGACCGCCCGGTCCATCGCGGTGATGAGCGCTGTGGCTGCCATGGTGCGGTGCGCCAGCAGGACGGCGATCAGGGCGCGGGTTCCCTTGGCGTCACCGCGGGTGGATCGGGCTGCATCCCAATAGCTTTGATGCGATGCGGTGAACACCCCGCGGGCCTTCGCTTGGGCCAGTGCGGTCGCGCCGGGCAGCGCGCCGGGCTTGGTTTTGAGGACCTCGAGATAGTGATCTAGGCACAGCACCTCGACGTAGCGTCCGACCGCTCGTTCATGAGAGGCCACCAGTCGGGGCCCGTCGTAGATGTCGACGGTCCGGGCAGCTAGCCGCACCGGGAGGCGCCGCCCCACGTAGCGGGCCGGGACGGAGTAGAAGCATTGTCGCACAGACACTCTGGCCCGGTTGTCGACACGGGCGTGCAGTAGTCTCGCACAGTCGAACGGCTCGGGCGGCAACCCCATTAGCTCCGCGGCCTCAGCGACGAACGCCGCGCCGATGGTGATCGGTCGGCCGGTGATCACCCTGTCGTCGTCAGCCACGTCTGCGTCAGCGATTATTTCGTTGAGGTCGGCCATGGAGGCGACCTTCGGGACTGGGACGAGGCGGCGGCGGCGGAATCGGCCGATCTCACCCTCCACACCGCCTTTCTCGCGCGCGCCATCGAGGCCGGGGCGGCAGAAGAACGAGTCGAATCCGTAGTGGCTGCGCAGCGCGGTGAACCGTTCAGACTCGGTGCGGTCACGCCCTTTGAGGACCCGGATCACCGCGGGCTTGAGGTTGTCGTAGCGGATTCTGCCCGGTACGCCACCGAAATACTCGAAGGCCAGCACGTGGCCCTCCAGGAACGCTTCCTGGGCTTGGGTGGCGAAGGCGACGTGAAACGCTTTGCCCGAGTGCGACAGTCGCATCACGAACATCCAGCACTTCACCACCAGTCCGGCGATCGTGGCGTAGAACTCACCGAAGTCGACCTCGGCTTCGGCGCCGGCCAAATGTGTCTGCGGGATCGACACCTCCCGGGTCGCCAGCCCCAGCTCGACCCGCCGTCGTGCGACGTGACGCGACACCGTCACCTCCGAGCACGTGGCCTCATGCTCAGCGACCAGACGCTGCCAAATCCGCCGCGCGGTGTGCCGCTGCTTGCGCGGAACGCTTTTATCGGCCAACAGCCACGCGTCGATCACCGCCACCCACTCATCGATCGCCGGCCGGGGCCGGGCCGGATACAGCTTGCGAGGCGGCGGGACCGCCTCGGCCAGCGCCTGGCGCACCGTTCGACGATGCGTCCCATGACGCTCCGCCAACTCACGGATCGACAGGCCCTCGAGCCGTCGGTCCTTTCTGATCTTCTCGAACAGTTCCACGCGTGACCGCATCCTGACCGACCTCCCTGTCGGCCGTCAGAGACGACGGCCGACAGGAACGATCTGAACGAGGGTGGGGCCAACATTGGTGACGACACACCGCGCCCACCCGGACGGACACGATCACCACCCCGTGGGGCCAACATTCATGAAGAACGACGACCAAAGTGGGGCCAAGTCAGGTGACCACACTCACGGCTGCCCTGGGCGAATTCAGAACGGTCGCTGATTGCGACGTCCGGGCAGGTGCTCGACGTGGCCGTAGCGATCGCTCTGCGGCGCGATGTTGGATTGCGTGGCTACCGGCACGCGGTGGAGTACAACTGGAGCTCCGGGAGGGGTGCGGCGTGGACTGTTGGGAGGCCGCGTCCAATCCGGCTAGTAGTTGTTGCAAGTGTTAGCGACCTGCAGGACAAGTCCCACGTACTGCTGAACGTATGGCTGAGATCCTGGCCTGCTCTCCAGCTCCTGCGCTATCTGCTCGCGCTGATCCGGCGTAGAGGCGAGGAATCCACGCAGCGCGGCCTGCGCCGTCGGCGAAGCCGAGAGCCCCGCGGAAGCGGCCGGATCTTGCGCACTCAGCGCCGACACCACCTGCGAGTAATTACATGTGGTGTTTATGACCGCACCCAGATCGGGATCTGCGGACGCAACTCCCGCCCAGACGGTCAACGGCAATGTCAGACCACCAACTGCGGCAGCCAATCTGGTCAAGGACAGCCTGACCATTTTTTGAGACCTTCCACCAATGCCGCCGACGCTAGACGGCGACGACGTCAGCTTAGCGCGAGCATGCCATCAAACGAGCGGTCGCTCCTCCGACAGAAACCGCAGCACGGCGGGCCCCGGGCGGTTGCTGAATCGGACTGCCTGCCCGCCGTCTGTTGTCGCCGACACGATCATGCGCACCATCGAGTTAGCAGGAAGCAGGCCGACGTACCCCGCAACGTGGTGAGTATGTTTGGGCGGCAGACGAATTAGGGAACCCGCAGCAAGATTGGTGTCCAAGGGTGGTCGCCGACGCTGACACCACCTCTCGCTGCGCGAGGGCCGGGTATCCGGGCATCCGCGCCGATCAGGATTTTCCTCCACTAGTGTGGGGTGAACACTCCGGTCGCATCGAATGGGTCGACGGCGCATCTGCTGGCGCATCTGCTGACGCATCTGCTGGGCATTGCGTCGGCAGCGGCTGCGGCCCCTTGTCGCAATTGACCTCGGCGGTGTCAACGCAGGGGATGTTATTGCCGGGTGGGATACGCGGCGGTTGCGCGTATGCGAGCGGACTCACAGCGGTCAACCACCCGATGCCGGCGACGGCGGCGCCGATAGCGGCCACCTGTTTAATCTTGGCGAACATGAATACTCCTAAATAATCAGTAGAGGTTGGACTTATTACTTGCTTCTGCGTTCAGAGAGTTGTTCGGATAAGGGCCTTTTGGCCCGCCGAATCCGAGCACCACACTCCTGGCACGCCGTTCTCGTATTGTTTGACGATCCGCACCGCCATCGTCAGCATCAGCAGTGACAGGACGACCAGAACAACGATGACGCCCAGCGCTTACATCGCTGTGCACCTGTCGGTGAGCCGGTGCTGAGAGGTGCTCGCGGCTACGTCGTCCGCAGCCGTCGTTGTTCGGGGGCGTGGTAAGCGGGCCGGTCAAGCGGAGAATCGCTGTGGAGCAGTCATAGTGATCCTGATGTGCAGACGATCACCGGCGCGTAGGGGCCTTGGAGCCAATGCTCCTCAAGTTCTGCAGCGGGCAGCTGAACTCATCCCGGACCAGCTGAAATTCTCAGCTCCGTCCAGGCTACACCCGTGGGGACTAACCCGCCGAAAGGCATCAAGAATACCGCCGCGAGCAGTTGGACCGCGGACTACGGAATTCTATCAGCGGGGGATTGTCCAGGGCGGCAAGGGATTTAGGGCTCATTTCCGAAGAGCCGGTTTGCGCTGTCCGCAGATCCGCGCCGTCCGCGACGAGTTTCGTTCCGTACCAATGCCTTAGCCGATGTGGTGGGTGGCCGACACGACGAGCTGACCGCTCAGTGCTTGAGATAGTTGAGCACCGCGACGAGCACCTGGCCGCCGGTGGCAAAGACCAGCGCAATGGTCACCCAGACCAGCGCCCTGGTTGCGCGGATAAGTCCGGCGGTCGAGAGACGGTTTGCCTTGACCTGATGCTCAATGGCCCACTTCCATCCGGTTGCTTGGGTGGATAACCGCGTGTTCCGGCATATCGAAAAACCCACGCCAGAGAGCGTCCAGCCGGTCCCGGTCTGCCTGTGTAGGTACCGCAAGTAAGTCTTCGTTGTTGTGGTCAGCCATCTCGAAGACCTTAGAGATGAGTCAGCCCGCCACAGGGAGAGAGAGGGTGTGCGGCTAGGTCACCACGCGCACGCCGCCGCCGCGCGGATCTCGGAATCATCGACCGCCGCGTCGCGCTCGGTCGTCAGCCGGCCCGGCGACACGGCAGTCGATACGTAGCGCCGCGGTGCGATCGGCGCTCGTTGAGCAATTCGTCCATCGGTGCGGCGGCCATGGTGAGGTCCGGCAGAACTGCGACTTGGACGATGCTCATGGGGGGGTGAGCCCCTGAGTGCGGCGGATGTTGTCCTGTTCGTGGAACGTCGAATCTGGGCACCAGATGATCGGCCACTGCAGCCAGAGTGTGTCGATGTCGCGGTCACCAATGAACACACAGTCTTCCGACTCCGCCGACACCAGCTTCCAGCCCAACTCATCGCCCCGAAACTCGCGCACCAGCAACGCGCCCTCAGCGGAGCGGCGCACGGTACCTCGCGGGTCTTCGGTCATGTGACCAGTTTCCACATCTCCCCAGCCGCCCGCAGCAACTCGACGAACTTGGCGCTATGCCCGCGTCGGCTGCCGCACCTGCTTGGGGAGGGCCCGCGCGGCCCCGCCGGCCCCCCAGGCCGCCGGAGACTTGTATGGCGTTGCACGCCTGTTTGAGCGAGTTTCGGGTGGTCTTTCGTGGGTAAACCTCAATTAGAGCAACCGCAGCTTGCGGAGGCTTTCTAGGAGTCAAGATGAGCACCACAGAACATGACAAGTCGCAGGAAACCGGGAAGCAGTTCAGCGAAGGCACGGATCGACCGGAAGGCACGGTTGGCGAGGGCGCCAATCCGCCGCTGACCGATCCGACAAAGACAGACGTGGACCGCAATCCGGAACTGATCCCCCCGCAGGGCACTGAACCTGCTGTGCCGCCTTACGAGGGACGCCGGGAAAGCTCGGCAGAAGCGGGGACCCCTGGCCGCGGTGAGAATGAGCAGCGAAGCTCGAATTAACCGGCTGCGCTGAGTCGGTCAACACGCCTAGTCGGGTCGGCGCGCAGTGTTGTTGGCGTTGTCGATTAACCAGACGGCGAGGTCGTGGAGTTTGATGTTGGCGTTTTGCGACGTAGAGACCAGCAGATTGAAGGCTTGGACGTCGCTGAGGCGTTCGCGATGCATCAGAATTCCTTTGGCCATCCCGATGGTGTCGCGGGAGTTGAGCGCGGTCTGCCATTCGGCCTGCTGAGTGGACCCGAGCAGCGCGATCGCGGCGTGCGCGGCGAACACTTCCCCGACGACTTCGGACTCAGCATTGAACGCATTCGGTTTCGAGGAGTACAGGTCTAGCGTCCCCAGGGTTCGACCGCTGGTGAACAGCTTGTATCCGAGCATCGACCGAACGCCGTGCGCTTCGGCGGCAGCGGCAAACCGGGGCCACCGGGTGTCTTGTGACATGTCGTCGATCCGGTAACTGTGATGATCGAGTAGCGCCTGCAGGCAGGGACCCTCGTCGAGTTCGTGCTCGATGGTGTTGATTCGCTTCGTCAGGTCACTGGTCGAGGCTACGGTCTGCAAGAGTTTGCGTTCGTAGAGCGAGACCCCGGCGTGTTCGGCGCCGGGGACCGTGTCGGTGACCGAGGCAACGATGGCCCCTAGCACGTGCTGTAGGTCCGGTTCGGCCTCCAGCGATCGGGCGACGTCGCGCAGAGCTTGCGCCACATCGACGAGCCGGCCCCGCTCTGATTCGGACGGTTTCTGCTGTTTTTGTGGCATGGATGTTCGCTACTCACTAGCGGGGGTAGTTGCCTAAAAGGCGGGGATCATCCGCCGGTGTCGGGGCCGAACCGACTTTCACAGCGGATCTGGCCACCGTACCGCGCGGCACGCCAGCACCACCGCCATGCCCCCGACTCAATACACCCCAACCTCAATCAGTTTGGCGGCAACGATCGACGGGGATCCTGCCAAACAGCAAGGGGACTGGGATCGGTCGCATCTGCGCCCCTCTGCCAGGCAATAGGTAAAGGTGACCGTATCGTTAAGAACCTAGCGATAGCCCCCTATTGCCGCTCAGCTCCGCCTGATCCTGTCGAGTCGCCGCCCGCCTCCGTCACACTGGACTTCCTCAACGAACTACGCTCTACCCGCAATGGGGCGCTACGGGCACTTCTCTGCTGTCGAGGGGCTACCAACGAGCTCGGCGCTGCTGGTCGTGAAACGCGGTCCCAACGCCGGAGCCCGATTCCTGCTGGATCGGCCGATCACGTCGGCGGGCCGACATTCCGGCAGCGACATCGTTCTAGACGACGCCACGGTGAGCGACCGACACGCGGAGTTTCGGTGGGAGAACGACGAACTGCTTGTGGTCGACGTCGGTAGCCTCTACGGCACCTACGTCAACCGGGATTGGGTGGAGTCGGCGACGCTGGCCAACGGGGACAAAATCTATATTGGCAAATTTTGCCTGGTTGTATTGAAATCCCGGAACGAGTGAGAGCGCAGCGAAAACCGTTAGCGAGCCACACATGTCGGCGCTGATGGCTCAAGTAAGGCGTGCGCTGCGCCGCGTGGAGACTGAGTAACGTGATGCACGTCAGCAGGCCCCGAGCGCGATGGACAACACGATGGCGGCAAAGTTCGAGATCAGCAAGGACAAGTCAGGGAAGTTTCGTTTCCATCTCAAGGCCCCGAATGGTGAAATCATCGCCGCCAGTCAGGGCTACGGGTCAAAAGCCAGTGCCGAGAAGGGCATTGAGGCGATCAAGACACACGCGCCTGGCGCGAAGGTGGAGGATCACACCGGCTATTCGTGAACCTCGCCCTTGTGTTCGGAGCTGATGTAACGCCGCGGGTCTCCTGGTCGCCCCTGAGGAGAGACAGGGCGGTTCCTTCACTGTTTCGACGTACAGCTACTCCGAGCGGTTCCCGGGCACGAGTTCCGCCGTGAGGTATGGGCTACCGCGGCGCATGGCTGCGATGAAATCGTCCCAACGGTCAGAGTCGCCTTCGGCGCGCTGCATCGGGCAGGAGAAGCTCCCTTCGGCCGGTGCGATGGTTCCGTCCGCGAACTCGACGACTACCCGGTCCAAACGGAACCCGCCCCCCGCGGTGGGGTTATCGCGGCCAATCTCAGCAGCTTTCAGCTTGAGCGCGGTGACGAGCGGTCGCGCCCACGCCGACACCACCGTGGCGTTTGCGGGCGCTTCTCGATACCCACGCGGCTCCGGCTTGAGTCGCTTCCACTCCTCCTCCGCGTCGTAATCTTCACCGTCAAACCCAAGTTCGACAAAGGCCAGATGCGTTGAGGTCACGGCCCACACGCGCCACCTTGTGGGCCTGAGGTGGGCGTACGTGGCGTGCGATCCCCTGATTTCCTCCGGGGCCACAAGAGCGGCAATCGCCGTGTAGACCGCTTGGGGAGCCGTTATCCATATGCGGCGGTCACCCACTGGGACCGTAACAACCAAGTGCTTGCTTAACGCTTTGTGCTGCGGTGCTGTGATAATCATCTTCCCTCGATACCCACAACCTGTTGCGCCTCTTGCGGCGCACCAGTCGACGCACCGGAGAATGCACGTCTCGTTTGGCCCATCGCAACGCACAAGGGCGAACTCACAGCGAGACGTCTAGTAATTACCGTTGTACCAAGGTCAGTCGCCTATGTGCCGAGTCCTAATGGTGCAGCTAATGGGCGCAAGTCACCGCGAACCGAGAAAGGCGGCGCCTGATGGCACTAAGCCACGCTGACCTAGACGACGACGCCCGGATGAACTTCCCCGATGTCCCAAACGTCGTTATGAATATGGGCACTATCTCCTCGATGAGGACCGGACATCATCGACTGGCGGACGGATCGCTGCTCCGAGTTGACATCGAGCGGGGCAGCTGGGTGGGAAGTCTGTACACACGAGACATGCGGGTCAAGACACGAGTCGTCGGCAGTGACGTCGAGGTTCATGCGTGGGCTGGCCGCGTGCAACGAAACAAGTTGACGTCATGACTTCGCGCCGTAACTGTCAGTCCGGCTCGACGACTTCGGATCTCGCCTGAAACCACCGCTCGGCGAACGCGGGATCGCGGTCGGCTGACTCAAGATCCGAGCGAGAGTTCCCATCGGACAAGGTTTATCGCCACGACAACCGCAGAATCGTCAGGCCGACCAACCTGGATCGCCGTAGCCATGTCCGTCCGGGCAGGATGTCGGCGGCACGACCACCCAGCTCAGTGCGGCTTCGAAGGTAAGACTCGCCCTCACACTGACTTGCTCGACATATGTGTTATGGGCCCGCCGGTTCGGGTAACCCGTAGTGCGAGATGGTGTCCACTCCGGGCGCCGCTAGACAGGAGCTGCAATGATCGGATCAATAATCCTCGCCCTCATCGTGGGCGCGATCATCGGTTTGGTGGCGCGTCTCGTCATGCCGGGTAGGCAAGATATCGGCATGCTCACGACGGTTCTAATCGGCGCCCTAGGTGGCCTGATCGGCTCGGCGGTGGCTAGCCAATTCGGATATCACAATGCCAATGGTGGAGTCGCATGGATTCCACTGCTCATCGGAGTCGCCGCTGCCATCAC
>Ga0302324_100020695_pt1 | contig 12855 bp, 11 predicted proteins | sample Palsa_T0_1_FD_201949 | JGI IMG/M metagenome (GOLD analysis project Ga0302324, IMG submission 201949) | Peat permafrost microbial communities from Stordalen Mire near Abisko, Sweden - Palsa_T0_1 | ecosystem: Environmental > Terrestrial > Soil > Palsa > Peat permafrost | place: Sweden: Abisko...
GGCACGCTGTCGAACGATCAGGTCTACAGCGGCTTTGGCTGCAGCGGCAAGAACATTTCGCCAGCGCTCGCGTGGAGCGGCGCCCCGGGCGGCACCAAGAGCTTTGCGCTCACCGTCTACGACCCGGATGCACCCACGGGATCGGGCTGGTGGCATTGGGTGGTGTACAACATTCCGGCCACGGCCACCGGGCTGCCAGTGGGCGCCGGCAATGCCGGCGGAAAACTGCCCGAGGGCGCCGTGCAGAGCCACACCGATTTCGGCACGCCCGGCTTTGGCGGACCCTGCCCGCCGGCCGGCGACAAGCCGCATCGCTATATCTTTACCGTCTATGCGCTCAAGGCCGAGAGAATCGACGCGCCGGATGAGGCCAGCGCGGCCATGGTGGGTTTCATGATTCACGCCAACACGCTGGCGAAGGCCAGCCTGACGGCGTACTACGGCCGCTGAGCACGCGGCATGCCGGCAGCAGCGGACGCGGTACAGATCCGCAAACTCAAGGTTCACGCCGATGGACGCGGCGCGGTGTTCGAGCCGCTGGAACCGGCGCTGCTGGCCGGTTGGCGCAATGTGCACACCGTGGTCTCGCAACCCGGAGCGGTCCGCGGCAATCATCGCCACGTGCTCGGCACCGAGATCACCGCGATCCTGGGACCCGCCCTGGTGCGCTATCGCAGCGGCGAGCGCGTCGAGGAACTGAACGTGCCGGCGGGCGAGGCCTGGCGCTTCGTGTTTCCCCCCGGCACTGCGCATGCATTCAAGAACACCGGCACCCAGCCGAGCGTGAGCGTTTCCTTCAACACGGAGGAGCACGATCCCGCGCGACCGGATGCCGAGCGCGAAGAGCTGATCACACTCTAGCGTCCACGGCCGCCGCGCCGCTCGCGATCACGCCTCATGCTCACACCGGCTGACAGCCTCAGGGCCGCACTGATCGGTGCCCTGATCCTGGTGGTCAGTACCGCCGGCCCTGCCGCTGTCTGGCCGGCGCCCGGGCCCGGCCCGGCCCCCAGCGCAGCTCTGCTCGCCGCGCGCAACCTGCGCGCTCAGGGCTGTGGCGGCCACCCCGGCACACGCGTCGCACTGCGCGACAGCGCTGCCTTGAACGCGGCCGCATTGCAGTGGTCGCGCGGCGCCACGCTGAAGAGCGCGGTCGAGCAGTCCGGCTACCGCGAGGAGCAGTCGGCCGCGCTGCATGTCAGCGGTGACGCGCCCGCCTTGCAGCAGGGGCTCGGGAGCAGGCTCTGCGCCGAGCTCACCGACGCAGGCTTTACCGATCTCGGCAGCGTGCAGCGCGGCCATGACAGCTGGATCATCATCGCGGCGCCCTTCACACCGCCGGCGCGGGCCGATGCTGATCAAATCGCCGCTGAACTCTTGCAGCGTATCAACCGCGCGCGGGCCGCGCCCAGGCGTTGCGGCAACAAGAGCTTTCCGGCGGCGCCGGCGCTGCAGTCGAGTGTGCTGTTGCGCCGCGCGGCCGAAGCGCACACGCAGGAGATGCTCGAGCACGACTATTTCGCGCACCAGGGCTACGACGGCAGCACTCCGGCGCAGCGCGTCGCCGCCACCGGCTATAGCTACCTGCTGGTCGGGGAAAACATCGCCTCGGGACCACAGAGCGCGGCCGAGGCGGCCGCGGGCTGGCTCGCCAGTCCCGCGCACTGCGAGAACATCATGGATCCGCGCTTCAGTGAAACCGGCATCGCGTATCTGGCCAACAGCAGCGGCACGCCGCGCATCTATTGGGTCCAGGAATTCGCCGCGCCCCGCCGCTAAAGCAGCCATGCCGCGCATGCGTTAAGCTTCGCGGCCCTGCTCAGAGCAGCGCTCGTATACGGGAGGGGTCATGGCTCAATACTCGGCCGAAATCATCTGGGAGCGAGGCGATGCGCTCTTCACCGACAACCGTTACCCGCGCCGGCACCGCTGGCGCTTCGACGGCGGCCTCGAGGTGCCGGGCTCGTCCTCGCCGCACTCGGTGCCGGTGCCCTTGTCGGATCCCGCCGCCATCGATCCTGAAGAAGCATTCATCGCCGCGCTCTCGAGCTGCCACATGCTCTGGTTTCTGGCGATCGCCGCCAAACGCAAATTCCGGGTGGACCTCTACCACGACCAGGCGGCAGGGACGCTGGCGAAAAATGCCCAGGGCAAGTGGTACATCAGCGTCGTGACCCTCAAGCCCGAGGTGCGATTTTCCGGCGAGCCGCTGCCGACCCGGGAGCAGATCGAGGCCATGCACCACAGCGCCCACGCCGAGTGCTACATCGCCAACTCAGTGAGCAGCGAGGTGCGCATCGAGCCGGTTTGGGCCGCCACGGCCGGCGGCTAGAACAGCAGTTAGAACAGCCGCTAAAACAGCGACAGCTCCGCCGGCAGCCCCTGCGCCGCCGTGCGCGCCGCCGCATCGCTGCGCACCAGCCCGGCGACCTTGACGCCAAGCAGACGCAGCCGGCGCTCCAGTGGCGCGCGCTTCAGGCACAGCCCGGCGGTGCGCCGGATCAGCGCGGCGTCGTTGGTATAGCCGTCGATGGTCTGATCGCGCGTGGCACGCTGGAAATTGTCATAGCGCAGCTTCACGCCGATGGTCTTGCCGACGTAGCCGTGGCGCTGCAGATCCGCGGCCAGTTGTTCGCACAGGGTGGTGAACCGTTCGCGCAGTTCCTCGCGGTCGCGCACGGCGTGCATATCGCGCTCGAACGTGGTCTCGCGGCTCATCGACACCGGCTCGCTCTCGGTCACCACGGGGCGATCGTCCCAGCCCCACGCGGCCTCGTACATCCAGCTACCGTTGCTGCGGCCGAACTGCTGCACCAGCCAGTCGCGCTCACAGCGCGCGAGCTCGCCGATGCTGCCGATGCCGAGCTGCTCGAGCCGCTCGCTCATGCGCGGTCCGATGCCGTGGATCCGGCGGCATGGCAGCGGCCAGATGCGCTCGGCCAGATCCGACTCGTAGACGATCGAAATGCCGTTCGGCTTCTGAAACTCGCTCGCCATCTTGGCGATCAGCTTGTTCGGTGCCACCCCGATCGAGCAGGTCAGGCCGGTGCGCTCGTAGATCGCGCCCTGAATCGTCAGCGCGAGCGCCCTGCCGCCCTGCTCCTGTCCGCCCGCGGCAGCGCCGAAGTCGATATAAACCTCGTCCACGCCGCGATCCTCCACCACCGGCGCCAGCTCGGCGATCACGGCCTTGAACAGGCGTGAATACCTGCGGTACTCATCGAAATCCACGGGCAACAGCACCGCCTGCGGGCACAGCCGCGCGGCCTGCATGAGCCCCATCGCCGAATGCACCCCGAACTCGCGTGCCGCGTAGGTCGCCGTCGTCACCACCCCGCGGCCGGCATAGTCGCGCAGGCGCGCGTGCTGTTCGCGCCCGTTCGCGCCCGGCGCCGGCCGGCGGTGACTGCCGCCGATCACGACCGGCAGTCCGCGCAGTTCCGGGTAACGCAGCAGCTCGACCGAGGCGTAGAACGCGTCCATATCCAGATGCGCAATGCGGCGATTTGCAGGCATCGGGTGGGGCGCGTTCATGTGCTGGCGATGATAGGCGCATCGGCGTCCGGCCGCCAAAATCCGGCCTGCGGCGGCGTCCTTCCCAACGATTATCCCTTGTTTTTCCGATGTTTTATCGCATTCCGACGGGCTTGAGTAAATCTCAATGCCGCATGAGCAGTTTGCAATTCAATACCCGCCGCCCCGCGCATCCTGTGACTCAGCCCTTTCATGCATTACAGGAGATTCCCATGTACAGCATCACCAAGATCCTGATCGGCGGCATCGTCGCCCTGCTGCTCTTAATCGGCGAAGGCGCCCTGTTCGTAGCCGGTACGGCTGCGGCCGCGGAACTGCCGGCCGCAAACCTGGATCGGCCCGCGCACAGCGCTTACCATCAGCAGCTGTTGGGGCGTACGCCCCTTCGCGCTGCGAACATCGCGCAGCGCTAGCGCCCACGGCGACGGCAGGTCAGTGGCGCGGGGAGTTGGAGTATCGCGACCCACAAGCAGGCCAGAGCGGTTCGCCGGCGCAGCACGCCGGACCGCTCATCGGCTCCATCGGTGCGCAGGCTTCCCCTCGGCAGCCTGCGCGTATTCATCGCGGTGGCGCATCACCTGAGCTTCACGCGGGCGGCCGATGCGCTCGGGGTCAGCGCCAGCGCCGCCAGCCTGCAGATCCGCTCGCTGGAGGAATATCTGGGTCGGGCCCTGTTTCGCCGTAATGGCCGGGAAGTGCGCCTCACGGACGAAGGGGCGGCATTACTGCCACGCGTGCGCGAGGCGCTCGAGCAGCTCGAACGCGCCGTCGATGACGCGCGCCGCGACCGCACCCCCGGCCCGCTGCGGGTGAGCCTCACGGCCTCGTTTCTGCAGCAGTGGCTGCTGCCGCGCCTGGAGCGCTTTCGCCTCACCTGTCCCGAGATCGATCTGCACCTGCATACCTCGGACAAACTGGTGGACTTCGTACGCGAGGACTTTCACGTGGCGGTGCGCTTCGGCAAGGGTGAGTACCCGAACCTGCACAGCGAAAAACTCCTGGACGAGTGGGTGTTGCCGGTCTGCACGCCGGCGCTGTACGCGCAGTTCGGTCCACTGCGCGACGCCGACGACCTGCGGCGCTACCCGCTGCTGCACAGCGTGGGCGAACCGTGGACCACCTGGCTGTTCAACGGCCACACCAGTGAGGCGGCTGCCCGCCTGCGCGGTGCGACCTTCGACGCCTCCCTGGCGGTGGCGCGCATGGCGGTGCAAGGCGCGGGCCTGGTCCTGTCCCGATGGAGTCTGGTCGCTGATGAAATCGCCAGCGGGGCGCTGGTGCGTGCCAGCGATCGGGCGCTGCGCCTGGAGGACAGCTACTGGCTCGTGTGTCCGCCGCGGGCGCAAACCCTGCCCGCTGTCCGGGCTTTCATGGACTGGATGCGCCGCGAGGCGGCGGGATTCGCCACCCCCGAGCGCTGATCGAAACCCGGAGTCTGTATCTCTAATGAAACATTATTGCTAATGGTGCCCGCGCCTGGCGCGCTGCTGTGACAGTCTGCAGAACGCTGTCCGTTTCGAGCCGTTCGATGGGCTAGGCCTCATTCGACGGCCGCGGCGGCGGCGCCATGTCACTGACGACCTCTTGCAGCCAGGCCAAAGCGAACATCAGCGGCAGCGTGACTGCCAGCAGCGGCAACAGCAACAGTGGAATCGCGACGCGGGTGATCATGCTGCACACCTCATGGAACCGCAGTCTGCGCGCCCGCCTCTGAACGCCAACTGAAGTGCCGCCTTGCGTCCGCTGTCGCAGCATCGCGGCCAGGGACTGGTGCCAACGGTCAACCGCAGGGGGAGACGGACCGTTGTAAAATAAGGTGCCACGCGATGACGTGGGACCGCGCGGCCGCTATAGCGGGGTGGGATCGCGGTCTGATCGAAACCAAAATTGCATCAAGGAGCATTGATCATGGCTACGCGCAAATTATTGCTCGCTACATTGTTGCTGGCCGCGACCGCCAGCATGGCACCGGCGGTGAGCACGGCGGCCGTAAACATCGACATCGACGTGGCGCCGCCACCGGCCCGGGTCGAAGTGGTTCCCGAACCACGAGCGGGTTTCGTCTGGGCGCCCGGATTTTGGGAATGGCGGGGTCACGAGCACGTGTGGGTCGGCGGTCATTGGATCAGGGAACGTCGCGGCTTTCATTGGGTACCCGATACCTGGGTCGGTAATGGCCCGCACTATCATTACGTGCGGGGGCATTGGGAGCGCTGAACCCAGCGCACGCTCGGCTTGCGGCCGCGGCTGGCCACGCCGGTGCGGCGGGTGGCCAGCCTCCGCGGCCTTCATTCGCTGCATTCCCGCTTCGCATTGCCGCTTCTGGGTATGATTTCCAGACGATGGATAACAGTGCCTGGAGCCCCGGCCGCGCCGCCGTGCTGCGATGTTGAGACGGGTCCGCACCTGGTGGAATTTCCGCAAAGCCGTGCGCCGGGCCTCGCAGGCGGAGCCGGCGCGCGTGGCCGGCGACAGGGACGTCGTGGTCGTGCCCTGCTGGCGGCGCCCGGAGTTCCTGTGGCATTGCCTGGATAACCTGACGCGCGCCGACGGGATCGAGAGCGTGCATGTGCTGTTCCGGCCGGATACCGGATTCTCCCCCGATAACCTCGACGTCATCCGCTCGTTCGCCGCCCGGCTATCGAGTTTCGAAGTGCAGGTGGCGGACCCCTGTCCATTCCGCCGTACCAAGCCGAGTGCCAACTTTCTGCTGGGTCTGTTGCACGCCGCGGCCACGACGAAACAGCTGGTGTTTCTCGTGGAGGAAGACATCATGGTGGCGCGCGATTTCTTTCGCTGGCACCGCGCCGTGCAGGCGGCGGGTCCACTGTTCTGCTCGATTCCCGTGAAAAATCCCAACCGCACACTGACCTTGCCGGATGAAGCCGATGCCTACTACCTGAGCAGCGGCGATTCCTGCTCCAATGGCATGTGCTTCGCCAGCCAGGTGCTGCAGCGCCTGGTCGCACCGCATGTGAACATGGCGTACCTGCGCCGGCCGAAGAAATACATTCGCCGGCATTTCCCCGCCAGCCCGATCGGCCTTGGCTACGTCGAGCAGGACGGCCTGATACGACGCATTCAGGAACAGTCGCCGCTGCCGATCGCCTGGCCGTGCGTGCCGCGCGCCTTCCACTCCGGCTTTTTCGGCGCCCGCGGTGGCTGGCACAATTTCACGCATCCCGCCGGCGCCGGGGAATCATTCCAGGATCGCGTGCAGCTGTTGACGGACACCATTTACAGCGCGGATGCCATGCGCCAGGCAGTGGTGCGCAACTCGGGCGAGCGCGCGGAATTCATCGCCAGCTGCATGCCCTGCAGCCTGGATCCGCCGGCCTGGAAAGTCCTGCACCGGATCGACGTTCCGATGCCGGCGGTGGTACCGGCCGCATGAAGGGTGCGCATCTGCGCTATTGCCTGTCGCGGGTGAAGAACCGCGGCTATGGCCTGGGCAACGAGATGGTGCCGTGGGCGCGCGCCTTCCTCGCCTCGCAGCTGCTGAACGCGACCCTGTTGCCGCCCGCATTCGGCATGAATCGGCGCGCCTATTGGCGGCATTTCCATACGCCGCCCGACGACTGGATCCGTCACCGCGCGCTCGAATACCTGCTGCCGGTGGTCGAGTTCACCGAGTCCGACTACCTGGCGCATGGCGGCGGCGATGCGGTGACCGCGCTCAAGGGCTTCGCGGCCGCGCACCGGTTGCATGATCGTCGTGCCTACGTGCTGGTGACCGAAGGGCTCTGGGGCGGCTTTCACCATGTCGATGCAGCGCGCGATTTCATCCGCTCCACGCTCTATCAAAGCCGTTACGCCGCGCACAACCTGCTGCGGCTGCGCGAGCGCATCGACCCGCACCGGATACTGGTGGGCATGCACGTGCGCCTCGGCGACTTCTCCCCGCCCGGCTCGTCGCCCGACTATCACCGCGCTTCCAATATTTCGCTGCCGATCGAATGGCTCGAGGCGCTGGCGCGCTCGCTGGATCGCGCGTGGGGTGACGGCTGGCAATTGCTGCTCATTACCGACGGCACCGAGGAGCAGCTCAAGCCTCTCACCAGTCAGCGCCCGTGCATCACGACCAACGATCTGGGTCCCGGTGACTGCTCGGACGTCCTGGCGCTGGCGGCGGCCGATCTGCTGGTCTGTTCGGTGTCCTCGTTCAGCTCGCTCGCCGCCTTTCTGTCGGATTCCCCGTACCTGTGGTTCCTGCCGAATCTGTACCGGCACCCCGGGGGCGTCTATTCCCAGGGCGACTACGATGCGCAGCGGGACAAGCCCGGCAATCCGACCGGGATTGCCTTGCAGCGACTGACGCAAGCGCCGGCGGACCTGCTGCCGCGGGGCGTGGGCGTGGATCTGGATGGCGAGATCCCCGCCGCGATCATTCACGCGGCGGTGCTGCGTCACCAGTCGCGGCTGTGGGAATCCGATCTGGTGCGCGCCGGTGTGGCGCCAGCCGGCGCTTTGGTAAGCTGCCGCCAGGCATAGGGAGGCGGCGATGGCAGCGGAGAGCGACTCGCGGGCGGGGCTGTGGGATTCGTGGTACGAAGCCGAAGCCGGCGCGCCCAGGATGTACGGCGAGGCCACCACAGCCAGGCTCGCCGGCGAATGGCTCAACCTGCCATCGATTACGACGATCGAGGATTGGGGCTGTGGCTTTGGCGGGTTCCGGCAATACATCGGCGCCCATCAGACCTACATCGGCATCGACGGCTCCAAGTCGCGCTTCGCCACGACCATCGCCGACCTGTCGATCTATCGCTCGACGGTGCACGCCATTCATATCCGTCATGTACTCGAACACAACCCCGCGTGGCGCGACATCCTGCGAAACGTTCTTGCCAGCTTCACGCAGCGCGCCGTCGTCACGCTGTTCACGCCTCTGGCCGAGGTGGAGCAGACCATCGCCCGCTATCCCAACTTCAATGGTACCGGAGTGGAGATGGTCGATATCTCGTTGCCGGAGGCCGAACTCGATCAGGTGTTTGACGCCGCGGGCCTCACGGTCGCGCGCAAGCGTCTGCGCACCAAGACGCAGTACAAGGTGGAACACATGTACCTGCTGGCCCGGACCTAGAGCGCCTGGGCCAGGCCGGGGCGCGTGAGCTTGCGCAGCAGCGCGTTGCGCGCCTGCCATTGCTGGTGCGGCGGCAGTTCGCGTTGAAACTGCACCTCGCCGGCGGCGAAGGTGGCGATCGGAATCCCATCCTGCAGCAGCAGGCGATTGCCCGCGAGCGCCGCCAACCGCGGGCCGGGCGTAACGATACCCGCCAGATTCAACGGATCGGCGCCACTTAAGGGCACCAGGGCGCCATCGGGCGCGCGCTTGCGGACCGCGCGCAGTGCGCCGACCGCCTCGGGCAGCGCGTACTGCTCGCCGCTCATGCCGCCGACAAAACGCCCGCCACGGATCAGGCCCTGCGCCTCCAGACGCCGATAAGCGCGCAGCAACTGGTGCCACGGGGGCAGCCATTCGGCTTCGCGCGCCAGCAGGCGCCGAAACACCACGCCATAGCGGCGCAGCAGCAGCCACGCGACCGTCTCCACGGCAGCTTCCGGCTCGGCGGCGGCGGCGATCGGCGGTGGCGCGTCGGCCGGTGGCACGGCGGCCAGTGGCGGCGCGCGACGTACCAGACTCCAGCGCCCGGCCTCATCCAGCCCGAACAGCCCGGCGCGACGGCCGCGCACGGCGCGCTTGCGCTGCATCGGCAGCAGCAGCGCGCGCAGCCCGCCGAAGCTGTCGGCACTCGCGCGGCCCGCGGCCACGAGCTCGCCCAGGGCACTCTCGGCCTGCGATCGCAGCAGGCCGGCGCCCTGCACGATCTCGTCGAAAAACGAGGCGCCATGGCGCTGCAGAAACTCGGCCATGGCACGCGCATGGGCCGAGAGCTGCGTCTCCTGCCGGCGCGCATTGCTCCACTGTTGCCACAACGCGCGATTCCTGCGCGTGAGCAACGCCATCGGCGTGGCACGAACCGGCGCCGCCGTCGCACTCTCCGGCGGCACCAGGCGCGCCCAGTAGGCGCGCCCTGAGAGACACAGGCTGTCGAGCCAGGCACCGTCGTAGTCCTGCAGGCGCGCCGCCAGCACGTCGCTCTCCCAGGCGATCGCCGGAATCTCGAAACCTTCCAGCTGCTCGATGACGCGCTCCAGACTCGTCACGCCTTCCGGCCGCGGCTGCGCCGTCACGCCCTGCCAGTCGAGCAGGAAGCGCATGAAATCCGCGCTCGCCACCGGCTCGATTTCGGCACGCAGCGACTTGATGGTGTAGCGGTGAATGCGCGCCAGCAGCCGGCGCTCGCACCACTCGAGCTCCTGGCCGCCGGGACTGAACTGGCCGCGCATCACGAAGCCTTCACCCTCCAGCGCGCACAGCGCGGTGTCGATCGCCCCGCGCGGCAATGCCAGGATGTCCGCCAGGGCAGTCGCGCTCGTGGGCCCCGCGGCCTGCAGCCGGCCGCGCAGCAGCTCGCGCAGCGCGGTTTCCGGATCCCAGCGCCGGCTCGCGTACTCCGCCGGCACGGCCAGCTGCGGCGAAGCGACGCTCGGCGAATACAGCGCTTCGATCATCGGCAGCTGTTCGACCGCCACCCAGAAGCGGCGCTGCGCCGTGCGCAGCTCGGTTGCCCGGCACTCGCGCACCAGGGCGGCGAACGCGGCCTCCAGGTGGCCGGCCGCGTCCCGGCCGGGATCCATGACGCCCAGCAGCATCAGAGCGTCGTGCAGCTCATCGGCGCTCTCGGCCGCCGGCCGCGCCTCGGCGCGCACCGCCTCGATGGCTGCCGCGTCGAGCTGGCCGAACTGCGCGGCGGTCTCGGGATCGAGCCAGCGCCTGGCGGCCACAGCCTGGGTGCGTCGCTCTTCGAGCGGTGCATCGTCCAGATAGGCATAGGGCCGGGCCCTGAGGATCTCCTGTGCCAGCGGCGAGGGCTGCGGCAGATCGCGCGCGAGCACCTCTACCTCGCCGCATTCCATCGCGCGCAGCAGCGCTGCAAGCCCGTCGACATCCATCGCCTCGTGCAGGCTGTCGAACAATGTCTGGCGCACCAGGGGATGATCCGGAATCTCGCGCTCGCCGCTCAGGTTCTCGGCGCATGCCAGCTGGTCGGGAAACACCACTGCGATCAGGTCCTCCGCCGCCATGCGCTGCAGCGGCGCGGGAGTCTTCTTGCCGGCACGCGAGCGCTTGATGGCCAACGAGATGGTCGCGTTCCAGCGCCAGCGCGTGGTGAACAGCGGCGCGTCGAGCAACGCCTGGATCAGCAGCTGCTCGACCCCGGCGCTTGCCAGATAGCGCGACACCTGCTGCAGCTCGAAGCTGTGCGTCTCGCCGAGCGACAGTACGATCGCGTCCTCGGTGGCCGCCGCCTGCAGCTCGAAATTGAATGCGCGGCAGAAACGCTTGCGCAGCGCCAGGCCGAAGGCGCGGTTGATGCGGGCGCCAAACGGCGCATGAATCACCAGGTGCATGTCGCCGGCTTCATCGAAGAAGCGCTCGAAGATCACCCGGCGCTGCGTCGGCAGATGGCCGAGCACCGCTTTGGCCGCGGCCAGGTACTCCACCAGCTGCCGTGCCGCCGATGCATCCAGCTGATGACGCTGCATCGTCTGCTGCAGGCAATGCGAAATCGAGGGCCCGTCGATGCTCGGCAGCCCGGCGTCGATTTCCGCGCGCAGCGCCGACACCGCAGCCGACAGTTCGGCGCTGCGCGCCGGGGCTTCCCCGAGCCAGAACGGCAGCGTCGGGGCTTGGCCCTTGGCGTCTTCGACCCGCACGCGTCCGGCTTCGACCCGCAGAATGCGATAGGAGCAATTGCCGAGTTGAAACACATCGCCGGCAAGACTTTCGACCGCGAAGTCCTCGTTCAGGGTGCCGATGAAGGTGCCGGTCGGCTCGAGGATCACCTGGTAATCCGCATTGTCGGGAATGGCACCGCCGCAGGTGATGGCGGTCAGGCGCGCGCCGCGGCGCGCGCGCAGCCGGCGATTCACCGCATCGCGATGCAGATAGGCGCTCTGGCGTCCGCGGCGGGTACTGAAGCCGTCCGCCAGCATGCGCAGCAGTTCATCGAACTCGCCCCGGGGCAGCGCGCGATAGGGCCACGCCCGCCGCACCAGCGCGTACAACTCGTCCTCGCCATACTCGCGGGCACTGACCTCGGCCACCAGTTGTTGCGAGAGGACATCGAGCGGCTGCGGCGGAATGCTCAGGGCATCGAGCCCGCCGTCGCGCACCGCACCGAGCAGCGCGGTGCATTCCACCAGATCGTCGCGGCTTAAGGGAAACAGGCGGCCCTTGGGCACGCCGCTGACGGCGTGATTGGCGCGACCGACACGCTGCAGGAAAGTCGAGATCGAGCGCGTCGTGCCGAGCTGGCACACCAGCTCGACGTCGCCGATATCGATGCCCAGCTCGAGCGATGCGGTGGCCACCAGCGCGCGCAGCGTGCCGGCCTTGAGACGCTGTTCGGCGTCCAGGCGCTGCTCTTTTGCCAGGCTGCCGTGGTGGGCGGCAATGTGATCGTCACCGATGCGCTCGCCCAGGTGCCGCGTCACGCGCTCCACCATGCGGCGGGTGTTGGCGAAGATCAGCGTCGTGCGATGCTGCTGGATCAGTCGCGCCAGCTGGTCGTAGAGGTTTTCCCACACCTCGTTCGACATGATCGCCTCGAGCGGCGCATCCGGCAGCACCAGCGCCAGATCGCGCCCGCGCGTGTGGCCGCTATCGATGATGACGCAGTCGACAGCCGGGGCCACGCCCGGGCCGCCGGCCGGCTGCGCACCGACCAGGAATCGGGCCACCTCGTCGATCGGCTTCTGTGTGGCCGACAGGCCGATACGCTGCAGCGGCCGCGCGCACAGGCCCGCGAGCCGTTCCAGCGACAGCGCCAGATGCGCGCCACGCTTGCTCGGCGCCACGGCGTGAATCTCATCGACGATCACGCAGCGCGTCGTGGACAGCATCCTGCGGCCCGACTCGCTGGTAAGCAGCAGATACAGCGACTCCGGCGTGGTCACCAGGATGTGCGGCGGCGAGCGGCGCATGGCGGCGCGTTGCGCCTGCGGCGTGTCGCCGGTGCGCACCTGGGCGCGAATCTGCGCGGCCGGCAGTCCCATTGTCCTGAGCTCGGCCGCAATGCCTTCGAGCGGCTGCTCGAGGTTGCGCCGGATATCGTTCGACAGTGCCTTGAGCGGCGAGACGTAGACCACCTGCGTGGCGTCTTCGAGTTCGCCGGCCGCCGCCTGGCGGACCAGGGCATCGATCGCGGCCAGAAACGCCGCCAGCGTCTTGCCCGAGCCGGTTGGTGCGGCAATCAG
>Ga0302324_100020697_pt1 | contig 12854 bp, 12 predicted proteins | sample Palsa_T0_1_FD_201949 | JGI IMG/M metagenome (GOLD analysis project Ga0302324, IMG submission 201949) | Peat permafrost microbial communities from Stordalen Mire near Abisko, Sweden - Palsa_T0_1 | ecosystem: Environmental > Terrestrial > Soil > Palsa > Peat permafrost | place: Sweden: Abisko...
CATTGTCGGCGCCCACTGGAAATTTTTCTCCGACGACCTTCCAGTCGTTCGTGCCCCGTTGCTGCAGGGTGAAATCGTGCTGGCCATGCACCTCAATCTCGGTGACCGGCGCGGTCAGTTCGAGCAAATGCGGATCGCGAAAGTCATTCACCGTGCCGTGCCAGGGGGACAATGGCTCCTCGGCCGTCGTGAAAACGGTGTTCCAGCCTTCGCGCCGGACATAAATCTGCGCGACGTCATTCGTCGCATTCTTTCCCGTGTGCAGGGCGGAAATAAAATTCGTCCCGCGATTGAGCCACAGGTCAAGGTCGGCGGGCTGCAAACCGAACATGGTCAAATCTGCTTTCGCGTCATCGGTGACAAACTGCGCGGCCTGCGCGTTCTCCAAGTTTTGCAGCGCGTCGGTGATGCGGTCGCTGTCGGCACGCGCCAGCAACGGCCGGATCATGCGCCAGAGGCGGTTGGTCGGATCACGTCGCAGTTCGATGATCTTCGCGCCGTTGGTCAGCACGATGGCGTCGCAGGTGTTTGCGTCAGCCATGACCAGCGCGGTGCTGCGCCAGTCTTGAGCCGAGCTGGGAATTAATTTCAACCAATCGGCGTCGGCCACATACGCACCGTCCACTCCGACGACGCGCAAATAAACCTGGTCGCCGGGCGCGGTCTTGTTGCCAACCTGCAGCTGCCAGCGCTGGTCATCCGCCGTGACGGTGAGGGAGATTTGCGGTGCGTCAAAACCAAAGTCCGTGTCAGCGGTGTGGTGCTCGCGCAACTCGCCGGCGCTGATGCGCGTGACCGGCGCCAGTTTTTGCAATGCGGCCAGGAGCGCTTCAATGGCGGCGGATTGCCCCGGATAGGGAACGGGTTTGGCCAGCAGCCAAGAATCATCTCTGCGGTCGGCGCGGATTTCCAGCGCACCGGCGTGTATCACCTGGACACTGGTGACCAACGAGGCCTGCAGGCCGGGCAGGATGTTCCCATTGGAAGCGGCCGGCTGGTACAGGTAGCGGTTCAGAAGCAGGATGGAAACGAACAACCCGGCCGCAAGGAGAAACCAGACAAATGTGTTTTTCGTGCTCATTATTTTCTGCGCACCAGCCAGACCAGCCAGCCAAACACCAGCACGCCGCCGGGCAGCGCGCCGAGCAGCAGCCAGCGGACCTGCTGCAACTGCTGCCGCGTCATTGTCAGCCGGAATTCCTTGACCGGCCTCGGCCCGATGCCTTCAAGCAGCACGGTGCGGTCAAGCAGCCAGTTCGCGGCATAGCCGGCGAAATCTCGGTTGGCACCGCCTTCGATGTAATGGTTGCCGAGAAAAAAGGAATCACCCACCACGATCATACGCGTGGTGCCGCGCGCATTGGCGATGCCGGAAGTGGGTTTCTGCTCAACCGCAGCCATGAGCGGATACCTGCTCGGCGCGGCGGTGGGGTCAAACTCCAAGGTTGACTGGGGACCAGAAAACGCAAGTTCGTCCACTTTGGGCGCATCCGCTGGCGGATTTTTCCAATCCACCTTGCCTACCGGGCGCGGCAAAACCATCTGGAGCCTGAACTGTAGGAGCGGGTTCACCACCGGATGCGAACTGAAGTCATAAATGATAACATCCTGTCCGGTCACCGTGTTGTTCGGGTCCAGCACCGTGTCGGCAATGACTTTCACGCCCCAGCGCGCGAAGATGGGTTCCAAACCGGTCGGATGGTCGATGGAAAAACGATTGAACAGCATGAACAAGCGTCCGCCTTGCTGGAGATATTGGTCAATCTTCAAAAGTTCGGCCTCCGAAAACGCCGAGCGAGGGCCGGCGATGATGAGCAGGTTGCAGTCGTCCGGAATGGCATTGTCGCCGAGCAGATTCAGCGGACTGGTGGCGATGTAATTTTCGGCCAGCACCGCACCGAATTTCTGGTAGTCCATTTCACCGGAATCGGACAGCGACGGCTCGCCGTGGCCCTGCAGGAAATACGCCTTGAGCGGCTTGGGGTTCTCCACCGCGAGCAGCATTGCGGTGAACGCCATCTCGCCATTAAACGCAACGGGCTTGCGGCGGAACTCACGTTCGGTCGCGTTGGGCACCTGCTCCAGCTTGACCTGCGTGAGCGCGTCGCCATTGACGATTTTCACATGGCCGCCACAGTCAAAAATCACGAGATCCTTGTCCTTGTCCGAACTCAACTTGTATTGTTCCTTGATTTTCTCCGCCTCGCCCGCGTCGCGCACGTAGTCCACGGCCTTGACGGAAATGTTCGGGTTCGCCGAGCGGTATTCATTCAGCAACGCGATGATCGTCGGATACCAGTCATCGGTCTTGTCGTAGTAAACCGTCACGTTGACACGGTTGGTGACAGAATGGACAATGCTCAACGTGCGTGCGGACAGTTTCACCTGCGTCTGCGAACTCAAATAAAACCGCCCGTAAAATTTCGCGCCCAGATAATTGACCATCACGACGACCGCCAGCACCAGCGCCGTGCGCACGACCACGTCAAAACCGATTTTCCAACGGCGGCCCGGCGAGAAACTGGGTTGGGATTTGGCGGCCATTTTTAATTCCAGCGGCGGCTCTCCACCGCGCGCAGGGTCAGGAACAAAAAGAAAAAGGTGGCGCTCACGTAAAACGTCACCGTGCGCGTGTCCACCACGCCGCGCGCAAAATCATGCATCTGCTCGAACAGGCCGAAATAGGACAGCGCCTGCGACTGCCATTGCGCCGTAGCCGGCAGCGCCTCTGCCAGGAAGCCCAGCGAAAACAGCGTCACGCCCAGCACGAAGCTGATCATCGCCGCCCCCATCTGGGTGCGCGAAATCGCCGAGGCGAAGCAGCCAAGCGACAAAAACAAACAGCCGGTCAGAAAAATCCCCAGATACATCCCGCCCACCGTGCCCCCGTCCAGCGCGCCCGGCTGGTTCGTGAAATGCTGCACCACGAACAGGCAGGCAATCATCGGCAGCCATGTCATGATGTAAAAAATGACCGCAGCCGCGAACTTCGCCGCGACCACCTGCAGGTCGCTTACAGGCGTCGTCATCAGCGTCTCGAACGTGCCCGAGGATTTCTCCAGCGCGAACAGCCGCATCGTGATGACCGGCGCGGCCAGCAGCACGACCAGCCAAAAAAAATAAGTGCGGTAAAACATTTCCGTCACCGGCATCGGCGACGGATTGCTGCCGAGGTTCGTCATCAGCACCACGAAGCTCAGACTGTTCAGCAGCGTCACCGATGCGATGATGACGTAACCCGTGATGGCGAGAAAGAACGCCGCCAGTTCCCGCCGCAGAAGCGTCAAAAAAATTTGCATCAGTTTTCCTCCTCCTCGCCAGGCTTCGTGACCTGGACGTAAATGTCCTCCAGCGAATGGCGGCTGCGGGTCAGCTCGCGCAACACCCAGCCACGCTCGAACGCCATCATAAAAATGGCCGGCCGCAGATCAAAGCCGTCGCGTGGCGTCAACACGCACCGTTGAAATCCACTGTCGCCTGCCGACACGTCAAACTGTTCAATCCCCGGCAGCTGGGACAGCGTGTCCCGCAGTTCATCCGCCGACGCGGCGATTTCCGTGACGATCTGGCTGCCGCCCGACATCAGCTTCTGCAGATTTTCCGGCGTGTCGGCCGCGAGAATTTTTCCGCCATACATGATCAACATCCGGCTGCACATCATTTCCGCCTCCGGCAAAATGTGCGTCGAAATCAAAACCGTGTGCTTCTCTGCAAGGCTCTTGATCAATTGCCGCACCGATCGGATCTGGTTCGGGTCAAGGCCGATGGTCGGTTCGTCGAGAATGATCAGATCCGGTTCATGCACGAGCGCATCGGCCAGACCTACGCGCTGTTTGTAGCCTTTCGAAAGCTGGCCGATGATGCGACGGCCAACATCCGTTAACCCGCATTGCTCCATCACCGTCGTCACGCGCTCGCTTGATTTTTTCCAGCCAAGGCCTTTCAGCCGCGCGCGGAATCTCAAATACTCGCGCACGCGCATTTCGGGATACAGCGGATTGTTTTCTGGCATGAAACCGATCCGGCGGCGAACCTCAACCGAATCGAAAAAAACATCGAAGCCTGCCACGCGCACCGTACCGCTCGTGGCCGGCATGAAACTGGAAAGGATCCGCATTGTCGTGCTTTTGCCCGCGCCGTTTGGGCCGAGCAGGCCGACGATTTCGCCGCGCGCCACCGTGAACGAAATGCCCGCCACCGCGGTGCGGCCCGCGTAGCGTTTCGTCAGGTTCGACACTGCAATCATCGGATTCTCGCTCATCAAAACGTGGCGCAAAGTGTAACCAAAAAATACCGCCGACAGCCAACAAAAACTCCGCCAGCCATTTTTATTAACAGTCCATTCCACCATTCGATGCATTCAAAATTTTATCGGCGGCTTGACTTTGACGAACCAAAGGCGCAAAAAATCTGGAAAGTGTTTTCGTCATCCGAAAATTTTTATGCGACCTCGCGAAGGCAGGTCGCCGCTGCAAATGTTTTGCGCGACGAAAGCGGTTCACCATCTGAGTGTTTGCTTCAGGCCATTTGGCAACACCAGCTCCTGCGGCGCGACCAGCTCAAAACTTCAGGCGGAAAAATGATCCGGATTTTTCATCCCGGATTTATCAGCGTCGAAGGCGGGCCGGATTTTCAGGGCGCGATCATTCAAATGGGCGGTGAATCCCCGCGCTCCGGCGACGTGGAAATTGATCTGCGTTCCGCAGGCTGGCGGGCGCATGGCCACGAAAAAAATAAAAATTTCCAAAATGTCATCCTGCATGTCGTCTGGGACGACCCCAACCCGTTTCAAATGAAAATGCTTCCCCTAGTTTGTCCCTGAACAATGTGCTTGATGCGCCGCTGGCCGAATTAAGTCTGTCGCTTGAAAACGAACCGCTGCGCGCGCTGCCGGAAAACCTGCGCGGCAAATGCTGTGCGCCGCTGCGCGAACTGGACGAAACGCGATTGACGGACATGTTGCGTCAGGCCGCGCGCGTCCGGTTTGAAAATAACGCCGCGCAATTCCGCGCCCGCGCGAAAAATTCCGGCTGGGAACAGGCGCTCTGGGAAAACCTGTTTCGTGCGCTTGGCTGCAAACACAACCTCTGGCCGATGCAAAATCTGGCGGAGACAAAGTCGCGATGGTTGTGCGGTGCGAATTCCGCGTTTGAATTGCAGGCGCGGCTGCGCGGCGCCAGCGGCCTGCTGCCGGGCGAATTAACGCGGGCGCAAAAAAGCACGGACAATTATTTGCGGCGCACATGGGATCATTGGTGGCGCGAGCGCGACGAAATTGAGAATTGCACTTTGCCGGCGGCGGTCTGGAAATTCCATGGCCTGCGGCCGGCGAATCATCCGCAGCGGCGGCTTGCACTGGCATCGCACTGGCTGGCGGATAATAATTTCATTTCCAAAATTGAAGGCTGGAGCGCGGCGGAGCGGCCGGCCAGGAAACCATTGGATTCGCTGCTCGAGCTTTTCCGGGTTGAACGCGATGAGTTCTGGTCATGGCACTGGACGTACAAATCGGCCCGGATGAAAAAGCCGCTGCCGCTGCTCGGCGACGCGCGCGTGACGGATCTGGCGGTAAACGTGGTTTTGCCGTGGCTGTGGCTTCGCGCCGTCGAAGGCAAGAATGACAAACTCCAGCACGAAATCGAGCGGCGCTTTTTGACGTGGCCGGTGGCGGAGGACAATTCCGTCTTGAAACTGGCGCGGCAGCGTCTGCTCGGAAGTTCTAACGCACACGTTTTGAAAACGGCGGCGGTGCAGCAGGGTTTGATGCAGATTGTCCGGGATTTTTGCGAGCACTCGAACGCGGTCTGCGAGAATTGCCGGTTCCCGGAACTGGTGCGGGCCACGATCAACCTTGCGGGTTCGGCTGTGAGCCCTGTCGCACGTTGAGGTCGAGTTTGGTGAAAGGATTATTTCCAAAGGCCGCCGGAGGCTGCTTGGCAACGATGGCCTTATCCGGCTTTGGCTTTTTTATCGGCACGGGTGCGAAATCCTCGTGATTGTTTTTTTCCGCAACGGGCGCGTGGCCATTTTCCATTTGATGCGGATTCTTGGCGCGTTTGTTGCGCGGCAGCGGGCTGATCATCACGTTGATGCCCTTACCGATGAGTTTCGGCGGAAAATCCGGATGGCCGTAGGGCGCGATGTCGGCGAGAAATTTGTGGATGACCTCGAAGCCGACCTCGGTGTGCGCGTTTTCGCGACCGCGAAATTTCAGCGCGATCTTCACCTTCATGTCTTCGCACAGAAAATCAATCGCGTGTGTCAGCTTGATACCGAGGTCGTGCGGGTCAATGCGCGGACTCAACTGCACTTCCTTGACGATGGAGGCGTGCTGGTGCTTTTTGGACTCCTTTTCCTTCTTGGCGATCTCATAGCGGTATTTGCCGAAATCCACGAGGCGGCAGACAGGTGGCACGGCGGTCGCGGCGATTTCGACCAAATCCACGGCGTGCTGGCGCGCGAGATTGATGGCGTCGGTGAGCAGCAGAACGCCGAGCTGGTTGCCGTCCACTCCGATGACACGTACTTCGCGGGCGCGGATTTTGCCGTTGACCCGGACGAACGAAGCAGACGAGGAATTGCGTGGAGAGAAAGGGCGGCTCAAGACACCCTCGTTGGTTGTGACATGACTTTAATTTTTGGCATCAAGCAGACCGCCACAGCGGGCGGTTCATAATTCTGCCCTGTAATTAAGCGTTTATCGGCGAATACGCAAGTTAAAAATACGTGATGGACTTCAATGGGGATGGTGACGAAAGAGCCAGCTCCGGTTTGCATACAGATACCAGACGATCAAAATGTTGAAACCCAGCACGCCCGCGACAAACAAATGCGGCCGCAAAAGCAACTCGCGCACTTCAATCGGAATGAAGAAGGCCGATTCGCCGATCGCCAGCCAGCCGGCCCACGGCACGCGGTAAATCAAGCCGACGCCCTCGACCAGTGAAATCAGGCTGTAAAATACCGTGACCACCCCCACCCAGCGCACATTGGCGGGTGTGATTGTGTCCAGCTTGTCACCAATCTCCGAAAAAAACCGGCTTTCCGGATCCAAATGAAACCAGTGGATAATGTCATCAAAGACATCCGACAAATCCCGCCCGGCCAGCTTGAAAACGATGAGTGCCAGAATCAGCGCCAGCGCGCACTTAATCAACTTGCCCGCGATGATGAAATACAGCGTTGGCGCGCGGCGGTTCGGCGGTTCGATAATTTTTGCGTCGTCAGACATCAGCATGTTTTAGACAGTAAAAACTCCAAAAGTTCAGAAATTTTCAAGCGTTCTTGTTTCCCATCGTCGCGATAACGAATCGTCACCGTGTCGAGCAAGTCCGGTTTTTCGCCGAGCGTGTCGAAATCAATTGTCACGCAGAACGGCGTACCCGCCTCGTCCTGACGCGCATAACGACGGCCAATCGCGCCACTTTCGTCGTAGAATGCTTTAAGGTGCGGACGCAAGAGTTCATAAACTTCTCGAGCTTTGGCAACCAATTCAGGCTTGTTTTTTAGCAGCGGAAATACGCCAACTTTGATCGGCGCGACGCGCGGATGAAATTTCATCGTCACGCGCGTTTCGCCTTTGCCTTTTTCGTCCGTCTCGGTGATTTCGGAATACGCGTTGGCGATGAGCGCGAGGATCAAACGATCCACGCCCGCGCTCGGCTCAATGACATGCGGAATGTATTGGCCCTTCGCCAGACCGTTCGCGTCCTCGGTCGCCTGCTTCGAGATTTGCTCCGGCGTTTCGCCCGGCTTGGCGGATTTCGTCAGATAATTTTTACGGTTGTCGTAATAACGCTTCCACAGCGCGTCCTGCTTTCCCTTCGGCAACTTCGCCCACGCGGCACGGAGTTCGTCATCGAACACGCCCATCGGTTTGCCGGAAAAACGCTGGTGCTGGCTCAAATCAAAATCGCTGCGCGCGGCGATGCCTTCGAGTTCGTCGCCGGCCACGTTGCCCTGCTCGTCCTTTTTGCTGAACGGGAACTTGAACAAAATATCCGTGCAGGCGCGGGCGTAGTGCGCGAGTTCCGCCGGCGTCTGCCTGTGAAAACCGAGCGTCTCGCGCGCCAGCCCGATGCCTTCGTAAAAGCGCACGCGTTCCTCGACCCAGTATTGATGCCACGCCTGCCAGCCCCAATTCGGTTCAGGAGTTGGAAGTTGGGAGTTGGGAGTTGGGATGGCAACATTGCCGTGAATGGCTTCGATGACTTCATCCGGCCTGATGAAAAATTCCAGTTCCATCTGCTCGAACTCGCGCGAGCGGAAGGTGAAATTGCGCGGCGTGACCTCGTTGCGGAACGCCTTGCCGACCTGCGCGATGCCGAATGGGACGCGTTGCCGTGACGTTTCCAAAACATTTTTGAACTGCGCGAAAATCGCCTGCGCGGTTTCGGGGCGGAGATAAGCGACATTGTCTTCGCACTCAATCGGCCCGACAAAAGTTTTGAACATCAAGTTGAACGGTCGCGGTGCGGAAAGTTGAGCGCCAGAGTCAGGACTAAAAAGAGTAGAATTTTCTACAGGTTCTTGAATTTCGTTAAGCAGTTCAATCGTTTCTAACGAATCTTCTGGCTCAAAAAACGATTTGGCGGTCCGTAAAAATAATTCAGTAGGAGTTCCAGTTTTCATTCCAGCAGGAATACGAGAATAATATTGTCGAGCGATTTTGCGCGCGCGTTCGGGATTTTCTCCTTTGCGAAGCAGCACTGAAAAAGGAACGCTGGTAAACCAATCTTTGTTTGCCGGACCTTTTGCGCCAGAATACTTGTATGCAATTCCGCTTTGAGATTCTACTTGATCTGCGCGATAGCGTTTATTCGTAATCGGACATTCAACCATTAAATCCGCGAACGTGTCCACATGGCCGCTGGCCTTCCAGATTTGCGGCGACATGATGATAGTCGCTTCGAGGCCGGCGACGTCGTCGCGCTGGCGCGTCATGGCGTGCCACCAGAGTTCCTTGACATTGCGCTTGAGCTCCGCGCCGAGCGGGCCGTAATCCCAAAAGCCGTTCAGGCCGCCATAAATCTCGGAGGACTGAAAAATCAAGCCCCGCCGCTTGCACAGCGACACGATTTTTTCCATCTGCAAATTCTCTTTCGGCTCGGCCATAATTGAGCCGGTCATTGTTCGTCAATCGCACGCCGCTGTCAATCTCGCGTGTCCAGCACTACATGTCCGGCGGCTTGTGAACAATTTTTCCGCCGGCGCGTGAGCTTCACGCGCGGAGCGTGAAAATTTCACGCGCTTCAGGCCCGCCCCAAGAAACATTTTTCGGTTTCGCTGGGATTTCGGAGAAAAATGCGGCTGGCATCGGTAGTGCTAAATGATTTTCAGAAATCCGGTTGACAGTCGATGCGGTTGAAGTAAACTTCGCCACCTGTCCCGGACAAAAAACATAAACTAAAGAAACATCATCGTTATGAAAAGACTCCTGAAACATAAGGCCGCGTTCACGCTCATCGAGCTGCTCGTCGTCATCGCCATCATCGCCATTCTCGCGGCCATGCTGCTGCCGGCGCTCGCCGCCGCCAAGCGCAAGGCGCAGCGCATCAACTGCGTCAACAACCTCAAGGAAGTCAGCCTGGCCTTCCGCGTCTGGGAAGGTGACAACGGCGACCAGTATCCCATGAACGTCAGCACCGCTAACGGTGGCGCGCAGCAATTCGTGCCGAGCGCAACCACAGCAACTGGCGGAAATGCTGCTCCAGGTGGTTTCGTTGCTGCGTTTTTGGTCATGTCCAATGAATTGAGCACGCCTAAAATCCTGATCTGCACCTCGGACGCCAATCACGGAACCGCAGCGACCAATTTTAGTCCTCAAATGGTTGCGACTGCCAATGCTCCCTTCACTGCCAACGGTAGTACCATGACTCTTGCCAATGGGAATTTAGCCTGTAGTTTAGTGAGCTACTTCCTCTGTGGTGACACGACTGAAGCCTATCCGCAGATGATCCTCACCGGTGACCGCAACATCGGGTCATCCAATCCTAATTCCACTGGCAGCCCGGCCACGGACATTGACGGAACGAACGCGATTAGTTACGCTGGTGGAAATAGCACCGCCTTAAAGCCGTTGTGGGGTTGGACGCAGAATGACCTGCACCAGAAGGTGGGCAACCTCGGCATCGCAGACGGCAGCGTCCAACAGGTGACCTCCTCCGGCCTGCAAACTTCCTTGCAGAACGCCACCAACGGCGGCGCGACAATAAATCCGGTTTACAACATCCCGTAACCTGACCGGCGGACAACATTTGAAACCAGCAGGGCATCCGTAAGGATGCCCTGTTTTTTTCTGCCGCTAATTTTCACCGGCTTCGCCGCCATTTTTGGACTTTTGCACGCGGCGCTGCTCCGCAAAGAAACTTTGCAACAACGCCCGGCATTCTTCCAGCCGCACGCCGGACGTGATTTCGCAATGATGGTTCAACGAAGGAACCTGCAATAAATTCAACGCGCCCCCCGCCGCGCCGCCTTTCGAGTCGCCCGTGCCAAAAACTACGCGCGCTAATCGCGTATGCACGGCGGCTCCGGCACACATCGGGCATGGCTCCTTTGTGACGTAAAGCGTGCAATCCGTGAGCCGCCAGCCGCCCACGGCATTTTCCGCCTGTGTGAGCGCGAGCATCTCCGCGTGCGCCGTGGCGTCCTTCAATTCTTCAATTTGATTAAACGCGCGGGCGATGATCCTGCCTTCGCGCACGATGACCGCGCCAACCGGCACCTCGCCCTTTTCATAGGCCTTGACCGCCTGACGCAACGCCTCGCCCATGAAATAATCGTCGCTATGCAAATCAATTGTCGGTTCGCTCATTTTGCTTCCTCCAGCGTCCACTCGTTCCGGCCGTCCGCGTGGCAATGGCAGTGCGCCGCGAAAAATCCGCCGCGAAACCGCCAGAACCACGGCCAGATCTGCTCACGGTCGGTCTGCGGAATTTCCAAATCGGAAATCTTTTCGCGAGGGAAAAACTCAAAACGGCCTTCGGCATGGACCGGCGGCAACGATTTTAATTTCACTTTCACTTCGAACAAAAACATCAGCCAGTGCGTCCGTCCCTGATAACCGTGTTCGCTGATGAGTCCGGCAAGGTGCAGATCCGCCGCACGCAGCTCCACGCCGATTTCCTCGTGCGCCTCGCGGCACGCGCAGGCGTAGGGCGATTCACCGGTGTCCATTTTCAATTTGCCGCCGCACGGGCTCCACAGGCCGCGGTTCGGCTCCTGCGCGCGCTTGAGCAAAAGAATTTCTTCGAGCCCGTTGAAACAGTATAGCAGCGTGGCGATTTTGTAGGGCAAAGCCATCGCGCGAAGTTTGAGTTTCTAACTCCGAATGTCGAATGTAAAATTCCATTGTTTCCTTGCGCCAAAAAATTAAACTGTCCGCTCGCTTTCATGAAAACTTACAACATCGCGGCGCTCGCGGGCGACGGCATCGGCCCGGAAGTCATGCACGAGGCCATCAAGATCCTCCGCGTCACCGAGAAAAAATTCGGCTTCACGCTCACCATCACCGAGGCGCCCGTTGGCTGGGCCGGCATTGACGCGGCGGGAAAAGCGTTGCCGGAAGCGACGCTCGCGCTCTGCAAAAAATCCGACTCCATTTTGTTCGGCTCCGTCGGTTTGCCCGACCGCGACCCGACGGTTCCAAAAGAGGAGCGTCCTGAACGCGCCGCGCTTTTGCGGATTCGCAAAGAATTTGGTTTGTTTGCCAATTTGCGTCCGGTGAAATTGCCGAAAATTCTTTCACATGCCTGCCCGCTCGCGAAGGAACGCCAAGGCGATGGCATTGACATTTTGGTCGTGCGTGAATTGACGGGCGGAATGTATTTCGGCCAGCCGAAAAAAACCGAAGACCTTGGCGGCGGAAACTTCCGCGCGATTGACACGATGGTATATACGACGCCGGAAATCGAGCGCATTGCGCATGTCGCGTTCAAGGCCGCGCAGTTGCGCCGCAAAAAATTGACGAGCATTGACAAGGCGAATGTGCTGGAAAACGGCATTTTATGGCGCGAAATTGTCACGCGCACCGGCAAAAATTATCCCGACGTGGCACTGGAACACATGTTTGTGGACAACGGCGCGATGCAGCTCATGCTCAAGCCGACCCAGTTTGACGTGATGCTTTGCGAAAACATGTTCGGCGATATCTTGAGCGACGAGGCGGCGGCGCTCGGCGGTTCACTCGGCATGTTGCCCAGCGCGAGCCTCGGCGCGACCAATGGCGGAAATACATTTGGTTTTTACGAACCCGCCGGCGGCACCGCGCCGGACATCGCGGGAAAAAATCTGGCGAATCCCATCGCGCAGATTTTGTCGGGCGCGCTGATGCTGCGGCACAGTTTTGGTTTCAACGCGGCGGCGGCGGCGATTGAAAACGCCGTGGCCAAGGCGATTGAAGCGGGCAACCGCACGGGCGATATTTTCAGCGCGAGCGAGTCCGGCGCGAAGCGCGTCGGCACGCATGAGATGGGTGACGCGATTGCGGCGGCGGTTTGACGAAGCGACGGCGGTTCAACCCGAACCGCAAATCACGTTTGGACGGGCAGATCGGTCGAAGACCCGGCGTGCGTTGCGGTTTGATTGCACGAGCTGTCGGACATTTCAAACGTCCGGCCCGGCACGCGTTGCGTGAAGGTCGCGGTTCGGCCGGTGAATATGGACGGGCTCCTTCCAACGACCGGTTCAGGCGCAAGCAGGTAACGCACGGCGGCGACCATGGTTCGTATGTCGGCCCGGAATTGCCCCGCTGGCACCCGGTGGTGGTGCCATGATCCGTTTTTTATCACCGGCAACAGCAATCCCACACCCAGGCAGACGGACGCCAGCCCAACGACGAGTTTGAATCTAAA
>Ga0302324_100020700_pt1 | contig 12853 bp, 10 predicted proteins | sample Palsa_T0_1_FD_201949 | JGI IMG/M metagenome (GOLD analysis project Ga0302324, IMG submission 201949) | Peat permafrost microbial communities from Stordalen Mire near Abisko, Sweden - Palsa_T0_1 | ecosystem: Environmental > Terrestrial > Soil > Palsa > Peat permafrost | place: Sweden: Abisko...
GGCCGAGTGCGTGAATGAAGCAATTAACATTGCCGGGGCATGTTCGAGTCCTGCTGGTTCGACGGGGTCAACGGCAAATGGGAATAGCAGCGTAGGCTCCAGTGCGAGTGGGACAGATGCTACCGCCAACGATGGTGATTTCACCGCAGGAGGTGATGAAAAAAGTGGAGATGGAGGCGCGACTGGTGCGAATACCGGTGTAGGCGGCACCGAGAGTGGAGGAGCAGCACTCACTAGTGGCGGCGGGAATGGGAGCGACAACGGCAAAGGTGAGAGCAGTGGTGGTGGTACCACTAGCAGTGGTGATGAAAATGCTGGCAGTGCTGCCCTAAGCAGTGGCAGTAGTGAGAGCGGCGGAGGTGCTGCCGCGAGCGCCGGTGGTGAGGGTGGCGGTGCCGCTGCCGCCGCTGGCGGTGGCGGAAGTGAGAGCGGCGGAGGTGCTGCCGCGAGTGCTGGTGGTGAGACTGGTAGTGCCGCTGCCGCCGGTGGCGGTGGCGGAAGTGAGAGCGGCGGAGGTGCTGCCGCGGGCGGTGGTGAGAATGGGGGCGGTGCCGCCGCCAGCGGTGGCGGCGGTGAGAGCGGCGGGGGCGCTGCCGCAGGTGGCGGCGGGGGTGAAGGTGGTGGTGGGGGCGAAGGCGGCGGTGGCGGGGATGGCGGCGGTGGGGATGGAGGTGGCGGGGACGGAGGTGGTGGGGGCTGAGACCCTAAGTTAATGGGCGGGACATAAGGGCTGATCAAAAATGGGACATATAGCCAGAAAGTCGTGGATTCCCTTTACCCCGTTCACGGCCGCGTCGCCGGCGCGGGGGCTTGCACATCCGCGGATTGTTGCTGCGTCGAGCGGGCGGCGGCGGCTTCGCTGACATAATCCGTCGATCGCGTGCTCAGCCATTGGTTGCGGACGTCTTGCAGTTGGACATCGACTGTTGGGTTGAAGTTGGCGGAGGCCATGTAATCCAGCAGCGATTTCCGCAAGGATTGCATGGCGGGGTTTTCGTTGGCGTTGAGATTTACGCCGCTGACCAATAGTTTTCCGGAATCAACTTTGCATTCGTAAATCAGGCCGAGCTTGAAATTGCGGTTCCAGTCGTCGATGGATTGGACGATCGGCTGCAGATCGCGCGGAAGTTTGTCGAGATTGATCGCCCGACTGGCGGGGAAAAGATTGGTCCATTGCCAATCGCAATTCTCTTCCGAGGGGAATTCGGACAGGGCTGGATTCTTCGCATCAACCCAGAGACCGAGGAAAGTTGTGCCGCGCGGATTCATCACGCTGTTCCAGAAGATCGGCGTTTGCGAAAGGCGCGGATTGGCATCGTCCAAATCGGCCGCGGTGGGAATAAACAGAACCTTGCCCCCGCTGGACAGCGCGCTTTCCGCATCGGCCCATTTGCTGGTGACAACAATTCCCGCCGGCGTGGAGGAGTCGATCTGGGCCGGATAAACCCAGAAATTCCAATCATTCTCGAAGCTCGTACCGGCGAGTCCGACGACTAATTTGTATTGCCGGGGCGCATCGAACTTGGAAAGATCGACCTTCACCTCGCCCAGCGAAGTGCCCTTGCCGATGGGAATAGTTTTGGCATCGAACTGCCCGCTGGCGACGACGTTCTGGTTGGAGGTGTCCAAAATCTTCCATTGCGTTGCCGCGCCATCAATCGCCGCCGGGCCGAAGTTGGCGACTTCTATCGGGCAATCCAGCGATTGGGCCGTCGTGTAGAGCCGATTGGTCAGACGGGCCAAGACAACGGTCGTGTTGCAAAACCGCCGCATTTCATCGGAGGTGAGATACCCCTTGCTCTGCCAGAACGCATCGAGCAGGCCGATCAACGCCGTTCCCTGGCCGAGATAATCGTGCAGATCAAGCAGCTCAAATCCGGAATAGCTGGCCGTCCGTTCGTTAGCTTCGATTTCTTCCTTGTAGCAAGCGACTTGATATCGCCCCGATGCATGCGCGATTTCCTTATTTCGATCCAGCAGTCCATGCGCGGCCGCCGAATCGCGCGCGACGACGTAATTGCTCGGCTGCAAATAGCCGGTGAATTTGTCGATAATGCTGTAATCCGGATACGCGCACCATTGCCCCAGTTCGTGCGCCAGCATCGGCACCGGAATATTGCGGGCCTGATTTTCAAAATCATTTCCAAACCACCCGCGCGGGCCGCGGAATCCCATGATCAGAAAATCATTCCCCTTGTCGGCCCCATCCTGCGGAATCGACGGCCGGCCGGTGCCGGTGGTGTAGAGCCGCCGCGGGTCGGCAGCGCGCCATTTGTTCACCCAGATCGGCAACTGTTCCTGATAATGCCCGGCGGGCTCGTTGGTCGGCGAGAGAAGCAGAAACGACGGGTGATTGCCATACGCTTTGAGAATGCGAGCGGTTTCGTCGTTTAACCGATTCAACATCAAATCCCCGGTGTCGAAGCTGTTCCACATGCCGCATTCGGGTTGGATGTAAAAGCCGAGTTCATCGGCCGCCTCAAACGCCGCTTCCGGCGGGCACCAGGAATGGAATCGCATACCGTTGAGTCCGTATTCCTTGCAGGTCGAAATGATTTTCTTCCATGAATCGACGTCCATGGCGGGATAACCCTTGAGCGGAAACCCGCCGCCGTCGTGGGTGGCGCGGACTTCGATGGGCGTGCCGTTGAGGAGCATTTTTTGGCCGTCTCGTTTGATCTCGCGCAGGCCGAAGGAAATATCCCGCTGATCGCCGGCATCACCGCCATTTAGGGTAACGGTGAGATGCTGCAAGACCGGCGTGAATTCACTCCAAGTTTGGGCACCGGCTGGCAGCGGGACCACCAATTCCCCGCTGCCGCCCTTGGCATCCCACTGAACGGTTGTGCTGGTCGATCCAACGGCGAGTGCTCCTGATCCGGCGTTGCCGGTGGCATTGCCGATCGTCACCTTAATCCGCACGCTCTTGGCCGCGACATCCGGAAACGCCTGGGCATCATCGATCCAAACCGGGCTGGTGCTGGACAATTCAATCCGTCCGACGATTCCATTCCAGGTTGCCCCTTCCGAATCAGAAACACTATGTCCATCCGGCCGATATGGCGGCGTGATTTTGCGCGTGTCGTTGTCGATGCGAATGCTCAGCCGATGCGTGCCAGGCGCGAGCACGCCAAGATCAAAAATATGCGGGGCGACGAAGCTTTCGTAGGACCCAAACGATTTGTCATCCACCCAGACGCTCGACTGCCAGCGCGTCCGTTCCAGCGTGAGCACCACCCGGCGATTCTGCCAATTGGCGGGAATATCAATATCCCGCTGATACCACGCCACGCCCAGATAATGCCGCGGCGGCTGCGAGAGATATGGCATCTCCATGTGGCCCGGTTCGGTGTACGCCTTGTATTGCGGCAGCAAATACCACTTCATGTCGCGCGGCAGTGCGGCCACCCACGGCGTGTCCACCGAAATCCCATCCCCAAAACCCTGCCCCTGCAAAATGCCGGGCAATTGGATTTGATCGGACAAATTATTATTGAACCACTGCGATTTCACGCCCTCATCCTGCCGATCCAAAGAGAATCTCCACTGGCCGGCGAGGGAAATAGTCGGATCAGGCGTTTGCTGAGCCGAAGCGGATGCGATCTGGACAGCGACGATGGCAAGGACGAGGCGCGCGATGGTTTTGATTGACACGGTGGAATCCTCGTTGAATGGAACGATTGACTGGACGATTCACTTTCAATCACCGGCGCTCCGCACGACCGCCGGGATTTGGATGGCGGTCATTCTATTCGATTAGCGAACTGGCACAATGGTCGGAAAATGACGGGTTGGAATAAGCAGGGTATGATGGTTTGTTAGTATTCCCTGGAGGTTCGCCATGATCATCCGGCCCCGGTATTTCCCTGTTTTGCTCGCCATGACCCTATTGGCGATAGGGGCAGTGGCCCGGGCGGATGATGCGACCACGCAACCTCAGCCAGCCGTTTCCCCCGATGCCAAGGCATTGCTGTCGCAGGTGAGACTGGCGTATTACAAGGCGAGACCGCTGCAAATCACCGGCACGATCAATGGCGATTTCGACATCGACGGCCAGGCTCACAAGGAAAAAGGCGAATTCGCCGGCGCGATCGCGCCCGATGGAAAATTTCGCGACGACATGAAGGACGACACGCTGCTCGGCTACACCGGCAAGTCGGTTTATCTTTTTCTGTCGGATCAGAACAAATATGCCGTGACGGATGCGCCGAGCGGCGCGGTGAATCTCGACACGATCGACTCGGATGTTGCGGATGCTTTGCGCCAACAGGATTACTCTTTGGCGCTGGCCTTTTCTCCGGATGCGGCCAACGAGATTGTCAGCACGGCTGTTTCGATTCAGAAGTCTCCGGATACGGTGATTGATTCGGTGTCATATCCGACATTGCAGGTGGCGCAGAAAGATTCGGATGTCACCCTGGTATTCGATCCAAAGACCTATCTGCTGGACCGCCAGATTGTGGACGTCACTCGTCGAGCAAAAGCGGCCGGCTCAAAGGAAATAAAGGTGGCGACCTACACGATCGACTTCACCTCCACGGTGCCCGCTTCGCTAGATGACGCCCAATTCGCCTGGGCCCCGCCGGCCGGTTCGCAGGAATTGCAGGAAGACCAATCCATGGTCGGCAAAACCGTCCCGGCGTTTGAATTGTCCGACCTGAACGGAAAGAAAGTCACGTCGGCGTCCCTGAAAGGCACTGTTTACGTCCTGGATTTCTGGGCAACCAGCTGCGCCCCGTGCGTCGCATCCCTGCCATCAATGGATGATCTGAATCAGGAAATGCACAGCAAGGGCGTGACGATTTTCGCCGTCAACGAGCAGGAGGACGCCGACACCGTCAAGAAATTCATCGACGACAAAAAGCTGACTCTGCCCGTGTTGCTCGACAGCGATGGAAAGGTCTTTGATTCCTTCAACGGCGAGGCGATTCCCCTGACCGTGATCGTCGGCAAGGACGGCAAGGTCCGCAAGGGATATCTGGGGATGGGTTACGAAAAGGAAATCCGCCAGGAACTAGAGGCTGCCCTGCAGGAGAAATGAGACCGCGTCCCTTCCGTTCATAGAGCGATCATCTGGAATAAGATTTTTGTCGGTTACGTTGACCTCGCCGAGCAGCACGTGTTGGCTCGTATATGGACACACGTCGCCGCTTCGAAACCTGTTGGCTTGCCCGGCGACGGTCGAGCGCTCCTTCTCGATGCGACGGAATAGAGCTCTCGCCTGCGGCGACTAATGCAGCGGAGTTTCGGCCACAGGCCGACCTCAACCGTCCTTCACGCCCCAAGTCCGACCTCCGCTTGCATGCGCGCCTAGGCGCGAAACTCCTTCGCATCCCGCCGCCGCGGGCGGGAAACTCTTCTCCTCCGTCCCATCGAAAATGCCGCCGGGCCAGCCAGCGGGATTCGTAGCGGCGGGGGTTTTCATATTCGAGCCGGCCACCGCTCGTCGGCGCGGGAATCGTGACCGATACAACTTTTCTCCCGGCGCATCCACTGAATGCTTCCTATATCCGGCCGATAAAGCACCCCAAAAATTGTGTGGCGAAGAATCTGCCGCGCTCCGTTTTGGCAAATCCGCAAGAATCAGCTCCTCTGGAAAAAGTTGGTGATTTGCGCAACCGATGATGTTGGCAGCGTGTAGCCATATTGCGACACGAAGGGTCAAGGTCAATCTCTATGCCACTCAACGCTGATCTCATAAACAAGATTCGGCAATGCCCGAATCTGCCGTCGCTCCCGGCCATCGCCATTCAGGTACTGGACCTGGCCGGCAAGGCGGATGTCGACATCGCGGAAATCGCGCGGATCATCTCCAAAGATCCGGCCCTTTCCACCAAGATTCTTCGAACGGTCAACAGCAGTTTTTATGGCCGCAGCCAGCATGTCAGCACTATCAGCCACGCGCTGGTGATTCTGGGGCTGCAATCGGTCAAGACGCTGGTGCTGGGATTTTCGCTGGTCTCCAATCTCACCAAAAACAAAGCCAAAGGTTTCAAGCATCTGCAATACTGGCGGCGGAGCGTTTACGCGGCCACAGCGGCGCGCATCATTGCCGTCAAGCTCAATGTCGTGCAGCAGGAAGAGGCGTTTCTGTCGGCGTTGCTTCAGGACATCGGGATGCTCGTGCTGGACATGGTCCTGGGCCAGCAGTACAGCGATATCTGCGAGAGCGCCCCGACGCACAAGGAATTGGTCGGAGTCGAGACCACCGCCCTGGGCGCCAGCCACGCTGCTGTGGGAATGATGCTGGCCGAGCAGTGGAAATTGCCGCCGATCCTCACGCAAACCATCGGCGCGAGCCACGATTCCAATGCCGTGACCGATCCAGCCCTGAAAAAGTTGGCGGAGATCGTCGAACTATCCGGATGGTGCGCGGATGTTTTCATGGACGCTGATGCCGCCGGCGCAATTGCCCATGTGCGTGGCGTTTGCGCCAATTCTTACAAGGTCAGCCAGACCGACTGCGATCTATGGCTCGCGGAGATCGGCGCCACCACGCGCGAGGTTGCCTCGCTGTTTGAAATCAACATCGGCGCTGTCGTCGATTACGATGCGATTCTCAAAAAGGCCAACGAAACGCTGGTCGAGTTGAACCTGCAATCCCAAATGCAGGCATCGCAGCTTCAGGAACAGAATCAGGCCCTCAAAATTCAGGCAACAATCGATGCCCTGACCGGCCTGAACAACCGCGCCTCATTCGATCAATTTCTGATGGATCAGTTCGCCCAGGCTCGCAAAGACAACAAACCCGTAACCCTGCTGATGATGGACGTGGATAAATTCAAAACGATCAACGACCGCTACGGACATCAGATTGGCGACCAGGTCCTCACTGGCCTGGGCAAACTCCTGCGCACCGCCTCGCGCGCCCAGGATTTGCCAGCCCGCTACGGCGGTGAAGAGTTGGTATTGATCCTGCCCGGCACGCCGCGCGGTGTCGGCGCCGCCATCGCAACCACCATCTGCAAAGCCGTCGCCGCCCAGCCGATCGCCTGCGGTCCACAAAAGGTCCCGGTGACGGTGAGCATTGGCGTGGCGACCATGGAACCCGGCGGACCTCTCACCGAGCCCGCCCATCTCATCAAGGCGGCTGACATGGCCGTCTACGCCGCCAAACATGGTGGGCGCAATTGCGTCAAAATATTCAAGTTAAAATCTGCCGCGTAATTCGATGGCTACGGAGAAAATCAGCGGCTTCCTTTGCCGCCGCTCGCTGCCGCGGCCGCTCGAGCCAATTGCTGCCGACGCCAGCGCGTGGGGGTCAGGCCGGTGGCTTGTTTGAATCGGCTGGTGAAATGGCTCTGATGCGCGAATCCGCAAATCCGCGAAATATCCACCAAATCCTTCTCCCGCGCCATCAGCAGTTTCTTGGCCAGATGAATCTGGCAAGCCAAAAGGAAATGCTTGGGAGTGATCCCCAGCAACTCGGTAAACCGGCGATGGAAATGGAACGGGCTCAGGTGCACGGTGCGGGCAATATGCGTCAGCGTCGGGCCACGGCCAAATTCGTTCTGCATGAACTGCATGGCCGGGACGAGGCGGGACAGTTCCGGATCAGCCGCCAGATCGGTGGCGCGGATGGTGTGCCAATCACAATATTCCGGCTCCTGGCAGTAGAAAATAAATGCCCCGCGGCCCAGGGCCGGATATTTGGGCATGGCGGACACATGGAATGTCTGCAGATTGCCGGTGGAATCGGGGACGGAGAGGCGATCGGTCATGACTTCGCCGTTGAGACTCTCAAATCGCTGCCTTGCGTCCGTCAAAACCTGGTCGGCCACGCGATCGTCCAGATCTAGCGATTCGGACAATTGCGGCCGCAGCTTGGAATCCAGCACGATCTGCCGAAGGCGCGGCTTGCGAGCCGCAACGCTCTTGCGGCAATCCTCCGGAAGACGCTGAATCCGCGATTCGCTCAGCGCTTTGTCGATTTGCTTGGCGTGGTCGCCCAGCAGCTTGATGTCGTGCTCGGTGAATTCACCCTCTTCAGCACGTCGATAAATATGCAGTGCTCCAGCATATCCATCGAGGACCGGCCCCGACAACGGCGCGACGGCCATGTATCGCATGCCGCTGACCTGGATAAAATCGCGGAAATACTCCGCCTCTTTTAGTCCGCCATCGGGGAAGCAATCGTCGCCGCCGAGCGCGTGATTTTCGATGATCGCGCGCCAGGTTGCGGCATCGTGCAGGTGATACTCATGCCCGTACGACTTAATCCAGTGATCGCCCAGATTGGCGGGCTGCACGATCTGCAATCCGCCCCGGGGCATTGTGCTAACGATCCATGCCTCGTTAAATGACACCACCTTCGCCAAACCATCAAAGAAATGCTTGTATGCCACGTTGCCTTTCGACACTAAACTTGTCCTCGCCACCAACTCCGACTCACGGCGTGAATGAATGGTTTGCGACATCATACTTCCTTTAATACGCGTCAAACCCGTATTAGTTGCGCAAGCCCATTAAAAAACCTCAATAGTTGCATTCGTCAATTACCGCAAGAGAAGTCGGTAAAATTGACAAGAATCATTAACAACCGCAACTAATTCACCCCTCTTGCGCCAGGGAGCGTGTTCCAAGTAACCCAACTCCACAAAAAAGGGTAAGCCAAGTTGCTGAGGCCGCTGCAGATAATTGCCGCGTTGCGCTGATTGCGCCGGATTGTCGGGTTTACGCAACGTCCGTTACAAACGGACTCACGTCGAACTCGCTATTGTAGGCACGTTCCCATTAATTTGTCATGGCACGGCGATTGTTCAGTCCATTCCACAGGAAAACCATGATGCTCTCGCTCACCAATCCACTGTTCTGGGACAAGAAGATCAAGATCGCCATCCTGGCGCTGGCGACCTTTATCGCGATGTGCTAGACGACGGCTTGCCCGGCTTGTCGGAGCCAACGTCTTTGCCGGATATACCGCCTTTGCCGCCTCGCGCGCGGGACTGCGGGCTCATTCCGAAAATATGAAACTGATGTGATAACGGCTCAAAGCCATGCTCCGCGCAGATTTCCTCGCAAAGTCGGCGTAGTTTTTCACTGCTGAACTCGATTACCTGACCGGAGTCAACGCATATCAAATAGTCATACGCCTGCCGGCCGGCGATGGTCTCGTAATACGACTGCTTGTTATCGAAGAAAACCTGCTTGAGTATCCCCGCATCCTGCAGATGCGCCAAAGTCCGGTAAACCGTGGCCCGGCTCACGCGATGCCCCAGCTGCCGAAGATCGATCGCCAACTGCTCGGCTTCAAACAGGGTGTTTTTCCGCAACACCGCATCGAGGATCATCGCTCGTTCCGGCGTGAACTTCAGCTTCTCCCCATGCAGATACCGACGGAACACCGCACAGGCCGGCTCATATGGCAAAGCCGACCGCTGTGAAGGCATCCGCGGCAAGTTCGGCAATATGTGCGGGCCGCTCGACATGTTGCAAAAGTGTATGACTTGCCGAGCCACTTGGCCACTGTAGCGCGGGAGTTAGAGCTGCTGTTCAAGGATTGTTTTCTTCAGCCGGTGTTCCCGGAGGCGCCGGGCGGATGGCGAAGGCAGAGAGATCGTCCAGGGCGTCGTCGTCGTTCAGATTGCTTGGCATGTCCAAGCCGCCGGCTTCGGTGTTGGTGAGATCGGCCAGAATCAGGGATGCGAGACGAAGCCGGTCGAAGGCGGGCAACTTGCGAACCACGTTTTCAAAGACCTCGCGGGCACTCATCGGAGACATCTCCCAAATCCCATGCGGATGATATCCGCGGAGCCCCGATTCTGCCAGCCGGTTATTTTTTCGCGCGCTTTTTGCGGCGAAGCTCCGCGTCGATAAACCGATCCAATTCCCCGCGATCGAGTACGCTTTCGACGTTGCTGGTCTCGACATTGGTGCGATGGTCTTTCACTCGCCGATCATCCAGCACATAGCTGCGAATCTGATTTCCCCAGGCGATCGCGCCTTTGTCGCCGTACATCGCCTTCATCTCCTCATCGCGCTTGGCCTGTTCGATCTGTTCTAATCGGCCGGTGAGCAGCGCGATCGCCAGCCGTCGGTTCTGCTGCTGGCTGCGTTCGACCGAGCAGGTGACCTGAATCCCGGTGGGTATGTGGGTGATTCGCACGGCCGAGGCGACTTTGTTGACATTTTGTCCGCCCGGCCCGCTGGCGCGAACGAAGGCGACGATATCCATATCCGTCTCGGGGATTTCGATGTCTGAATCATTCTCCTCAAAATCCGGCACGACATCGACGGAAGCAAAACTGGTTTGCCGCTTGTTCTGCGCGTTGAACGGGCTTGGCCGCACCAGCCGATGCACGCCGGCTTCGGTTCGCAGGTAGCCGTAGGCGTATTCGCCCTTGACCAGCAGCGTGACGTTTTTGATTCCCGCCTGTTCGCCCCAGGTGCGATCGACTTCCGAAACATCCCATCCGCGTCGCTGGAAATAATACAGATACATTCGCAGCAGCATCTCCGCCCAATCCTGTGCCTCGGTGCCGCCCGCGCCGGCGTGAATCTGCACGAAGGCGTTGCGATGATCGTTCTTCCCATCCAACAGCGATTGCAGCTCGACCTGCTCGGCTTTTTTCTCCAGCTCCGTCAGATTCGCATCCGCCTCTTCGATTGAAGCGGCATCCTGCGCTTCGACTCCCAATTCATTCAGCGCTTTGACATCGTCAATTGCCCGCAACATCGCCTCAACCGGCTCGATGGCGGCCTTGAGGGTTTTCACCTCAGCCACAACGGTCTTGGCCTGGTCCTGGTTATTCCAGAACCCGTCCCGGCCCATCGTTTCTTCCAGTTCTTTTCGTCGGGCGATTTTTGTCGGCAGGTCAAAGAGAGTCCCGAATGGCAATCATCCGGGATGAGAGATTATCGATCGCTTGGGTGAGATTCTCGTGTACCATGCGAGGCATTCTACCGTCTCCGGCCCGTCAGGAGAAGAGGATGAACCGCCAAGGCGCCAAGACGCCAAGGGAGGAAAATACGCCGAGGGGAAAACGAATTTGATTGATGCTCTTTTAAACCCGAATTTTGAATTCTTGGCGTATTTTCTTCCCTTGGCGCCTTGGCGTCTTGGCGGTCATTCCGCATTTTCTTTTCCTCGACAACGCAGAATATTTCCCGCCGCTGCGGCGATGAGCGATTCCGCCCGCGCGATTGCTTCTTCACCGCTCATCGGCCCATCGCAAATACTGAAGCACGCGCTCACGCCGGTGTCGCCTAATTCCAATCCGGTTTCGACCGAGCCGGCCAATACAATGCATGGAACCTTGGAATCCCGACACGCCCGCGCCACGCCGCAGACGACTTTGCCGGCCATGCTCTGCGAATCGAATCGTCCTTCGCCGGTGAGGCACCAATCAGCATGCGCCAGGCGCTCACGCAACTCCGTTGCTTCGATCAGCATGTCGATGCCGCTGCGGAGTTTTGCCCCAAAAAATGCGGCCAACCCGAAGCCCAGTCCACCGGCCGCGCCTGCCCCGGGGATTTCAGTGAATGCCTGTTTGCCGGTGCGCGTCGCCAACTGAGCGAGCGAGGCATCCAGAGTTTTGACCTGTTCAGCCAATGCGCCTTTCTGCGGACCAAAAACAGCCGCCGCCCCGCGCGGACCCAGCAGTGGATTGTCCACGTCGCAGGCGCCGATCACGGATATTCTTTCGATCGCGCTGCCCCGACCGTGTTTGATGAGCACGACCTTCGGCAGATCGGCCGCGGTGAGCGGCTCGCCCCACGAAACTGGCTCGCCGTCTTCGAGAATCACGGGCAATCCGCACGCCTGCGCGCATCCCAATCCGCCGTCGATGGTCGCGCTGCCGCCCAATCCCAGAATGATCCGCTCCACGCCCAGCGCGGCGGCGGCCATCATGAGTTCGCCGGTGCCGAACGTCGTGGCGCGCATCGGATCGAAATTCTCTGGACGCAAAAGCGCCAGTCCACTGGCGGCGGACATGGCAATCACCGCTGTTTTGCGATCGCCAAGAATTCCGAATCGCGCCTCAACCTTCATTTCCGGCAATGGGCCGGTGACTCGGCAGGTGACAAATTTGCCGCCGGTGGCAGTGACGAGAGCTTCGACTGTTCCTTCGCCTCCATCGGCCAAGGGACATAGATCGACTTCCGCCGAAGGATCGGCCGAGTGCAGGCCGGCCTCCATGGCCCGCGCCACATCCGGCGCTGAGAGGCATCCTTTGAACTTGTCACACGCGACAACAATCCGCATACCGCTACTTATTATTGCGGACCTAAATCGAATTGCCCATAACCCTGCTCGTCGTTGCGGTAGATGAAGAAAATGACCTGCCCGCTGGTCGGCCAATGTTGGAACAATCCGGATAGATCATCCAGCGTGTTCACGCGGAACTGACCCAATTGCACCAGCACATCGCCCGGCTGCATTCCCGCCTTGGCGGCAAGCGAATCATTCGCCACGGAACTGACGAACAACCCGTGATCCACGCTCAATCCATATTTCTGCTGCAACGCCGCCGTGACCTGCTCAACCGTGATTCCCAGCTTCTCCTTCGCCTGCGTCACCGCATCCGGCAGCGGCGCGGCCTTGAGTGTCATCGACTGCGTACTTCCATCCGCAAATTCCAACGACAACTGATCGCCCACCTTGGATTGCAGCAGCAGATCGTATGCGTCCACGATGTTCAGCGGATGATGCCCGTCGATTTCCTTGATGACCTGTGTCGGCGAACCATCCGTCACGATCTCCACGGAAATAACCGCCGGCTCGGATATCTTCCGTCGCTCACTCAGCTTCACCGGCATTTCCACTTTGTTCACTTGCGTTGGATTCATCAGCTCAGGAATCAGATCCCGCAGTCGATTGACCGGTATGGCAAATCCGATGTTCTGGGCATCG
>Ga0302324_100020701_pt1 | contig 12853 bp, 12 predicted proteins | sample Palsa_T0_1_FD_201949 | JGI IMG/M metagenome (GOLD analysis project Ga0302324, IMG submission 201949) | Peat permafrost microbial communities from Stordalen Mire near Abisko, Sweden - Palsa_T0_1 | ecosystem: Environmental > Terrestrial > Soil > Palsa > Peat permafrost | place: Sweden: Abisko...
CCAACTGACTTGAGTGAACGCGACACGACCCACTTCGGCTGGCTCCGCCACGCCACCGCGAAGTCGCGGTCCTCCGCGTCCCATTCAGGAAGATCTTTGTCCCAATAACGCATGATCTCGTACGTGCGGCTACCGTTGATGATGCCCGTCAGGCCACGCACCAGCTCGACGAAGTGACGGAAGGCCGCGGGCACAGGCGGCCCAAGCGCCATGTGATCGACGTAGCCATCCAAGGACTGGTTCAATCCATAAACCAGCTTTGCCATGGTACAAAATCCCCCCGGCTTCTTCAGAATCGCTTGAGCCTGACGTCCGCAGAAACGAGATTTTACACCAGTGCGCAACTGGACATGAGTCCAAAAGACAGTGAAAAAGCAGGCATTCGTTTTTCACGGTTGGACTCCTCGGGAGCCGCGTTGGATTCGGCTCCCAATTTTCTACCCAGGAGAAAAAAAGGCGCGACCCCGTACGGGGCCGCGCCAATACCAGTCTTAGGCAGCTAGAGTGTAACGTTGAGCGTAAGGTTCACACCCGGATAACTCGCGTTGCACAGGTAGTACACGCCGTTAATTTCGATCACGTAAACGTCCTGTGTGTACAGCCAATTGGACGGCCACGGTTGGGCGAATCCGAACCAATAGCCACCGTATTGGAAGCGGCGATTGCCGTATTCGGCCTGGCTGACGTGGAACCTGTGGGCGCTGCCGAAATTGGCCCGGAAACGATCGTCGGGAATGCGTCCAGCGCCTTTGCCGGCATGCTGCTCCTGCTTGCCCGGCTTGGCTTCCTGGGCATGCTGCTCCTGCTTGCCCGGCTTGGCTTCCTGGGCATGCTGCTGCGGCGCAGCCTTCTCTTCCGGTTTCATGGTTTTTTCTGGTTGCGCTTTCTTCTCTTTTTCCGCGGCAGGCCTGTCTTTGTTTTCTTCCTGCTGGTCGTGCTGTTCTTGTGCGTAGGCCGGAGCTGCAACTCCGAGGGTCAAAGAAAGAACTACAGTGCTAATGGCTCCAACGAGTTTCATCATGTGTTTCCCTCCACTGCGATTCGCGATCGATATCTTGTTTACGGCAAGCTTCTTTACTGCAGGCTACCCGTGGTCGCGTTGACCGGGTTGCCGATGGCGTCGCCGGACACAAGAAGTTCCACGCGACGGTTCTGCTGCCGGCCGGCGGAGTTGTCGTTGCTGGCTACCGGCAGGCTGTTGCCAAATCCTTTAGACGAAACCGAACCGGTTGCCACTCCCTGTTGCACCAGATAATCGCGCACCGCACTGGCGCGATTCTCTGACAGCGTTTGATTCATGGCATCGCCGCCGACGTTATCCGTGTAGCCGCCGACTTCAATGTTGAGTCCTGGATAGGCGAGCAGGATGCCGGCAACTCTCGCCAACTTCTCTCGCGCTCCCGGCTTCAATGAATATTTTCCGGTGTCGAACAGAACATCGGACATGCTGACGATGAGGCCGCGTGCGGTATCGCGAGTCTGAAGGATGGAATTCAGCTGCTCGGATAACTTTGCGCGCATGGCCGCTTTATCGCTTTCCGCCTGTTGGGCGGCAAGGCGCGATTGGTCCGCATCTGCCTGGGCTGCCGAGAGTGCGCTTGCGGATGCAGCCTGGTTGTTTGCCATGTCGGATTGGGCCCTGGCGGTGGCAGCCTGGGCGTCCGCGGCGTCGTTGCGTGCCGTGGCCGCATCGGACTGGGCTTGAGCGTTGGCGGCTTGCGCGTTCACGGTGTCGGATTCTGCCTGAGCCTTGGCGGCCAGCGCTTTCGCCGCATCGGACTCGGCCTGCAACTTCTGCTGCGTCGCGTCATCGGCCTGGGCCTGGGTTCTGGCCTGGGCGTCGGCTGAATCCTGGCGCTCGTTGGCCAGGCGGATGTCGTCCATTTTCTTGACCGCGATTTCGCGCGCGTCTTCGGCGGTTTGCACGGCTTCGCGGGAAATTGCGATGAGGGGCTTCTTGTCGATGTGCTTGTCCGTGGCATAACCATCGGCGCTGGTCATCAGCGTGACGGCATGCTGATAGCTGGCCGTTGCGTACTGATCGGCCCCCTCGGATTGAGCGATGCGCAGCGCATTGCGCGCCTCAAAGAATTCCAGCGGCAACTTGGCGTTCAAGATCACTGGATCGAACTTGTAGCCGGTGGGAATGTAGCCGCCCCGTTCCATCAGTTGATACTTTGCGTTCACCGCCTCGCTGGTTCCCTTGGTGCCTTCGAGAACGACGTTTTCGAGCACCACCAGATTGCTGGGCTGGCGCACGGCATAGTAAGGCTCGGCGGTAACAATCATGGCGAAAGCCTGAAGATCGCTGGTCACATTCACTTTGCTGCGATTATTGCCGCCCACTAAGACTTCCCCCAGGTTCACGGCCCGGCCCTCGGGTGAAATCGCCCAGAGAACGTAAGTCAGATACTCGTTGCCGAAAACAGTCGGTTTCTGCAGGTTGCCGAATTCCGCTTCGATCTCGATGGATCCTTTCTTGCTGTTCACCTTAGCTTCGCCGTTGGCCGATGGCATCAAAGCCGTCCCGGCAAAATCCAGCTTCGAGTTGCCGCTGCGGTACTCATAGTTGACCGCCTGGACACTTCGGCTCACAACGGTCACTCGGAATAATGGCGTCGTAGCCATGGGCTCGACCTGCAGCGTGGTTTGAGAATCGGTCTGAGCGAGAGCGGGGAAACTCAGGGCGAGGGTTGCGGCCAGCAAAAGCGTTTTGTTCACACAATCTCCTATGGCAGATAACTGCCGTGTTGCGGTGGATCGATCTGGTCGGGTGCGAATGAGCTAAAAACTGTGCTTCCTGCTAGCTGCCGATGCGAACCCGGGACAGGGAATGAAACAGCCCAAATATGTTCAACAGCCACAGAACCACGGCGATGACCACGACGCCGTTCAGGATTGACTTGATGGATCCTTGCATGGGGATGAAGCGATTCACCAGCCACAGCAGGACACCTACCACGATCAGAACTTCCACAAGTTGAATTAACGGCATGATCTTTTACCTTTCTTGTCTTTCGTACGCTTGATCTCCGCAGCAACGCCTTTCGTCCGTCTGGGCTGTTGCCCTGATATCGATTTCGGGTAATGCTTAGGGTCGAATCGTGCGCGCCGCAAGGTTTGGCGGCGCGTCCGGATGAAGAATGCCGATGGGCTGGATGTGGCCGCTTGCCGGACTGCACGTGGCATCGTTGGCGGCGGCCTAAGGAGAGAACTGCGGAATCAGCGTCCGCGGCTCCCGGCTGCACACTCAGGAGAATAAATAATGACAGGTGCCGATGTGCGCGTCTGAGCAAGATAGCTCACAATGGACATTCGGGTGCAGAGGAAGGGGAAATCAAGGTGCGGAGACTTCTCCGCGTATGCCTGGACTGGTCCCGCGCCGGACGTTAGCGGTACTGCCCGATGGCAACGGCGCCTGTGCATCGGGCAACTCGAATTCCCGGGCACAGTCGAAGCAAACCTTGTAAGTACGGCCCTTGATCGTGAAGACGCGGCTGAGGTGACGGTGCCGGCAGTCAAAGACAAACTGGAAGACCTCGAAAAGTCTCATAGATCCATCGCGCGCTGCCGTCGTTCGCAACTTCCGTAGGCATCCAGCCACTCGAGCAGCGAACGCACGCTGGCCCGGGCCAGGGCGATGGAGCAATCCGCGGCTCCGTAATAAATATTGAGGGTGTCGCCATCGGGGTCGGTCGTGTAGCCGCAAGGAAACACGACATCGTCAACGTCGCCGTGGCGCTCGTATTCCGCCTCTGGCCCAAAGATCCACGAATCTCCGCGCAGCAGGCATTTGGCGGGATTTTCCAGGTCGAAAAGAGCCAGGCCCAGGCGATACAGACAGCCCGAAGGCGTGTGCCGCACGCCGTGGTAGAACACGAGCCATCCTCTGGGAGTTTCGATGGGCGGCGGCGAGAGCCCGATTTTGTTGGCGTCCCACCAGGCGCCGCGGCGCGCTTCCAGCATCAGGCGGTGTCTGCCCCAATAGTGCAGATCGGGGGAGTAGGAGATCCACATATGCGCTCCGAGGTTTGTTGCAGGCCGATGAATCAGCGCCCAGCATCCGTCGATTCTCCGGGGCAAGAGGGCCGAGTCTTTGTCATCCGGCGGCATAATTACGCCGTAGCGTTCGAAGGTGTGGAAGTCTTTGGTCAAAGCGAGCGACACTCCCGGTCCACCGCGGGAATAAGAGGTGTACGTGACGACATACTGCTGCAGTTCAGGGACGAACGTGATGCGAGGGTCTTCGATGCCCCATATCTCTTCCGGATACTCCTTCGGGCTGGGCATCAAGGTGGGTTTGTTATCGATTTGCCATCCATCGAAGCCGTTGCGAGAGCGCGCGGCGCACAGATGGGACAAGCCGCGGCGATCTTCCACGCGGCAAAGCAGCAAGGTCGTGCCGTCCGCGAGCAGCGTTGCGCCTGCATTGAACACGCTGTTGATCGGGTAGGGCCAATCCTTGCTGGTGAGGATCGGGTTCGCAGGATGGCGTAGAAGCAGCGGCTCGAAGCGATCGTTCACGAGGCCGACGGGTTTTTGTGCCGGAGTGGTCATTAAGGGAGATCCTTTTGTTCAGACTCTTGCAGCGAGCGCATGTCCAGGAGCGCCATCAGGAACGACAACGTCGATTCCGCTCCCTGGTTTTCATTGGCGCGGTCGGGATGCAGGCCATCGCGGCAGCCGCCGGTGACGGAATCATAAAGAGGCAGTTGCAGATCGTTGCCGCCGAGAAACCAGTTAAAGGCCGACCACGCTTCGTTACGCCAGCGGCTGTCGCCGGTGAGCCGGTATGCCTGTAAACATGCGGAAACCGACCCCGCGGCTTCAATCGGCTGTTGATCGAAGCGGGCCTTCTCGCCGCCCTGGCGATAAAAGCCCTGCGAACCGATGGGTACAAAATGGCCGTGGTTTTCGCAGCGTTGCGTTTCGGTAAGCCACTCCAGCGATTCGAGGCCGGCGGAAAGCATGCGATCATCCGAGCCAGCCGCACCGGCGAGCAGCAGGGCCTGGGGCAATCGGGCGTTGCCATAGGCCAGAATGTTTTCAAACCACTTCCAATCGGGGCGGCAAACCGATTCGTACATCTCCAGCAGCCGGCGCCCCAAAACCGATCTCACTTTCTGCGCGTCGCGGTCGGCGGGAAACGCATTGAGATATTGCTGAATTCCCAACAAGGCGTACGCGCAGGCACGAGGACTGTAAAACTCCACCACGGCGGGCAGGGACGACTCGAACAGGCGTCCGGCGGCACAGCGCAATCCGTGGTTGCCGGACTGCCCGAGAACCGTGCCCAGCGCCCACAGTGCCCGCCCGTGACAGTCCTCAGATCCCTCAGCTTCGTTCCAGCGGCGATCATAGCCGAGAAAATTTCTGACCCTGCCTTTCGCCGGGTTGAATGCATGTTCGAGAAATGACAAATAGCGGGCGGAAAGATCCACTACGGGTGAGCAGGCTTTTCCCTGATCATCTTGCACCGGCGATCCCAGAGACAGGCGTTCCAGCATTACGGTGAAAATGAGGGCGCGCGCATTGTCGTCGGTGGTGTAACCTTCCCCTCGATTGGGGATGGTGAAGATGGCGTGCTGCAGAATTCCCGTGTCATCGGTCAGTGCATTCACGTGACCCAACTGCAATTCCGGCAATCGATCGAGCGCTTTGACGGCGGCGCGTGCCGAGAATTGAACTCGGGGGCCGACCATGCGGTCGTTGCGCACGCGGGAGAAGCTTTCCATATAGCCTTCCGCCACTCTTTTCCAGATCATCTCTCGCGCGAAGAGATAGGCGCGCTTTCGCATGGCGTGACGGATCGCGGGCGTGTCCAGGAGTTCGACGGTCCTGTGAGCGATCGCCTCGGGGTTCTGGAAGGGGACCAGCGCACCCCGGCCGCCGTCTAACAATTCGACCGCGTGCCAGTATGGCGTCGAGATAATTGCTTTGCCGGCGCCCAGCGCATAGGCAAGCGTTCCGGAAACTACCTGCGCTTCATGCCGGTAAGGCGTGATGTAAATGTCGGCGGCGCCGATGAATTCGGCCATCTCTTCCGGGCTGGTAAAGCGGTTAAAAAAGAGGACCTGCGAACCCACGCCGACGTCCTTGGCCAAAGCTTGCAGGCTGGCGCGGTACTTCTCCCCCTCGCGCCGCAGGACGTGAGGATGGGTCGCGCCGGCAACGATGTAAACCACATTCTTGTGCCGCGATAAAATTTGCGGCAGAGCCCGAATCACATTCTCGATTCCCTTGTTCGGTGAGAGCAGGCCAAAGGTGAGCAGAACCGCTTTCCCTTCCACCCCGAACCTGTCTTTGTAGAAGTTGGGATCGAGGAAGGGCAGGTCGGGAACGCCGTGGGGAACCATGTCGATCTTGCCGTCGGGAACGCTGAAGATTTCCTGCAAGAACTGCGACGAGAGCTGGCTCATGACGATGAGGCGATCCGACAGTTCTATGATCTCTTCCATCACCCTGAACTGGTTGGGGTCGGGCTCGCGCAAGACCGTGTGCAGCGTGGTCACCAGCGGCATCTTCAAACGGCGCAGCAAATGCAGAATATGGCTTCCCGCCGGGCCGCCGAAGATTCCGTACTCGTGCTGCAGGCACACCATGTCAATATTGTTGAAGTTGAGGAATTCGGCCGCGTCCTGATACGAGGTCAGGTCGTCCTGGGACAGGGACCATCGCACCCGCGCCGGGTAGTCATATCCCTCCTGCGTGTCGTTGACCGGAAGGGCCAGCAGTCGAGCCGTGCCGTACTCCTCGGTGATGGCGTCGCAAAGGTCGGTGGTAAACGTCGCAATTCCGCATTGCCGGGGAAGATAATTTCCGATCACCGCGATGCGGCTGGGTAAAGAGGGTTTGGCATGGAATCGCGCGCGGGGCAACGAAGCCGGCGCGGGCGCGAGCGTGCGGGAACTGACCACTTCCAGCGTCCGATTTGGAAACACAGTGATGGGTATCGCCATTTCCCAACTTCCGGTGAGAACTATCCCCCAGGCCCTTTCAGGGCGGCCCGCAAGCATGTGTAACTTAAGGATGGACTGAAGGTTGCCTGTTAGGAGTGTGTACCGCGGGTGAACATGCAAGCTGGTCAAAATTGACCAGCCTATTTCTATGCAACGGTGCACCATGCCATCATGAACGCCAAGAAGGACCCGGCCCTCGCGGTTCGTTGCCCCACCTGCGGCGCCAAACCTGGGGAGAAGTGCGAACTCAGCACCGGCCAACCGCGTACCGCGCCGCATCGGGACCGGCGCCTGGCAGCTTCGGAGGGATAACTCGTGGACCGCGCGGGGAGCGCGGTCTTGCAGCCCAATTGTTCAGATTGCGTCACGGCAAATCTCAAGTCTGTTCAGAATAGCTCACTATTAGAAATATAATGTCGCGAATTTTATGAAGATACGCGCTATCCGCGGAATATAATTGCATAGATGAGTCCCCCTGCCGCGACCAAGAAAATCCGGACGTTCGACTCCGATACCTTCCTCGCGACCATGGGAGAGGGCAGGAAGATCCTGTCCGTAGCGAAGAAAGAAATGATATTTGCGCAAGGGGACGGGGCGGACGCCATCTTCTACGTGCAAAAAGGCAAAGTGCGGCTCACCGTCGTCTCCCAGGCCGGCAAGGAAGCCACAATCGCCATCGTGAATGAGGGGAACTTCTTCGGGGAAGGTGCGTTGGCCGGCCAACTTCTGCGTATGGGGTCCGCGGCGGCAATGACGGATTGCGAGATTCTCCGGGTCGAGAAGAAAACGATGATGGAAGCGCTTCATCGCGAGCCTGCGCTTTCCGAGATGTTCGTGGCCTATTTGCTGGGACGGAATATCCGCTACGAAGAGGATCTGGTCGACCAACTGTTCAACTCCAGCGAGAAGCGCCTGGCGCGCGTTCTTTTATTGCTCGCTCGTTTCGGCAAGGAAGGCATTCCGGAAACCGTCGTCCCCAAGATCAGTCAGGAGACTCTGGCCGAGATGGTGGGGACCACGCGTTCGCGAGTCAGTTTCTTCATGAACCGCTTCCGCAAGCTGGGCTTCATCCACTACGCCGGCGGCGCGGAAGGCGCTCTACAGGTGCACAGCTCGCTGCTCAATGTCGTTCTCCACGACTAGCACGCTGAACTCCGAAAACACACGGGCCAGCGTGGAAGAGCGGCTCTTTAGGGCGCGTACGCCTTCCAGATCAATACAGGCTCAGCCCCAGTGGCCGTCTTGCGCGTGCATAAAGCTTTCTTCGCAGCCTTCCAGGGTCAGTCGTCCAGAAAAAAGGCACCCTGAAAATTTCAGGATGCCCTGGGTATTCCATTCCAACGTGAGAACGATTTTTACTGCGGCTTCTCGTTCTCCTTCGGCTTTTCTTCCTGAGGCTTTTTCTCCTCCGGCTTCGCAGACGCAGGTTTCGCGTGCTCGGTTGGTTGCGCCGACGGCCGTTCTGGGGGAGCCGCGCGTTCGGGCTGAGGGCGCTCGTTGGCGGGCGGAGTCGACGGCCGATTCGATTCCGGTTTATTCGGCTCCGGCGGGTTGGGTCGCGCTGCGGGAGCATGGTTCGGCTCCGGTTCGTTTTTCGCCGCGGGCGGATGCACCGGGTTATCCTCCGGCCGCGCCGCCGGCTTGGCTGGCGGTTGAACCGCGGCACGGTTCACCGGAGCGACGTAGGGCGTCCCGGTCGGTTTCGCGTGCACGACGCCTTCACCGGTGAAGGCTCCCGGCTTGGCACTAGCCGCGACTGGCGGCGTGCCATGGTTTACCGATGCTCTCTGTTCCGGATTGGCGCGGGCAGCCTGGGCGTGCTCAGTTTGCGCGGCCACCGGCGGAATGTGCCTCTCCTGCGCCGCGGACTCTTGCTGCGCTGTGGGGCGCGCACTGATTCCACCGCTGCCGCCGTTGTAGCTGACGCGGTTGATGGTGGTGCTGTTGACCACGGTGGTGTTGTAGACGTTATGAATGTTGGTGACGCTTACGTTGCTCACCGAACGGTTGTAGAAGAACTGCCCGTTCTGCCAGCGTCCGCCCTGGTAGCCGTCGCCGAAGTATCCATAGCCGTAACTCACGCCGCCATAGAAACCTACCTGCTGGCCCCAGTAGCCCTGGTTGAAAACAAATCCGTTGCCGCCCCAGCCCCAATAAGCTGGAGTCCAGAGCAGACCGGGTTCGGGAGCCATGACCCAGGTGCCGGGCACCCAGTAATAACCGTCGCTGTCGTCGGCGTAGGCCCAATAGCCTGGCGTCCACAGATAGCCGTCGCCGGGACAAAGAGGTTGCTCGTAGACCGGCAATTCCGGCGGAGCGAATGAAATAGAGATGCCGATCTGCGCATAAGCTGCCGCCGAAATGACCAGCAGCGCCAGCGCCAAGAGCGGCGAACGAAGCAAGTGGGGGATACGCATTGTGATTCCTTTTGCCTGGTGTCCTTCACGTGCCCGGTGAAGCTCTGCCGCTGCGGGCTGCGCGGATTGAGGCGTGAGTTGCGGACGAGCAGGACTGCGCATTCTCGTTCGCGATGTTTCTAATGGAAGCCTCGCACTTACGGGAGGTCGATGTCTGAGCAAGAAAGCTCAGTTTCTAACCTTAATTAACTGCGGCACAGAATTTTCTAATGCAGTTCGGCGCGACCCAACGCTTCTACAAAGGCGGCGGTGAGGTGAGGTGCCTTGATGATCTCTGCCGGCGACCATTCCAACGGCGGCAGATGACGGACGCGTGTCGGCGCGATCGCCTCGCTCTGCCGATGCCCACAGGAGATACAGATCGCCCCAATCTGCCGGATGTCCGTCTCTCTCGAAATTTCGTTTTCGCGGACTGCAAGCGAGCCAGAGACCACCGGGCCGGCGCACATGTCACACGGATAAGTAGAGAGGTGAAGATATTGTTTTCTCATAGGCTTCCTCGGGTTACCTCAAAGCGGCAAAAGGATATCTCAGCCCGATCTTATGTCTTGACGTAGCGGGAGTTCTGGTCACTATTGCTCGCATTAGTGAGCCACGAAACCGCCCTGGCTGGCTGCGCCTCCAACTGAGCAATTTTGAGCAGAATTGAGTAAAGCCTGCCTGTATACCTAGTCGGCATGGCTACCAATAGCACGCTCCTGTGCGTACACCGCGATCCGGCTCAACTGAGCCTGTTGCAGGAAAATGGCTACGAGCTTGTCACCGCGAGCAACGGCTCCGAGGCCCTGCGGCTGTTCATGACGCGGGCCGTGGATGCGATTGTGCTGGAGTACCAACTCGGCCTTTTGGATGGCGCCGTGGTGGCGGCCGCCATCAAGCAGGTCCGGCCCGAGATTCCGATCGTCATGCTGGCCGACGACCTGGAGTTGCCGGACGGTGCGTTGAAATCCGTGGACGCTCTGGTGGTGAAGTCGGACGGGGTTCACTTCCTGTTAGCGACCGTTCATTTCATATTGAACGTGAAGCCAGCGCAGCGCGAGGAAGAAAAACAGATGGGAAGGAAGCCGCCGCTTCATCTCCGGCGCCTGGGCAGGTCGCGGGACGGAGCCGAATATTCGCCGGCAGCAGCGGCGCTACCGGCGCCTGCCCCCAAAGATGCACCTGTTTCTCCGGAAGCCTGGCGGCGCATCCTCAACGGAACCATCCAATTCTGAGCGGGAACACAGAACTGCGGCTTCGTCTTCCGATTCCTGTTTTGAGCCAATCGGATACAAGAGAGCAAAACTGACCATTCCTCTAAGGGCTGGGGTTGGATAATCGAGGTGTGGTTCCCGCAACACTCAAGTTGAAACGAATCTTATCGGTGCGCTGCCCGATCTGCAGGGCTCAGCCCAAGGAGCGGTGCACGCTGACCACGGGACATCCCTCGACCAAAACGCATCTCGCTCGAGGAATCGCCGCAGCCAAGGCCCCGCGCCCGGAGAGTCTCATCCAGGCGGCGCTGCGAACCCTGAAGGCTATTACGCAGCGTGGTGTCCGGGTTCTCTTACAACAGAAGTTAGGATCTGTAGCGCGAAAATGACCCGTCTGCACTGCGCCGCCTTACTTACAACGCGGTGCGACGGCCACCCAGCAAGTTAATGACGAGGACCACCAGCGCCACCACCAGCAGCAGGTGGATCAGGCCGCCCGCGATGTGCAGACTGAAGCCCAACAACCACAGAATCAGAAGTACGACGAAAATTGTCCAAAGCATGTTCTGGCTCCTTTGCGTGTTTTCGGCACCGACATCGAATCAGTTGCAACCAACCCTAAGCAACCCGTCTCACCGTGCATCCTGTCGGGCCAGCCGGACCTCGCTGAGCGGCTTCCCACACTCCAGGCAGAGAGGTTGCGAGCGCGACGTGATTAAGCCGCAAGACGGGCACATCCTTTGTGATCGAAGTTCACGGGGCCGGGTAGTAAGCATCGTGAACACCTTCCGACACGAGTGACTAATCGAAAGCAATCCCCTGCGAAGCCTCTCGGAAAACGGACGCCGGAAGGATTCCATCGCCTCACCTTGTTCTTTTCGCTGCCTGGTTCTTTTCGCTGCCGGCGTTTTTCGCCGACAGGGTAACCATGACAGCCCGAGGGCGTTGATTCTGTGCAAGATTGCTCACAATGGGCGAAGTGCGCCGCTTGAGCTGTTGTGACACTGCTCCATCCGCGTTGTGACACGCCATCCGCCCCAGGGGTAAACGAAAGTGAGCAATTCAGACCAGCTAATGCTTTCTGTCTGAGCGATCATTCTTGCAGAGACGAGCACTTCTTCTCTCTCTTTCAGGTTCTCTGGACTAAGTCAGCTATCTGAAGCTCTCTCCTCTTAGTTCCGCTGCACGCAAAGGAAAAATTTCATGAAGAAAACAATGTCACTGCTGTTGTTGAGCATCATGGGCACGTTCGGAACGTATGCATTCGCCGGCTCGGACCGGGAGGACACGGTCGACCGCATGCAAAAGTCGGTGGAAGTTCTGCATTCGATTATGTCGACGCCGGACAAAGGCATCCCCGAGGAAGTGTTGAGCGGTGCGAAGTGCGTCGTGGTAGTGCCAAACTTGCTCAAAGGCGGCTTCATCTTTGGTGGCAAACACGGCCGCGGAGTGGCTACGTGCCGCACTCCTGAAGGCTGGAGCGCTCCTGCCTTCGTCTCCGTTGGTGGTGGCAGCTGGGGATTGCAGATTGGAGTGGAAGGCGTGGATTTGGTCATGCTGGTCATGAACGACCGTGGTTTACAGCATCTGCTTTCGACCAAGTTCGAACTCACGGGTGAGGGATCGGTTGCAGCCGGGCCGGTAGGGCGTCACACTTCCGCCGGAACCGACATCCTGATGAACACCGAAGTACTGACCTATTCCCGATCGAAGGGTGTGTTCGCCGGCCTGACGTTGGAAGGTGCGGTAATCGAGCAGGACAACGACTCGACGCGCGCCATTTACGGCCATCACATGATGTTCCGTAACATTCTTTCGGGCAAGGTGGCAACTCCTCGAAGCGGCGAAGCATTTGTGGCGGCGGTGTCGGAAGCCGGTCACCAGTCCCACATTGCGGAAGCAAGAGAAGACAACAAGTAGTCGTTGGAATAAAAGGGCCATTAAGGCCAGCCGGGTTTGTGACGCTGGCCGGAACCCGTTCCGGTCAGCGTCGAGTTGTTGAATGTCGGGAAATCTCTCAGACGGCACGGAGCTTATGATTCAACGACAGTGTCCGGCGTGTAGCAGCGAATTGGTGAGGGCCAGGCGTCCCGACCCTCAAGACCCGCCCGGGATGGCGGGAACCCCCTCTGCCGCTTGGCGCTGCAGCGTTTGCGGGTGCGGATTCACGACGGACCAGGTCCGTCGCAGCAAGCGTGGTAAGGCCGCTGGCATCAAGAGCGCCTAGGCTGGCGCGTCCCCGATCGTCGCGGCAAACAAACCTACAAGAACTCACCGGCTGTCT
>Ga0302324_100020703_pt1 | contig 12852 bp, 9 predicted proteins | sample Palsa_T0_1_FD_201949 | JGI IMG/M metagenome (GOLD analysis project Ga0302324, IMG submission 201949) | Peat permafrost microbial communities from Stordalen Mire near Abisko, Sweden - Palsa_T0_1 | ecosystem: Environmental > Terrestrial > Soil > Palsa > Peat permafrost | place: Sweden: Abisko...
TGAATTGCACTCCCCTGCCGATATCGTGGACCAGTCGCGCCAGATCCGCCTTACCGCGCTGCTCCAGAAAACTTTCCAGCTCCGGCGAGAGGTCGAAGTGATCCTCGATGGCGTTCTTGTGCCGCCCGGTGACGAAGATCACGTGCTCGATGCCCGACGCGATGCACTCCTCGACCGCATACTGGATCAGCGGCTTGTCCACCACCGTCAGCATTTCCTTGGGAATGGCCTTCGTCGCTGGAAGAAATCGCGTTCCCAGACCCGCCACAGGGAGGACAGCCTTGCGCACCTTCTTCGTTTTCGTCGTCATGTTTTTTGGGGATGCCTGGCCACAACCGGGCGAGCCATCTTGCCTATGCTAACATAGCGATTTTGAGCGACCGTGAAGATTGAGGCGTGCGTGTGAGCACAAACGAACATCTGAACGAGTGTTTGATCCTGGGCATTGAGTCGTCGTGCGACGAGACGGCGGCGGCGATCGTGGCCGGCGGCCGCCGAATCCTTTCGAGCGTGGTAGCGTCGCAGACCGAGATTCATCGCAAATACGGCGGCGTGGTGCCGGAGCTCGCGTCCCGCGAACACCTGCGGCAGATCGTTCCCGTGGTGCGGGAAGCTGTCGAGCAGGCGCGTGTAACGATGAAGGATTTGGACGCCGTGGCCGTCACGCACGGACCGGGGCTGGTTGGCGCGCTGCTCGTCGGCGTGACCTACGGCAAGGTGCTGGCGCTGGCGCTCGGCAAGCCGCTGATTGGCGTAAATCATCTGGAGGGCCATGTCCACGCGGTGTTTCTGGAGGCGCACGCGGCCGGGCGCGCACCGAAGCTGCCTGCGGTCTGCCTGATTGTTTCCGGCGGGCATACGATTCTCTACCACGTGAAGCAAGAGCGCGCGAACGGCGGCGCACAATTTACCTACGCCCGGATTGGCGGCACGCGCGATGATGCGGCCGGCGAAGCCTACGACAAAGTCGCACGCATGCTCGCGCTGGGCTATCCCGGCGGCCCGATCATTGACCGTCTGGCGGCGCATGGGAACGCTCAAGCCGTCCGCTTCAACGAGCCGAAGATGAGCGGAAATGTCTTCGACTTCAGTTTCAGCGGGATCAAGACCGCGGTGCTCTATCACCTGCGCCGCAATCCGCAGCTCGAACCCGAAATCGAAGCGCGAAGGCAGGCGCTGGCGCGCGGCGATCGCAGCGCGGACGCATTGCGCGCGCTTTCGAGCCCCGCGACGCTCGACCTGATCGCCAGTTTCCAACGCGCCGTAGTGGATAACCTGCTCTCGCGCACGCTCGCAGCAGCTGAAAAATACTCGGCACGCACCGTGCTCGTTTCGGGCGGCGTCGCGGCCAATAGCGAGCTTCGCCGCGCATTTGAGGCGGAAGCACTGCGCCGCGGAATCGAAGTTTATTTCCCGAGCCGTGCGCTTTCGACCGACAACGCCGCCATGATTGCGGCTGCCGGGTACGCGCGCTTTGTGGCAGGCGAACGCGCCGATTCGACGCTCAACGCCGAAGCAAATTTGCCTCTCGCCTAGCGATTTTCCGGATCTGTACACCCCTCGTTTCTGTGTCGGGTAACCGTGTGCGCTTTTGTTTGTTTTCAATGAGTTACGGATGATTCTACTCGGCACCGTGTGTCGAGTAATCGGGCGAGGTAGACGAGGCACAGGAAGCGGAGGAGGCGAGGAATGCCACGCAAGTCGAGGAGCGGAATCCTGGCAGATGATGCCCGTGGAAAACCCGCGCTCGGGCAGACACACTTCGGCAGCACGCTGGAGCCTTCGTTCGCGTTGGCGCATTTCTTTCATTCCAAAACCACGCTAACATGCGGCGCGAAAAGCAAGTGGATTTACGCCTGTGGACTTTGGAAGAGAGGTGAGGGGCAGGGGCGAGGGACGCGATGAACGAACACGCGAACATGAACGGGAAAATATGCGTCGTGACGGGCGCGAACAGCGGAATTGGGAAAGAAACCGCGCTGGGGCTGGCGCAGATGGACGCGCACGTTGTAATGGTCTGCCGGAACGCTGAAAAGGGCAAAGCGGCGCTCGAAGATGTACGCCGGGAGTCGGGAAATTCGCAGGTTGATCTGCTGATTGCGGACATGTCCTCTCAGGCTTCCGTGCGCGCGCTGGCAAAACAGATAATCGCGAAATACCCGCGGCTCGACGTGCTGATCAACAACGCGGGCGGAGCCGCGCGTGAACGAAAACTGTCCGCGGACGGCATCGAAATGACACTGGCCGCGAACCACCTGGGACCCGCTCTGCTTACGCTATTAGTCCTCGACCTGCTGAGGGCCAGCACGCCCTCCCGGATCATCAATGTCTCGTCGGAGGCTCAGCGCCGCGCGCGTCCCGACATGAACGATCTTCAATTCGAGCGCCGCAAATTCAATACATTCGCCGCCTACGGACAATCAAAGCTGCTGATGAACGCGTTTACGTTCGAGCTGGCCCGCAGGCTAGAGGGAACCGGCGTGACGGCAAACTGCCTGCATCCCGGGGTGGTCGCGACCAACATCTGGGGCGCCGATCCGCCGTTCATCTTCAAGATGATCATCGCCGTGGTGAAGCCTTTCATGCTCAGTTCGAAGCAGGGCGCCGAAGCCTCTCTGTATCTCGCCACCTCTCCTGACGTGGCGCAAACCTCCGGACAATATTTCGTCAAGTCGAAACCCGCGCAGTCCAGTCCCCTCTCACGCGATCCAAGAATAGCGGCCGAAATCTGGGGGTGGACCGAGACAATGATCGGCCAGCGCTTAGCGTAAGGCCGCGAAGGCTTGGCTATCGAAACCAGTCAACGATCGAATATTGACTCGTCGAGCATCCGCTGGCACAGTTGCACTGTTTTCAGACGATTACACAGGAGTTGCAAAACCGTGCATATTCCCCGCCGGATTATTCTGCTCTTCCTGGGTTTAATTTTCGTTGCAGGCGCGCCGGAAGTCCGGTCACAAAACCGAGCTTCTGACAGCGCGCCTGTCCCGACCGCCAGTCCCGAGGTTTCTCTGCAAGATGCACAACACTTTTTCCGCACCGGCAAGTTCGACGCCGCCATTCAGGCTTACACGCAGCTCGAAACGGGGCCGCAGGCGGTGTTCGCCTACACCGGGTTAACGCGCGCGTACCTGCGGAAGAAGGATCCGAACGACGCGTACGCGGCGGCGGCCAAAGCAGTCGAAATCGCGCCGAATGTCCCCGACGCAAAAGTGGCGATGGGTGAAGCCTACTTCCGGCAAGGCAAGATCCCCGAGGCGGAAGCTCAGTTCGTCTCGGTGATCAATAGCGGCGCGGAGAACGCACGCGCCTATCTGGGCCTAGCGAGGGTCTCGCAGACTATTTCGCTTTATCACCGGGAAAAACAGATGATTGATAAGGCCCGCGAGCTCGATCCCGCCGATCCGGATATCACGCGATTCTGGATGGGAACCCTTACGCTCGCCGAACGCATCAAGGCCTTGCAAAGTTATCTCGCGCAGGAAACGGACGATGACGACGAAGCGCGCACGGCGCTCCAACGTCAACTCATAATTCTACAGGGCGAGCCGACAGTGCCTGCTCATCAGTGCCGGATGGTCTCGAAAATCAGCTCCACGACGACGGACTTAATTGAGCTTCTTGACAGCCCCACCCGTCTGCGAGGCTACGGGCTGAACGTGAAATTCAATGGAACGTCCGCGCGCCTACTACTCGACACAGGCGCCGGAGGAATCCTGATTGACCACAAGCTCGCGGAGAAAGCCGGGGTCGAGCACGTCGTTGAATCCAGTATCCGTGGAATTGGTGACAAGGGCGCCGCGGGCAGCTATGTGGGACACGTTGACAAAATCCAGATCGGCGACATCGAATTCGCGGACTGCAACATACAGGTGGCGGATCAAAGCTCCGTGATCGGCGGCGACGGACTCATCGGCGGCATGGTCTTCTCCCGATTCCTGGTTGACATCAACATGCCCGATCGAAAACTCCTGCTGAGCGAGCTGCCGCGGAGGCCGGATGAGACCGCGACGGAGGTGTCGCTTGAATCAGGCCAGGAGCGCACCCCGCACTTCAGCGACCGATACATCGCCCCGGAGATGAAAGCCTACACGCCGATCTTTCGAATCAATCACATGCTTTTGATTCCGACGAAGCTAAATGGTTCGGTGACGAAACTCTTCCTGATTGATACCGGCGCTTTCAACAACATTATCTCGCCGGACGCGGCGCGCGAGGTAACCAAAGTCTCGGACGATCCGCGGATGCACGTCAAAGGGATCAGCGGCAGCGTGAAGAACGTTTATACCGGAGACGAACTGACTCTGGCGTTTGCGGGGCTGCGGCAGAGGAATCAGGACATCGTCGCGATTGATATGAAAGGCATCAGCGACGGGGCGGGCACGGAGATTTCCGGAACGCTGGGTTTCGCCATGCTGCGGTTCCTGGATCTCAAGATTGACTATCGCGACGACCTGGTTTCATTCTTCTACGATTCAAAGCGGGCCCACTAAGCGCGGGCGAGAGAACCGGGGCAAGCCGTCTTCGGCGTTCTTCCCCTACAGCAGCGGTGGGTCGTAGATGTAGGCGAGGCCGTCAGCGGTGACGGCGTAGGCTTTCGAACCGTCGAGCGACCAGCGAAGGTTGACCACTCCTTCCGCAGCGTACTCGTCGAACACCACCAGCCGATTTAAATCCACGAGAAACAAGCGGCCCTTGGCGGAGTTCTTGAGCCACGAACTGAAGCACAGGCACAGCGGCAATTGCGGGTGGCACGCGCATAGTTCAGCGCCAAATGGCAGGACTTGTGGCTCCGCAGGCGGCTCGCTGGATTGCGCGGCCGGCACGCGATACGCCTGGCCGCCCGAGCAATAGATCAGCTGGCGGCTGTCCGGCGTCCACGCGATGTCCGTGATGTGCCCTTGCGCCGGAATCACCTGTTGTCGCCGCAAGGTCGGAACGTCCAGCAGGACGATCGAGTCGTCCGCCCACTCACCCTCGATTTCAACGACGCTCGCAAGCGTGCTTTCGTCCGGGCTGAACGCGGTGCGGCCGAAACCGGAGAACGCGCCTCCGTCGCTCGCGTCCGCATCCAGCGTTTGAGCCTCGACCCAATTTTCGGCCCAGCCGGCCGCGCCAAATTCGGCGACCGGATCCGCGTCGAACGGCATGGCACCGGGCGATTGATTCGAGGCCGGCCACAATCGCAGCCGCGCTTCCGCGCCGCCGCGCGAGGCTGCGGCGAAGTAATTTCCGGTGTCCGACCATGTCACGCACGAGGGAAAACTCTTGAAATCGCCGAAGCCGCCGAGAAAAACTTTGCCGTGGAGATCGAAGGCATGCAGTTCGGGCAGCCAGCCGCCCCATGCCGCGACCAGGTTTCGCGCCGTCGGCGACCACGCAAACGCGGCGGGAAGGCCTGGCGGGCACACGTCCGGCTCGCCCGGAACCACCAGAGCCAGCGTCGGAACGCCGCGCTCGATGTCGTAGAGTGCGATTCGCTCCGTTCCCTGCCGCACCATCGGCGAGAGCGCGCACAATTCGCCTGCCGGCGAAATCACGAGCTGCGGCGATCTCCCGGTGAACACCTTCTTGATGAGCCAGTTTGAATCGCGCGCGAGGTCGCGCAAGCCGCGCGTCACCAGGGCTGCCGACCGCACCGCCAGAGCCTGAGCGGGCGCGCGGACAATCTGTTTCGCCGGAGATTTTTCCTGAGTTTCCATCAGCGGGGGTGCGGAGCAGATGTCTCGAGGCGCTGCTTCGCAAGCGCGATCTGTTCGTCTACTTTGGCGATCATGTCTTTCAGGACATCGTGGCCGTTCTGCCCTGCTTCATCCACTCGCGCCTTGAGCTGGTGCAGATCGGAACGCAGCAAGCCCTGGAGCTCCGCTTCGATTTCAGCGAGCCTGCCGCGCGCCTGGCTGACGCGACGAATCACGCGAATCAGCTCCGCGCCCGGGCCTTCGCCCTCCACTGCCTCAGGGCTGTGCTCGTAGGCCGTAAGGATTTTTTCGAGGCGCGCCTGGTCTCCGCGCTCATACGCCTGATTCGCTTCCGCCATCAATTGCTGGCGCTTGGCACGGTCGTCGCGGTCCGAAGTGAGATCAGGATGGACGCGCCGCGCCACCTCGCGATAAAGGCTTTTCATTTCAGGAGACGCATGGAAAGAGCGCGGTTCGTGGGCGGATTTTTCTCCGGCGACGGATTTCGTCTCGCCGGCGCGGGCGCGGGCTTCCGACGCCGCTTGCCGGGCGCGTTCGTTGCCCGGCTGCTCGGCGACAAGCCGCTCGGCAATCTGGGCCTTCCATTCATCAAGTTCGGCGTAGCGCGAGCCTACAAAATGCAGGTAGCGGCGCTCGAACGCGGCGAGTTCGGCGCGCAGATTCGCCGAGCGCAGCTCGCGATCGGCAAGCTCGGCTTCGAGCGCGGCTTGCTCTTCGAGCTTAAGAGCAAGCTCCTGTTCTTCTGGTTTGGCCGGACGAGTGTCCGCCGTCTTCAAGGCCACGGTCTTCGCCTCTGCGTGTCACCTGCAACGAGCGCGGCAACGGATTACATCCCGATACGCCGCACTACTCCGGAAACACACTTAAATTGTACGATGCGGGCGCAGCCGCCCCGGACCGGTTGGCAAGCGCAGTTTCCAGAAGTGGAAATACCCGCGATCTCGCGGGGCTGCGAGGCCATGCGCGCCAATTTGTCTCTGTGAAGCGGCGCGAAGTCACGGGACATTCATGGTCGGCCGCCCGACAGTGTCTTACAATTGAGCCATTCTTCCATTCAGGAGGTAGCAGAACCATGCAGGAAACTGCGGAGCAATATAAGAAGCGCATGTTCGATTTCATGGAAGGGCACGACCCGCTGAAGCTGCAAGCGGCTGCACCCGCAAGGCTCGCGAAGCTGCTGAAGGGTGTCAGCCCGGCAAAGGCGCGAAAGCGCCCCTCGCCGGACAAGTGGTCTATTTCAGAAATCGTGGCGCACATCGCGGACACGGAGCTCGTCGGCGGTTATCGCATCCGCGCCGTACTGGGACAACCTGGGACGCCCATCATCGGCTTCGATCAGGATGTTTGGGTGAAGGCTCTGCACTATGACAAGCGGAACGTGAAAAATTCGTTCGCGCAGTACCGCGCGTTGCGGGAAGCTAATCTCGCGCTGCTGAAGTCACTGACGCCGGAGCAGTGGAAACATGCAGGGATGCACAACGAACGCGGCGAGGAAAGCGTGGAAATGATCGTGCGCATGTTCTCGGGCCACGACATCAACCACATCGAGCAGATCGAGCGTATCCTGGCGAAAAAGAAGTAGAGGAACGCGATTCGTTCATCATTCGACGGACACGTTGCGCCCGTCCCGAGTTGATGATCCCAATGGGATCGTCACCAGATGCGGCAGCGAATTGCTTCGGGGCGCACCATTTTCGAATCCGCGGCGCAGCCCCAGGCCTTTGCGAATATCGGCATGTTCGAAAGAGGGCCGTCCACCCGAAAAGAATTCAGCGGGTGCGGGTCCGTCTTGGCGCGGAGACGCGCGGCCTCCGGGCGGAAGTTCGCGGGCCAATGAGCGGCATAGCCAAGGAAGAAGCGCTGGTCGGACGTGAAACCGTTGACGTCTGGGGGCGCGGGCTTTCCGGCCAGCGTCTTTTGATATGCGGCGTAGGCAATCACGAGCCCGCCCAGGTCGGCGATGCTTTCGCCTTCCTCTAGCTTGCCGTTGCCGTGCAAACCGGGCTCGACCTCAAACGCCTCGAACTGCTTCGCGATGCAATCGCCGCGCTCCTGGAAATTCTTCAGGTCCTCCGGCGTCCACCAGCTTTTCAGATTGCCGTCGGCGTCGAACTGCGCGCCCTGATCGTCGAAACCGTGCGTCATTTCATGGCCGATAACGGAGCCGATGCTGCCGTAGTTAAACGCGTCATCCGCCTTGGCATCGAAGAATGGCGGTTGCAGTATCCCCGCTGGAAAAACAATTTCGTTGTGCAGAGGCGTGTAGTACGCGTTGACCGTCGGCGGCGTCATCCTCCATTCACCGCGGTCCACGGGCTTGCCGATCTTCGCCAGGTCGCGCGCTTGTTCGAACGTGTCGCCGCGAGTGACGTTCTCCACATACGAGCCGCGATCCACATGAAATGCCGAATAGTCGCGCCATTTATCGGGATAGCCGATCTTGAGGTTCATGGCGTCGAGCTTGTGGATGGCTTGCTCGCGCGTGGCGGGGCTCATCCAATCGAGCGTCGCGAGATCCTCGCGCAACGCGGCCATCAGATTGTGGACGAGCTCGAGCGCGCGAGCCTTGGCTTCCGGCGGGAAATAGCGCTCGGCGTAAATTTGACCGAGGGCCTCGCCGAGTTCCCCGTCGGTGGCCTGCACGCAACGACGCCAGCGCGGGAGGTTTTCCTTCGCACCAGTGATCTGCTTCCCGTAAAAATCGAAATTCTCGTCAACGAACTTCGCGGACAGCGTCGGCGCGGCGTTGTGAATCAGATGCCAGCGAAGATAGGTCTTCCAATCCGCGATTGAAACGGAAGCGAGGGCTGCGTCCACGGCCTTCATCGCATCGGGCTGAGCGACATCAACTTGGGAAACGCTGGGCGCGCCGACCTGCTTGAAATATTCGGGCCACGAAAAATGCGGAGTCAGGCCGGCAACTTCCACAAGCGTCATCATATGGTAATTCATCTGAGGGTTGCGCAAGTCTTCACGCTTCGTGGCGGCCTTTGCGAAGGTCGTCTCGAAATCCAGGACGGCTTTGGCTTCCGCGGCGGAAGTGGCGGCGTCATCGCCCAGCAGCATGAACATGTTGGCGACGTGCTTGACGTAGCCGGCGCGAAGCTGTTTGGAGCGGTCGTCGTCATCGAGGTAATACTGGCGGTCGGGCATCCCCAAGCCGCCCTGACCGGCCGCGAAAATCACCTGCTTGCTGTCCTTGAAATCCTGGAGCGAGCCGAAGCCAAAAACGACGTCTACGCCGACGCGCTGCAAATGCGCAATTTCCGCTTGCAGGCTGGGAACGTCCTTGACCGCCGCGATGCGCGCGAACTCCGGATCAAGCGGCTTCGTGCCTGTCGCCTCGATCAGAGTTTCGTCCATGCAGCTGGCGTAGAAGTCGCCGATCTTCTGGCGGTTCGATCCAACCGCGGCGGACTTGTCCTTGGAAGTTTCCTCCAGGATTTGATGCAGAGCATCTTCGTTCGCGGCGTTGAGCACGCTGAAAACCGCCCAGGTGGAGCGGTCGGCAGGGATTGGGTTGTTCTTCAGCCATCCGCCGGACGAAAATTTGTAGAAATCATCGCAAGGGGCGACCGAGCGGTCGAGATTCGTGAAGTCGAACCCCGGAGCCGCTTTAGCGGTATCGTCCGGCGCGACCGAATCGGATCCGCCGGCACCAGGGGAATTCGCGACGAAACCGGCGCAACCACGGGACATCGGAGCTTTACCCGCCGCGGCGCGGTCTGGACTCGCAGACTGTGCGGCAAGCAACATCGGGAACGCCATCAATACCAGGGCTGTAAGCGCAAAGCTCGCACGTCGAATCATTGGAGATATCCTCGCACGAATGGAATCACTGGGCACACACGTGTTCCAGTCGAATAAAATTGCGATTGGAAAGCTGCCCCAGGGCAAGAGTTCTCTGCCCGCCACCCACCGCACCGATATTCTGCGTTCGCGCCAATCAACTGTCAATGCCGCGAACTAGCGAGTCTCAGCTAGTTGTCGATCTGCGCGCGCTGCAGCTTGTCGGAATAATCCACGTACACGGTCTTCCACTCGGAGTAGAAATCGAGCGCGGCGAGTCCGGCCTCGCGGTGGCCATTGCCCGTGTTTTTTGTGCCGCCGAACGGTAGGTGCGTTTCGGCGCCGATGGTCGGCGCATTCACATAGACGATGCCGGTCTCCAGGTCGCGCTGCGCGCGGAAAGCCTGGTTCACGTTGCGCGTGTAGATTGCCGCCGAAAGGCCGTACTTCACGCCGTTGGCGATGGAAATCGCATCGTCAAACGAATCGAACGGAATCACGGAGACGACTGGACCAAAAATTTCTTCCTGGCAGACGCGCATCTCGGGGTCGCAATCCGTGAACACCGTCGGCTCGTGGAACCACCCGCGGGCGTGGACCCCGGTCTCGAGCCGGTGGCCTCCCGCGGAGAGCTTCGCGCCTTCGGCGCTGCCGATGTCGACATATTTAATCACCGTCTGCAGCTGCTGCTCGTTGATGCACGGACCCATGTGCGTTGCCGGGTCGAGCCCGTCGCCAACTTTCAGGGCCTTCACGCGCGCGACGAACTTCTCGACGAATTGACGGTAAACGCCCTTCTGCACCGCGACGCGGCTTGCGGCCGTGCAGCGCTGACCGCTGGTGCCGAAGCCGCCCCAGACCGCTCCTTCGATCGCAAGATCGAGGTTGGCATCGTCCATCACGATGATGATGTTCTTTCCGCCCATTTCCAGATGGCACTTCTTGAAAGTCGGCGCGCACGCCTGGCTCACAATGCGGCCCACTTCGGTGGAACCGGTAAAGCTGACGAGACCCACATCGGGATTATTGAGCATTGGCGCGCCCGCATCCGGGCCGTATCCGAACACCACGTTCAGCACGCCCGGAGGAAGGCCCGCTTCCGCAAGAACCTGCGTGAGATTGTATGTGGAAAGCGGAGTGTCTTCGGCGGGCTTGAGCACGACCGTGTTACCGCAAATCAGGGCCGGCATCGCCTTCCACGACGGGATCGCCATCGGAAAATTCCACGGCGTGATCAGTCCTGCGACGCCGATAGGTGACCGAACCGCCATCGCGAATTTGTCGGGCAGCTCGGACGGCGTCGTATGACCGAACTGGCGCCGGCCCTCGCCTGCCATCAGATAAGTCATGTCAATCGCTTCCTGCACATCGCCGCGCGTCTCGGCCAGAACTTTGCCCATCTCGCGAGTCATGTCGCGGGAGTAGTCCTCTTTGCGCGCGACCAGAATCTCGGCAGCGTGAAACAGGATCTCGGCGCGCTTGGGCGCAGGCGTCAGCCGCCACTTGTTGTACGCAGCCTTCGCCGCCTCGACAGCCCGTTCAACGTCCTCGGCCCCGGACGCCGGAAACATCCCGACCAGCTCATCGGTGTTCGCTGGATTGCGGTCCTCGATAACCTTGCCGCCGCGGGCTTCGACCCATTCACCGTTGATATAGTTCCTGAAAATTTTCGGGGCAGATGCAGTCGCCATCCTAGTTCCTCCCAGCGGTTGTTGTGCGAGCGCGCGCATGTAAGTTCGGCACTATCATTCGATGATGCAGAAATACCGAAGACTCAGGGTAACAATCGCGAGGCACACACGTCAACGCGGGGACACCAGCGTCCGTGACCAGGCATGAGGGAGCCTCAAATCAGGGGCGAAAGCGGCGCTAACTGCGCGACGACACTTACTGTTGTGGCGACTTAGGGGCTGGACTAGAACCATTCGAAGAGGAGTTTGTTGATGCGATCTGCCCGACAGGCGGCGTTGAAGTCTGACTGGATGGCGGAGTAGCAGGCGCCGTGGAGCAACAGCTTGGCCGAGCGGCCGCCTTGGGCGCCGAAACTCCCGCAATATCCGAGCCAAGCCCAAGTTTCTGCAGCGTCGGGGCGTCCAGTTTGCCGTTAGCCTCTATCCCGTTGGCCGACTGAAACTTCTGCACCGCGGAGACAGTGTTCGAATCCCATTTGCCGTTCGGATCGCCCTGATAATAGCCACCCCGCGCGAGCGCGGACTGGATTTCAGTAACTCGATCGGCCGTGGGCGCCTTTTGCGTCGGCTCCCGCTTGGCGTGATGCTTTTTCTTGTGACTTACGGGCTTGGAAGGCGCGGAAGAGGGACTCGTCTGTGAGGCGGTCGTCTGCGGCAAAGGCCGCGGCGCGGCCGCGCGCACGGAAGGAGCGCACGCGAGCGCCAGAGACGCGATGATCGAAAGCCATCTCACCAGATTTGTCCCTCTTATTTGAAGCCTGCCAGCCGGATTTTGCTGCCCCCACCCGGCCACTCTGCTTCAATTATGGCAACTTGGCCGGGCGACTCAAGCCGCAGGGCCCGGCGAGGGACCTATCAGGTAACGGTCAGATGCGGCCAACGGGCGACTCAGCGCAGATCGCCCGGGGGAACGGCCAGGGCTTGCGCCGCATTATCGGCATCGCTGACTTCAGCTTGGAGCGCGCTCGCGCGGCTATCGAGCCGGTCGAGAAGATCGGTGGTCATGTTGCCGCCTTCTCCCGGCGTGGGCTGGATCAGAGTGATTCCCTGCGCGGAGAGCTGGTCCTGCATCCCATCAACCACTCCCTGCACTTGCGCCAGCTCTTCGGACGCGTCACGGGCTTCGCGTGCCGCAGCGGCCCTTTGTTCCTCGGGGGACGCCTGGCTCGCAACCAGCTCAAGGCCGCGGCCTTCCACCAGAATTCCCGGCGGCAAATCGTTCTGCCGGGCCAGATCGCCGAGCGCGTCAATCTGCTGCGCGATCTCCTGCCGGCGAGCCTCCAGCTGAGCGATTAGGTTGTCGGTGGTTATCCCCTCGCACGGCGCGTTCAGCACCAGCCCCGTTGGCAATCCCGCGCTCGTGGCACGGAACTCGCGCAATTCCGCTTCGCGGCTGTCAATCGCTGCTAGGTCGGCATCCAGCGCCGTCACCTGCTGCGCATACCATCGAGGATCCTGCTGCGGATCGAGCGGCATTCTCGGCGCCGCGGACTTCGGCGTAGTCCGCACAGGCAGTTCGCCGACCACGCGCACAGCTGCGGCGGAGTTCGTGCTGGTCTGAGACGCGCGAACGGCCACGAAGTCAGGATTGAGCCGCTCTACATCATCGTTCGTCCAGACTCTTTTCTGGGTGTCCGGCTTCGGCGTGCCTGTCGGCTGGGCAGGCCCTC
>Ga0302324_100020706_pt1 | contig 12852 bp, 8 predicted proteins | sample Palsa_T0_1_FD_201949 | JGI IMG/M metagenome (GOLD analysis project Ga0302324, IMG submission 201949) | Peat permafrost microbial communities from Stordalen Mire near Abisko, Sweden - Palsa_T0_1 | ecosystem: Environmental > Terrestrial > Soil > Palsa > Peat permafrost | place: Sweden: Abisko...
TGGGATACGTCGTCGGCGAATGCTGGCCGATCGGTCCACGATTCCGGTGCGAGACATTTCAAGGGACGAGATTGCTGATTTGATCATTTCGTCTCCCGATCAACTGGCGGCACTGCGTTCACGTTCCGATTCTCCCGCGGGCTATTCCGCGTCCATGACCAGACGATAACCGACTCCCGGCTCGGTCAGCAGGTAGGCGGGCTGGGTGGGGTCCTGCTCGAGCTTCTGGCGGAGCTGGTTCATGTAGACACGCAGATAATGCGTCTCCTGCTGCGACTCGGGGCCCCAGACTTCCTGGAGCAGTTGACGGTGGGTAAGCACTCGGCCGGCGTTTTTGGTGAGAACGGCCAGCAGGCGGAACTCGTTGGGGGTCAGATGCACCACTTTCCCAGCGGCGGTGACGCGCCGGCTCGCCAGGTCGATGTGGAGATCGCCGACCGCGAAGACCGGGTCGCCGGTGTTCTGGTTGGCCGCGGCGGCGCGGCGGATGGCGACGCGGACGCGGGCCATCAGCTCGCCGACGCTGAAGGGTTTGGTGAGATAGTCGTCGGCGCCGGCATCGAGGGCGACGACTTTGTCCTGTTCCTTGCCGCGCGCCGAAACGACGATGATCGGCATGGCGGTCCATTCCCGCAGCCGGCGGGTGAGCGTCACGCCGTCCATGTCCGGCAGGCCCAGATCGAGGATGACCAGATCGGGCCGCTCGGTGGCCGCTTTGCGCAGGCCGTCTTCGCCGTTGGAAGTTTCGATGACGGCGTAGTGATGCGTTTGAAGAATCGCGCGGAGAAATTTGCGCAGCGGCGGCTCGTCTTCGATGACCAGGATTTTGGGTTGAGTTTCAGACACGCCGAATTCTTTCCGGGCCGCCGGCCTGCAGATTCATGATTCATCACAGCCGTCCGCGGGCTTCCGCCCGCGGCTATGATGTCCTAATGCGCTAAATCCCTTTGTGGCTGTCCCTCCGTCTCTTTGTCCCTCTGTCCCTCTGTCCCTCTGTCCCTCTGTCCCTCTGTCCCTTCGTGCCTTCGTGCCTTATTCATTTCTTCGCGTCCCGTGTCTCGGTGGTGAATCATCCGCCCTACGCCGTTGCATCCACTTTCGGCGCGGCATTTTCCAAGGGAAGGGTGACACGAAAAATCGCGCCTCCGTCGGGGCGGTTGGCCGCGGTGATCGTGCCGCCGTGAGCCAGGACAATTCCCTTGCAGATGGCCAGCCCCAGACCCAGACCCCTGGCGGAGCGCTTCCCATCGGGCGACGCCCGGAAGAATTTTTCGAAGACGCGCTGCTCGAGACCGGCCGGCAGGCCGGGGCCACCGTCGGCGACGGTGAGAACCATTTCGGTGGCGCTGGCGGTGACTTCAATTTCGATCGGGCAGTCGATTGGAGTGTACTCCAAGGCGTTGTCCGTGAGGTTGAGCACCACCTGCTCGATGGCCAGGCCGTCGATGTACACCAGGGGCAGATCGGGGGGGATGCACGTTTGCACGCGGCGTGTGCCCAGCCGCTTTTCCAACGATCGCAGCGCCGATCCGATCACCTCCTGAATCGGTTGCCACTCCCGGGTGACCGCGACGCCGCCGGAATCCAGGCGGGTCATGTTCAGGAGATTGCCGACGCGGCGCTCCATGTGCTCGGCCTCGGCGGCGATGGTTTCCAGCAATTCGGCGCGGGAATGGCTGGACAATTTCTCACCGGCTTCGATCAGCGTGGTGGCCGCGCCGGTGATCCCGGCGATCGGCGTTCTCAGATCGTGGGAAACCGCCGACAGCAGCGTGTTGCGAAGGAACTCGGCCTCGGCGCGTTCCCAAGCCTGGCGCGCAGCGGCAGTCTGCTGGCGAACGTGGGCGGTCAGCGTGCTGATGACGATGGCGGTCAGCAGCATGACGGCGAAGGTGATGATGTATTGCTGGTCATAGACAGTGAATGAGAAATAGGGCTGGGTGAAGCAGAAGTCGAAAGCCGCGACGCTGAGGATCGAGGCCACGATCGCCACTCGCCGCGGCTGGCGGGTCGCGACCCAGAGCACCGCCAGCAGATAGAGCATGAGAATGTTCGTGTCGGTCAGCAGCGGGCGGCGGTGCTCATCGGGGAGATGAAACCCGTGATAGAGCGGCCAGCCGATGAGCGTGGCCGCGATGACCGCCAGCACCGCGTGGCCGTAGCTGCGGAGTGATTGATTCAGCGAGGGCGCTGGCGTCGTCGAACCGCGTGGCTCGGTGGCGCTGGCTCGGGAGTCGGGGCTGGGCATGATTCGTTGGAACCTGTGGGTGGTCACGTTCTGGACGCACCAATATCAGTTTTGCATCAAGATCACGATAGCGGGCATCAAGAAATCATCAAAATTGGGCGGCGCGGGCATCTTGTGATTGCCACCAGCGGGCGCTGTTTCTAGATTTTCCCCCGCATTGCCGCCTAAGCCTTCCCCGCATGGGAGGGCGCGGGGAACCCAACGCGGGAGTTGCCTCCCGCGTCGCCGGACGGATGTCCAACCCATCTGTTGCCGGCAGGGGCTCATCGGCGAAAGCCGAGGGAGACTTTCACCTCCCAGCCCGTCAGCTAACCCCGTCGGCACGTGAAAGGGTCTGAACCACCCTTCTACAACCAGAGGCAGACGCCAGACCGCACTGCCTCGCTTTGCGCGCCGACCAATCGGCCGGCGCGGATTTTTGTCGGCCCTCTCAAGCGGCGGGCCGGAGGATTGTCTCGAATGAATGCGCCCGTCAGCGACGATTTTGGTGTGGTTCAACTCCCCGGCGAAGGCCAGCAGCGGCGGATCAATGTGCTGGTCGTCAGCAGCGTGGCCCTGGCGTTCATCAGCTTCTGGCGCGCCGCCGCCATCGTGCTGTGCGATCTGGCCAGCACCGCCTATTACATCGGCGGGATCAGCGAGCAGGCGATCGGCAAGGCCGCCCCGTGGTTCATCTTCGGCGTCATGCTCTTCAGCTATGCGGTGCGCGCCGTCTATGTCGAAAGCTGCACCATGTTCACCCGGGGGGGGGTGTACAAGGTGGTCAAGGAGGCCATGGGCGGGTCGCTGGCCAAGCTGTCGGTCAGCGCGCTCATGTTCGACTATGTACTGACCGGACCAATCAGTGCCGTGTCGGCCGGTCAGTACATCGTCGGCCTCGGCTTCCAGCTGGTCAATTACGTTCGGGCCACGCCCATCGATTTCACCACGCCCCATTGGCAATCGGTCGGCAACACGCTGACGGTGCTGATCTCGATCGCGATCACCGTTTATTTCTGGTGGCTCAACATCAAGGGCATCCACGAAAGCAGCGACAAGGCGCTGCGGATCATGCAGCTGACCACCATCATGGCAGTGATCATCCTGGCCTGGAGCGGACTGACGCTTATGGCTCATCCCGAACACCTGCACATGCCGCCGTTTCATCCGGTGTTCACCGAAACCAGCAAGGACCCGGGCCGACTGCCCTCGGCAGGCTGGCTACAAAGCGTACCGCGATTGCTGGGATCGATCGGCATCATCGTGGCCTTCGGCCATACGCTGCTGGCGATGAGCGGCGAGGAGTCGCTGGCCCAGGTCAACCGCGAGCTGGAAGCCCCCAAGCTCAAAAACCTGCTCCGCGCCGGATTCGTGATCTTCCTCTATTCGATGCTGCTGACGAGCCTCATCAGCTTCCTGGCCGTGGCGATCATCCCCGACGGCAAACGCGTGGCGACGGAGCTGGTGGCCAATGGCCACGCCGCCACGGTTCAGGGCGTCGACTATCGAGTGGTCGATTACCTTCGCAAAGGGTCCGATGGCGGCCCCGACTGGGGCTATGAAATCACCGACTATTCCGGCGACTACCCCGTCTTCGCCAAGGATGCCCAGGGCAACAACGTCAAGCTCACGCTCGACTTGACCCAGAACCACGTCGAGCGAGACACCGGCGGCTACCGCGACAACCTGATCGAAGGGCTCTGTCACTACCTGATCGGCCCGAACTGGGCCAAGTTGACGGTGGCGGCATTCGTGGTGTTCGTCGGGTTCCTCATTCTGGCTGGAGCGGTCAATACGTCGTTGGTCGGCGCCAACGGCGTGCTCAATCGGCTGGCCGAGGACGGCGTGCTCACGCCGGGGTTTCTCAGACCCCATTCCAAGTTCGGCACGACCTATCGGCTGATCAACCTCATCGCGGTGCTCCAGCTGATCACGATCGTCGCCAGTTGGGGCGATGTGAACACGCTGGGCGAGGCCTACGCATTCGGCGTGATCTGGTCGTTTGTGTTCAAGACCATGGCCATGGTGGTGCTGCGATTCAAGGATAAGACCCCCCGGCAATACGAGGTGCCGCTCAACATCCGGCTTGGGCCCAGGCGCGCCCGCCACATCGCCGTGGTGGAAGACGCCGATCACGCCATCGGTAACGGCAATGGCGCCCACCCCACCCCCGCCACCGCGGCCGTCGCGCCCGATGTGAATCACATCGATCTGCCGATCGGCATCATGGTCATCTTCCTGATCCTGCTCAGCACCGCGCTGATCAATCTGCTGACCAAGAAGACCGCCACTGTCTGGGGCGTGGGCTTCACCATCGTGTTTCTCGCGGCGTTCGTCATTCTGGAGCGCATCTCGCATCGTCGCCGCGGCGGCCACACCGCGCATCTCGAGCAGTTCAACGAAAAAGTCAGCGATCGGATCACTCCCGAGGTCCTCGGACTCAACCATCCGCATCCGATTCTGGTGGCCATCCGCAATCCCCGCAGCCTCGAGACGCTCAAGCGGGTGCTGAGCGAAACCAACACGGACAAGCGCGACGTGGTGATCGTCACCTGCAAGTTGCTTCCGCCGATGATGCAGGGGATCACGCCGCAAGAACGCAGCGTGGACGACAACGACCGGGCGGTGCTGACCCGGGTGGTGACGGTGACCGAAGAAGCCGGCAAGCAGGTTTTCCCGCTGGTGCTGCCCACCAACAACCCGCTCTACGCCATCGCCACGGCCGCACGCGATCTCAACGCCAGCGAGGTCATCCTCGGCGTCTCGGAGAAGATGGATCCCGACGTGCAGGTGGAGCAGTTTGCCCTGGCGTGGGGCATGGCGATGGCCGATCGCAAGGGGCAGGACATCTCCCTGACCGTGCATATCCTGGGGCCGGGGATGGATCTGAAATATGATCTGTGATCGAGGCGAGGGAGGGACAAAGGGACAGAGGGATGGAGGGACAAAGGGACAAAGGGACTGAGGGACAAAGTGGAAGAGGGGCTGGTATCCACCCTTTGTCCCTCTGTCCCTCTGTCCCTCCGTCCCTCTGTCCCTTTGTCCCTTTGTCCCTCCATCCCTCTGTCCCTCTGTCCCTTTGTCCCTTTGTCCCTTTGTCCCTCCGTCCCTTCGTCCCCCCATCCCTTTCCCCCGCTATCCGACGCCGATTTTTCCGCTACAATGCTTGCGATCCGGCCGATGCCGGTGACCTGTCTATCGGTGAGCTTGGAAGGGAAAACGTGCAAATATGTCGATGACCAATCGGCCCGCGGTCGTGATGGAAGCAATGGAACAGCGGATGCTTTTTGACGCCTCGGCACTGACCGAGACGATCGTGTCGAAAACTTTTCCGGCGTCGGTTTCGCGGGGGGCGCCGCTCACCGCCTCTGCCACCATCCGGATCAGCAACGACAGCGGCGTCACCCAGTCCGGGCCGGCCGAGGTCGGCGTCTTCATCGCCGACGGCACGCTCAGCATTCCCAGCGGCGACTATGGAATCCTGGGGAGCAAACACATCGACGACCTGGCCCTGGCGAATGGGGCGACCAAGACCGAAGTGGTGCCGATCAAGCTCAAGGCAAACGTGCTGAATGTCGGCACGGACACGCTCTTCGCCCTGGTGGTGGACCCGAGCGGCGCGTGGTCCCAATCCCCGGCCCAGGGGACGCTGGTCGTCACCCGGTCGCTGTCCCCGGCTTTCTCCGATTCGATTCTCAAGGCGACCCCCAAGTATACCACCAAGGGAACCCTTGAATTCACCAACCAGCTCGATCTGGAGATGGCTATCCGCGACACCGGCGCTGCTTCCTCCGGTGATGATGGATTCACCCTCTACGCATCGCCCAGCTCAACGTTCGATTCCTCGGCCACCGAGATCGGTCACGTCGTGTTGAACCTGAAAGTCATTCACAACGGCCTGCGAAAATTCCTCATCAACTTCAACACGGCCAACGTGAGCAACTCAGAGGGAACCGCGGTCGATGATTTTATCTTCGTGCAGGTGACGGACACCGCCGGCGACGTGACGCTGGCCAGCTTCCCGACGGCCCTCAAGCTCGCCGGCCCCACGTGATGACCGATCACCCGCTGCCTTTGCCGACGACGGAGTAGATGGCCATGAAGAATGCCAGATAGACGAAACCGACCATGCCGCCGACGACGATGGTCATGACCGGCTCGATCAACAGGGTCATTCGCTTGACGTAACTTTCGAGCTGTTTTTCGTGGAAGTTTGCGACCTTGCTGAGGACAACCCCCAGTGTGCCGGTCTCTTCACCCACGGCCACCATCCGCGGAAGCATCGGGAGAAACTCGCGTCCCGCCCCCAGCGGCTTTGCCAGCGACTGGCCGGCCAGCACCGATTGCCGCGTCTGCTCGACGCGCGCGCCCACGGCCTTGTTCTTCACCAGGGCACCTGCCGTTTCGAGCGCGGAGATCACCGGAACACCGGCCTCCAGGAGCATGCTCAGTCCGCGGGCGAAGAGCGTGGTGGCCGAGAGACGCAGGATCTTTCCAACGATGGGAATTCTGAGCAGCGTCCTGTCGATCGCCCGCGCCCCCGGCGGAAACTGGTGAATGACCACCAGCGCCACCACCAGAGCAATCAAGGTGATCGCGAACGGTATGCCATACTTGGTAATAAAGTCCGAGGTAGCAATGAGGGCAAGAGTCATCCCGGGAAGCTCTCTGCCCTGGTTATTCAAGAAAGTGGCGAGCTCGGGGATGACCTTGACCATCAAGTACGCGCCCACGGCGATCGCCATGAGCGTGGTCACAGTGGGGTACAGCATGGCCGACACGACGGTGACCAAAAGCGTCCGTTTGCGTTCGAGTTGGTCGGCTGCCTGACTGAGCACGAGCTCGAGATTACCTGATGCCTCGCCAGCGCGGGTGAGTTGGATGACCAATTGCGGAAAGATCTTTCGATGCGCGTTCAGCGCTTCGGCGAACGATGCTCCCCCGGCCACGCGATCGTGGACGTTGTCCCAGACCTTGGCCATTCTCACCCTCCGGGCCTGATCAGCGCAGGTGGTAAGCGAGGACAACAGCGTCAGCCCGCCTTCGAGCATGTTGGAAAGCATCTGCAAACCCAACTCGACATCGAGACTGCCTGGCGGCAGGATGCCGAAGCCGCGATTGCCAGAACCCTTTCCTAACTTTTCTTCAGCGTCTTCGTCCGCGGCCTTTCGCACGCTGATCGGCGAGAGGCCGCGCTGTCGCAGCGCAGCCGAGAGGGCTGCGGCGGTGGCCGTGTTTTCGGTTCCATTGTGCCAGCGACCATCGGCGTCGCGGGCGGTGAAGGTGAATGTGGGCATCGCTGGGGATTTCTTGTCGGGTGGAGGATCGATCTACGGGCTGTAGTGTGGAAGCACCAGGTTGGGGACCGTCTGGCCGCCGCCGGTGACGACGACATTCAACGGCGGGCTGGCCACATATGCGGCGCTCACCGCCGCAGGGCCCCAGGTCGTCACGCTTGCAGGCACCACGTACGCCCGCAACACGCGCGGGCCGATGGTGACCTGCCCGTTCCCGCTCCCGCTGGCGGTGCTCGTGGAAAGTGCGTAAGTAAACGGCGCTGCGGTCAACTTCACCGCCACCTCTGCGACAGCCGGGGTCTGGGTGACATCAGCTCCGTAATAGGCGACCCAGATGTTGACCGCGGTCCCCGGCGGCGGGGTTGTGCCGGTGGGCGCGGTGTAGGTCAGATTCGGAGCGGTGCCGGACTGATTGCCGAGATTGCTGCCGACGACGTCGGTGGCGAGGTTCATGCTGACCTGGCCGAACAATGTCCCGGTCGCGGTGAATCCGCCGGTGGTGCTGATGAGGTTGGGGTACGGGAGGGAGACGTCAGCGTCGTAGCCATTGGTGTCGCCGGTGCCCCCATGGTTCACGTCGGCGATGTTGTCAGCCCCCCAGGAGGAGAGCTGGGCGATAGGGGTGCCGGTGCTGGCGTTATTCAGGAGGTTGCCGCTGGCATCGTATGCGTGGTACGAGTTTCCCCATCCGTCGCGGAGATAGGTGGGTCCCGCCCCCAGGTGCATGTAAGGCCCCTTCCACCCCACGCCGACCAGCACGGTGGGATCGGAATGCGCCGCAACAAAGGCAAATGATGGAAGTGCGTTTTGTTGGAGCAGCTCGCTCAGCGGGTCGCCGGCGGCGGTGCCCAGAGGATCGCTCCCGTTGATGAGAAACTGCGGCAGGCGACCGGTATCGGCGACGAAGCCTGTGACCAGCGGAGATCCATCGGGGCTATGCTGGCTGGGCGCGCCGATCATCGCATCGCGGATTCCGTTCAGCGAAGAGGTTGTCTGCAAGTACCTGGCCTGCCCCTGCACGCCACTGACCGAGCGCAGCGCGATGGTGGTCAGCGCGGCCAGGATCGCCAGCACGACGAGCAGCTCAATCAGCGAAAAGCCGGACGGTTTTTTTCCTGTCATGGCAGAGTGACCTGTTGCTCATGGACTGGGTGGATTGGGGTCCGAATGGTTCAAATATAACACAATGTCATCGCTGCGCGAAAGGCCGGCCGGATCTGTCCAGGCCGTGTCGAGCGTTTGGTTTGGCCCGCCCGAGATCAGACGGGTGTAGTCCCCATCGGAAAGCGTTCCGTAGTCGGTATACGAGGTGGAGGTATGCTGCGTCCCGGTCTGATCGGTGAACGTGAGAACACCGCCGGCGATCGTGAGGCGCTGGATAATGATCGGATCGCCCCATGGATCGAGCAGGGCGGGATCGCCGTTGTTGCCGAAGAGGTTCGTGAACGTGGCGCTGCCGGTGGGATAGACGCCCCCCTGGGCGATCAGGTAAGGCCCGCGCCACCCGAGGTTGGTATCCCGGTTGAAGGTCTGCGCGTAGACCACCGGAGATGAAGAAAGCAGCGGCGGGGTCGACGCCAGCAACTCCGCGATGGAATTGGGATACCGCCCGATATCCGCCTCGAAGCCGGGGCTGTCGGTTTTGCCGACGATCGCTTCGCGGGTGTAGCTGAGACTTGCTTTCACCGCGGTGAGCCTGCCGTGAGCCGCGACGCCCTGAAGCAGCGGAATCACCGCCCCTGCCAGAATCGCAAGGATTGCGATGACGACGACGAGTTCGATGAGCGTGAGGCCTCTGGCGATTGCTCCTGCGCGCGGCCCGGGCCCCCCGCGAATCGCGCTTGCCTTCACTTGGCGGCGTTGGGTTGGTGAATTGAGGAGAAGCTTCATCATGGCGTTGACTCGATGCTGATCCGGTCCAACGATGCGCTCAGCTAGCCGATGGCAAGGTGGTCGCCTTGCCGTGATTGACCAGCCGGTATTCCGGCGGAAGTTGCTCGCCGATCCGCCGCTTCAATTCCTGCTGGGCATCGGCGAGGGTTTTGAATTTTCCAGCCTGGAGGTCAGCGGTCATTGCGGTGTAGATGTCGGCCATGCTTTTCACCCGTGATCCACTCGTCGCAAAATCCACATCCGTCCATAGCGCGTGGAGATCCACCTTCCATATACCGCCGGTCCTTACGACATAAATCGGTTGCGCGTCACTGGACTTGGACGTGAGGGTTGCGGTGTCGCCGGTGATCTTTTCATCGGCGTCTTCCACTTGATCCACCATCGTTTCGGGATCCTCGACGAAGAATCTGGAGTCCTTCCCGAATTGTTTGGCTGATGCCGCCTGGTAGTGCTTGTAGGCAACGGTCCAATTACTGAAGATGCCGACCCACGTAAATTCCACGTCCGATCCGAACGCGGCCGCGCGCACGCGGGCCATGTCCCCGGCCTCGATCGCTTTGGCGAAGTCAACGGCGGCTTGTCGCGAGGGATTGGCAAGTCGCTTGCGTGCCACATCCAATGCGATCTGGGCATTTTTATCTGTCGGGTCGAGTAATAGCGCGCTTTGAAGCATGTTCGCCGCCTCGGAATTGCGGTCCTTCGCATCGAGCAAGACGATGCCCATCATGGCGCGCGTGGACGCCATCTCGGTTGCGTCCATGTCGTGACGCTGCAATTCAAGCTGGAGGAGGTGATAGCCGACCTGCTGAGCCTGGTCATTCTTGTGTTGGAAATTCAGGGCAATCCCCAGTTCCACATAAGCTTTATGCAAGACGAACCAGTCCTGCTCATCCTGATGCGATTCGATCAAGCTTCTGGCGCGCCCCTCGGCTTGGGCGGATAGTTCCCTGATTTGCTGCTTGCATTTGATCAGCAGCGCGTCGGTTTGAATCGTCCCTGGCCTGGCCTTGGCTCCGAGTTGCTTCTTCAAAATATCAGTCCGCTGATCCTCGAGCCGTCCAAAATTTTGCGCGATGCGAATTTCGGCCACGACGAGATTCACGCCAGCCGCGCCGCCTTCGGGCGTAACGGCGATTGCATGCTGCCACAGCGTGATATCGTCGCGCCAATAGCCGATCTGAAACACGCTGCGAATTCCCAGGCTCAGCAGGACGATGGTGCAAACGGCGGCGGCCCAGCGCGGCCGGTCGGGCCGGAACAGAGCAGTCAGTACGATAGCCGGGCCGAGCATCGCCACGTAGAGGTAATGATCCGCAACCGTCGATATCGATTCAAAACTGAAACTGGTCAACCCCAGCACGGGAGCCAGCGCGATGAGCGAAACCAGCCCTGCCGCCAGAACCCAGGGATATTTCTTTCGAGAGGCGATGACAAAGATCGCCGCCGCGAGTGGCGCGATCCACGTCCAGGCGAGGTATCCCTGTTTCAAAGCCTGATGAGGATTTCTTCCGTAATCGGGTGCCAGATGAATCGGGAGGATGAGCTTGTAGAGATAAAATGCGATGGCATCAGTCGCGATCAGCGGGCGCAGATGGATCGGTACGTCGGGTCCCGTCGATCCCGGCTGAACCAGTTTCGCGACGACGGCCAACGGAACGGCTGCAAGCAACAGCGGCCATGCCGAGATCAGAACGCGCTTGAACGGGCGGCCAATCAGGAAACAATCCAGCGCGACGGCGATAATCGGCGCCATCATGGCCGATGGCTTGCACAACTCGCCCACGACGATCGCCGCCGTGGCAATGAGGAGATGAATCCATCTGCGATTGAACCGCTCAGAGATCAATCTCGAATCATTTGCAGAGGTATAAAGGAGGTATTGCCAGATCGCGATCAGCGAGAACAGGCCGGCCAAAAGGTCCTTCAAACCGCAGGTCCACGCCAGCGGCTCGACTTGAACCGGGTGCAGGGCGAAGAGCAATGCCCCCGCGCAGGCCGCCCACGGCTTTTGAAACAGGAATTTAAGCAGCGTATAGACAACGAGCACCGCGGCCACATGGGTCAGCAGGCTGGCTGCATGGAAATACGCCGGGTCGAATGGATTCTCAAATGAGTCGGAATTGGGGAGCCTCGAAAATCGCGCGAGCAATACAAATGCGTCCATCGTGACCGGTACATACAAAAGCCCCTGGGTATGGGCCCAAAACCAGCGAAGATCGCCCAGCGTTGGTCCGAGGACATGCGGATTTCTGAAGATAAATTCCTGATCATCCCAATACGCAAAGAAATTGAGGCAGACCCGGCCCAGGAACAGGATCACGGCGCCGATCAGAACCAGCGGAATGGCCCAGCGCTGAGCGATGGACTGTTTCGACGGACTCGAACGGATTTCGGGTTGGGTCAGCAATTCGGTCATGAGAGCCGGAAACGGAACCTTGAGACGGAAAAGGGTGCATCGACTTATTCGGTCGATGCACCCTAACTACAACCTTCAGGACAACCAGATTCGTTTGACATCGGTTGCTCCTTCTTCAATCGTTAGGAACCACTCATCGCTGAGATTAGCGGTTCTGGTCGACTGAGTACTTGGACAGGTTGGCTGTCGTCGAGGTGCCATCGAAGCTGATGGAAACCGACGTGGCGGCCGAGGTGCCTGGCGGAACGCCTGTGGCAGTCGAACCCGTTGAGAAGACCTTCAGCAGAAGAATCGGACGGGTATATTCGCCGGGCTTCTTATCGAAAAGCACCGGAGCTTCCAAACCGGTCTTGCCGTTGATTTGGGAGTTGGTTCCATAACCCAGGGCAACCAGTGTGGTCCCGTCCTTGGCTGCAGCCGTGGAGAGGGCACCGGTCACGCCATCAGTGGCGTAGTTGAGATTCACCAGGCCGTAAGCCGCCTGAAGAACCGCGGCCCCTTGCGAGGTCAGGCCATTGACCACGGCCCAGTCCGTAGCGCCCGAGAACGTCGTCGAGGACGCCACCAGGGTTACAGGAAGAGTGTCATCCTGATTGGGGGCGGTCGTATTGATGTCGGCCTGATCGTAAAGCGTGACGGTTCCGCCCGAGGCTGATCCCGTAAGTTGAGCGGCAAAGCTCAGGGCGCCTTGAGTGTCAATGGCGGCTGCTGACAACACGGATTTGAGGCCGCTATTCAAATACGTATCGAGCGCGGTCCCCGCGGAATTGAGGAGCGTGTCCTCGCCCGTGGGATAGTGCCCTTCGGCAGTGTTGTAGAACACAGCCTGGGTGGCCGAGTCAGCAATCGTCGTTGCGTTGCCCGAGTCGCCGGCGAGATTGCGGACGAAGCCCAGGCGGGGAACGATAAAGCCGGCGAGGATCGCCAGCACGGCAATAACCACGACGAGTTCGATCAGGGTCAAGCCCTTATGACGAACTCTTCGAGGTGAAGATACAGAGCGCATATCCATTTCCCTT
>Ga0302324_100020709_pt1 | contig 12851 bp, 15 predicted proteins | sample Palsa_T0_1_FD_201949 | JGI IMG/M metagenome (GOLD analysis project Ga0302324, IMG submission 201949) | Peat permafrost microbial communities from Stordalen Mire near Abisko, Sweden - Palsa_T0_1 | ecosystem: Environmental > Terrestrial > Soil > Palsa > Peat permafrost | place: Sweden: Abisko...
CTCAGCGCGGACGCAGCCGAGCGAGCCTCGCGGTCATCGACCACCGCCTTTGCGCTCCGGCCAATCGCGACCGAGAGAACCGCGGTCTCCCCCGCACCGAGTCCCCACTCGATGACGGACGCGAGGTCCAAGTGCTCCACGACGAGCCCCGCCAGGGGACCGCGCACGGCGGCAGCCGCGGCGTCGTCAGCGGGACCGGCAAGCACCTCGCGCGCGACCGCGCTCGGAACTACGATCTCGCGCCCCGCGTCGGTGAGCACGTCGAGCCGTCCGATCTTCGCCAGGGCGATGAGTGGCGATGCGTTGACGACCCATATTTCGCTCACGGGCGAGCGGCCTCAACTCCCGCGACGACCTCCTCGAGCGTCTCTTGGAAGGGCGACACGCCGTAGCCACCAAGGGCGTCGATGAACTCGGCTCGCGAGAGCCCGGCAATCTCGGCTGCACGCCCCTGGCTGATACGTCCGAGCTCGTACCACTTCACCGCAGCAGCAACGCGTAGCTCACGGGTGAATGTCGTCGGGTCCTGTCGCACACTCGCGAGCGCCCCCTCCTGAAGATCGAAAGCGATGTGGACCATGACGACGTGTTCTCCTCGCAACCATGCGGCACTGGCCGGTAGAAGGAGCTTCGCACGTCGTCGGCCCCACGTCCCGCGTTCGGACCCGGAGGGATCCTCGACCCGTATCGGGCACGCTCCGGGACACGTGTCCTCTCCTTTCCACTCAGGTCCATTTCTGTCCACTCGCCCTTCCGAACCCATGCTGAGAAAACCGGCGTGATTCCCCGTACTTGGGAAGCACGCCGGGCCTCAACTTTTAGTCCGTAGGTCGCGGGTTCGAGTCCCGCTCGGCCCACCCAGAATCATTGAGGAAAGCGGCTCCGAGAGGTGCCGAGTGGATGCAGCTGGATGCAGGGTTTGGATGCAGCGCCGCATCCACCCCCTGCCCCATGGTTACGCCTCCGCTCGTCCGCGTGCTCACCGAGTCGCGCTCACGACCGCGCCGCTGAACAAAACACGGTGGGGACCGATTCCTTTCGCGCAAGCCGCGAGTCTTCTTCTCCGGTGAGAGACCTGGCCCGCTCCTCGGGCCCGCACGAGAGAAAGCCTCATGACTACGACACTTCTGCAGGAAGAGAGCGCCGTGCGCTCGGTGCTCGACAGGATCTACGCGGCGTGGGCGGACAACGATGCGAACGCGTTCGTCGCGCCGTATCCAGCCCCTGCATCTCGGGCCCTCGAAACATGGGTCCTCTCGAGGACGACGGGAAGCTGGCGCGTTGAGGCGTTTCACAACTGTCCGGCCGGCCCTCGCGAGACGGAGGCCTGAGGGACGAACATGGCGAGCAAGCAATCGGAAGCCGTAGCGCAGATGTATCGGAGCTGGACATTCGCCAGGCTCCATCCGGAGACGACGGTCCAGGAGCCGCGAGAGACGAATGACCGCTGGGGTGACTTGACTGCCGAGCCGCGTGGTGTCGACTATATCGAGGCCGACGCTGGCGGCGTACCAGCGATGTGGGCTGCTCCGAAGACGTGCGCCGAGAGCCGCGTCATCCTGTGCCGACACGGGGGCGGCTTCGTCGGCGGCTCCGTCTACACACACCGCAAGCTCTTCGGGCATCTCGCCAAGGCGATGGGGGCCCGCGCGCTCCTCCTCCAGTATCGACTCACGCCAGAGCACGCACACCCGGCTCAGCTCGACGACGCCTCGGCTGCGTATGCCTCGTTGCTCAGGGCGGGGATCGAGGCCAAGCACATCGCCGTGAGCGGCGACTCTTCCGGCGGCGGACTCAGCGTGACCGCGATGCTCCGCGCTCGCGAGCAAGGCCTCCCCCTGCCGGCTGCGCTGATGCTCTTGTCGCCGTGGGTCGACATGGAGCTCACGGGAGATTCCTATGAATCAAACCGCGAGAAGGACGGGTTCTTCTATCGGGAGGTTGTTCAGGGGCTCGTCGCGATGTTTCTCTCGAAAGGCTTTAGCCCCAGGGATCCTTTCGTCAACCCCCTCCACGCTGACCTCGTCGGCTTACCGCCGATGTACATCCAGGCGGGCGGCGATGAGACCTTGCTGGACGATAGCCGCAAGCTGGCGGCCCATGCGCGGAGCGCCCACGTCGAGGTTCGACTCGATGTCTTCCCGGAGCAGCGGCACACCTTCCAGATGGCCGCAGGTCGGGCGCCCGAAGCAGACGACGCCATTCGCCGCCTGGCGGAGTGGGCGCGGCCCAAGCTCGGGCTCACCACGCCGACTGCCCCGGCGCGCGACGGAGCCGCGTAGGGTGTCGTCGGAGAGCGGCCACGTGCTGGATAGCGCGGACTTCGTTCGCCAGCTCGAGCCGTTTCGAGGCGAGCTGCTGGCTCACTGCTACCGGATGCTGGGTTCGGTCGACGACGCGGAGGACGTCGTTCAGGAGACGCACCTGCGAGCGTGGCGCGCCTACGGCAGCTTCGAGGGTCGTTCGTCGCTCCGCGCATGGCTCTACAAGATCGCGACGAACGGTTGCCTCTCGGCGCTCAACCGGCGCCGTCGCCGCGCCCTGCCCTCCGGCCTCGGCGGTCCAAGTGAGGATCCCAGCGCCCCGCCGGTGGAGGCTGGGCCGGAGGTGAGCTGGGTGGAGCCGTTCCCTCTCGCGCTCGTGACCTCGGAGTCGCAAGACCCGGCGGTCCTCGTTGCCTCACGCGAGAGTCTCAAGCTCGCGCTCGTCGCGAGCTTGCAGTACCTCCCTCCTCGTCAGCGGGCGGTTCTGCTCCTGTGCGAAGTCCTCGCCTTCACGGTGGCGGAGGTCGCGCGGATGCTCGAGACCTCCATCAAGGCCGTCAAGAGCGCGCTCCAGCGCGCGCGTGCGCGACTCGAAGAGGTGGCGCCCGCGGCCGATGCGATCCAAGAGCCGACCGACCCCGACGCGCAGGCGCTCCTCCTCCGCTACATCGCCGCCTTCGAGAAGTCCGACGCCAAGGCCATCGAGCGACTCCTCTGCGACGACGCAACGCTGGAGTTGATCCCGTCTCGGACCTGGTTTGCGGGCAAGAGCGCCTGCGTGCCTTACATCGCAGCGCATGCCCTTGCCGTCCCGGGGGACTGGCGCATGGTGCCGACGAACGCGAACGGCCAACTGGCCGCGATAGCCTACCTGCGTGGGGGCGACGGCGCGCATCACCCATTCGGCGTGGCGGTCCTGAGCGCGAGGCCCTCGGGTATCGCCCGCATCGTCGTCTTCGGAGGTGCGCAGATCGTAGCGCGATTCGTTCGTGCTGAAGGGGCCGCCGCGCGAGCGGTGGAAGGCGCGGTTGAACGCGAACTCCGACCGGTACCCGACGCTCTCGGCGATGGCCCCCAGACTGCCGTCGTGTACGGCACGGGCATGTGCGCCCTCCTCATCATGAAGCCGGTATACGCGCGGCTCGACGACGCCACCGGCACCAAGGTCGCCGGACCGGGCCACTTTTGCGGTGACAAGCGCATGCCTGTACCCGGCTCACGCCAGCGCGGGCCTGCGTGCTCGCCCGTCCGTCTCAGAAGAGCGGCTGGGAGGCCGACACGCAATATGTATACCGGTACCGGGTAGCAAATCGACCAGACCCACGAAGTGAAATGTCGAAAGCTCGCCGCCTCGAGCGACAAGCTACGTGACACCGCGAGAGAGAACCCCATCCCATGCGCTATGCCTGCCTTGTCTACTTCGATGCCGAAAAAGTCTTCAGCCAGCGGCACACGAGCCCTGCGCTGCGCCCGCGCCCGGAAGCCATGCAGCTCGTCCAGGATTCCGAACCCTACAACGAAGAGCTCAGGGCCAGCGGACGCTTCGTGGCGGCAGCCGCTCTTCAAATGCCCGATCAGGCGATGACGCTCAGCGTTCGCGACGGGAAGCTTGCGACGACCGACGGTCCGTTCATGGAGACGAAGGAAATGCTCGCTGGCTTCATCATCATCGAGGCGCTCGACCTCAACGAAGCGGTTCGCATAGCTGGGGGGATTCCTCTCGCGAAGCTCGGTTTCGTCGAGGTGCGTCCGCTGATGCCTCCGCCGTGACCTCCGTCGCGCTCGACGTCGTGGATGCCACCTACCGCTCGCAGGCGCGGCGGGTGCGGGCCACGCTCATTCGGCTCCTCGGTGACTTTGAGACCGCCGAGGAAGCCCTCCATGAAGCGTTCGTGGCGGCTACCGAGCAATGGCCACGGGACGGAGTCCCGGCAAATCCGTACGCCTGGCTCGTCTCGACGGGACGCTTCAGGATGATCTCGAGACGGCGACGGCAGGTGCGACTCGAGGGGGACTTGTCCGAGGACGTCCCCGACGCGGCCTCGACGCTGACGGAAGTCCCCGGTGCCATCGAAGATGGGGACATAGGCACTACCGGTCACTATCGAGGCGGGATGCTGCGACTCGCATCAGATCGGGCAACATGCTCCACTTGGATGAGCTCGTGCAGCGATGGTCGCCGAGGTGGGTCGTGCCCGCGAGCGAAACGGCACCTGCCAAACAGTGCCTCGCCGCGCCGGGCAGTTTGGAGGCTGCCTTAGGCTATTATCGCGCGGCGAAGAGCGTCGGGCCTACTTCCGCACAGCGGAGCAAAGTCTCCGTCCCTTCCGTGGCGTTCTGCGGCTCAGATAGCACCCCTCTCGCCGCCTTCGAGCAAGCCCGACGGTGCTACCAGGGCAGCTACGAGGTCGTACGCGTCGCTGGGGGTCACTTCATGCATAGGGAGAGTCCGGAGGAATTCACGCGTGAGCTCATTCGCCTGCTTGGAGACCATGTAGCGTGATTCAAGCTTTGAACAACGTCGAGGTCATCACGCTCTTCGTCGACGCGCTGGGCCCGGTGAAAGCCTTCTACAAGAGGTCTTCGGTCTGCCGGTGGTCTTCGAGGATCAGTCTCCGCCGTCTTCAAGATTCGGGGCCTCATGATCAACCTGCTGGAAGCTCCAGAGGCCAACATACTCATCGAGCCTGCGAGCGTCGCGAGGTCCGGCGCCGGGTCGCGCTTGATGTTCACCATCGCAGTCGACGACGTAGACGCCGTTTGCGCTCAGCTAGTAACGCACGGAGTGGTGGTCCTCAACGGGCCGGTTGATCGCCCCTGGGGGCGACGTACGGCCGCTTTCGCCGATCCGGCCGGTCACGTATGGGAGATCGCCCAGCCGCTCGGAAGCCCGCAGGCGTTGCTCACACCTTGAAACAATGGCGGCGAAGCCGTCGAATGGCGAGAAGGTCGTCCAAGGCGGGGTCCCCGCGGAAGGGTGGGGGTCCGAGGAGACAGTTTGGACGTTATCGGCGAAACCGTACCGTCCTTCCGTCCACGCTGTAGGGCGGACCCAGTTCGTTCGGCCCAACGTAGCTCGCCATCCACCATTACATCCGAGGAGAGCACGAGTACCAACTTGGGTCGGCCAAATTGCTCCGCACCCCGCTGCCTCACGTGTCCCTATTCGCCGCCACGGACTTGCGTCGCTGCGACTGCGCTTCGCGCCGGGAAGGAAGCTAGGACCTGCTGGACGGCCGTCTGCAGCAGTCGGTCGTCGATCTTCTGGGGGTCGACCACTGCTTCCGCAGTGCCGTGCCACACTTGAGTGTCACTTGACGAATCAAAAGCGTCGATGGCGATTCTGCCCTTTTCGATCGAGGGGGTCGCCGCCAGGCCAGCACCCCCTTGCTGATCCACCGAAGGCGCCGGCCCTTGGGCGTACCCCGAGCCGAATACAATCACGAAATCGGGCTTGGCTTGATCACCCGCTTGCTCCATGTACCCCTTCTGCACCAGCCCGGCAACGATGAGGGGCCTGATGCGTCGCTCCACCTCGAACGACCGGGCCGAAACCTCGAATGGCGCCGCTGGTTGCCCGGCGGGGCGGAATCCGAACGTCCGATAGTTCGCGAGGGCCGATGCTTCGGAACTCTCTGTGTGAACACGCCCCTCGGGCGCACGCGCCGCCCCACAGGCGGCCACTGTGCCAACGAGTACGAACAAGAGTATCTCTCTCATGATTCTCTCCTTGTGTCTTTCAGGTTCTGTATTGCACCCTCGAGCGCAGACTCCGTATGCCCTGGGATCGCGAAGGCAGAACGCAGGACTCGTGCCGGGCAATCTCCCGCGCGAGGGAGACTCGGGGCCAGCCGGCCCGGGAGATAAATTGGTCACGTGGTCAATTGTCGTCCCACGGGGAGATCTCTGTGGGTCGCCGCAATCAGCCGGGTGCAGACCGTCCTCGCGTGACTGGAAGACCGCTGGGCGCAGGGTTCCGCAGTGCGACTCCCGCACTCGTCGCACTGCGGAACCCGCACCGACTCCGGAAGCGCGCGCCTCTCGGAAGAGCTCAACGTGACCCGCACGCGTGTACAGGAAGGTTTCTTCGGCTCCCGCTGCGGGCGTGCGGCTGGCAATTCCGTGAGAGACGATGACGCTGGCCGCTGCACGGCGGGAGAGGACGGGGACGTTGCGCAGCACGCCAGGACCGGCGGGCGATCCGAAGAGTGCAACGAGGCCTTGCATGATCCGCTCGCGGCCGTCGAGCATCGGCCCCCACTCCGTCTGGACCGTGGCGTCCCCGGCGAAGAGCCGCGCGAGTTCCGAAGCGTTCGCAGCCGAGTAGGCCCGTTCGTAGCGTGCCTCGATCTCGGCAACCATGGCGTCGATGTCCGTGGTGGTCATCCTCGTCCCCTTCGGCTCAAGCCAGCCTCCCTCGAGCCTGGCTCAGACAATCGCTCGCAAGCTCGCGGGTATGTTCAAGACAATCCGCTCGCAAGCTCGCGGGTATGCTCAAGCCAGCACGCGCCGGAGGAATGCGAGGGATCCGCCGATCGCCGAGTCCGTGAAGCCTTTCGCGTGGGCGGTTCCCGGCACAAGTTGCACGATCGACTCGACACCCATGCCCGCGAGCGCCCGTTGCATCTTGATCGCGCTCTCCGGAGGGACAAACTCGCCCAGCGAGTTCGCCATATACATGGGCCCGCTGCGCGCGCTCGCTCGGAAGAGCGGCGTCGCCTCTCGAAGCCTCGAGCGGTCCTTGCCGACGAGCTCGAGGATCACCCACCGCAGGAGGGCGTCGTTGCGGCCGCCCTGGTTGATGGCGGCGCTCGAGATGTGGGCGAAGTCCTGCGTTGGGGCGCCGGACGCCTCGGCTCCGGCGTCCGTCTCCTCGATGAAACTGGGGACGAAGACGACAAAGCCCTCCTGCGCCAGGCGCGTCGCCACCTGTTGCAACTGCACCCGGTCGCCGATGACCCTTTGGATGAGACCTCGCTCGTGCATCTGGCGGATCGCGGCCACGAGTGGAATGGCGATGTGCAGGAACTGCGTCACCTCGAGGGGCTTGCCCAGGAGTCGATCGAGCGGCTCGCCGCCGGGGTCCTCGAGCCGGGTCCGGAACGGCGTCGCCGCGATCAACGGGGGACGAGCGCGCGCAACCGTCCCTCGAAGAACCGCCGCTCCATCGGATTTCGCGCCCTCTCGAGCGCAGCCTCCAGGTGCCTCCTCGCCGCTTCGATCCGCCCGGCCCGCAGCTCCAGATCGCCGAGGGCGGCTTCGTAGAAGGGGGTTCGCGCGAGCCGGCCATCGTGCTCGATGGCACGCACGGCGAGCAGGCCTGCCTCGGGCCCGTCTCTCTCGCCGATCGCGATCGCCCGGCTGAGTGCGACGACGGGCGAAGGACGCAGCGCCATGAGCATGTCGTAGAGCCCGACGACCTCGGCCCACGGGGTCTCGTCCGCGGTCTTCGCGTTGGCATGCACTGCCGCGACGGCAGCCTCGATGTGATACTCGCTGAGGGTGGCGCCGGTCGCCGACGCGTCGAGGAAAGTGATCCCCTCGGCCGTGAGGGCGGCATCCCAGAGGGTGCGGTCCTGCTGCCGGAGGGGGACGAGGTCGCCGGCGGAGTCGAGCCGCGCAGGCATCCGCGCCGCGTGCAGGGACATCACCGCGACGAGAGCACGCGTGCTCGGGATCGCGCACGCCGGATGCTCGAGGAGCATCCGGGCGAGGTGCAGCGCCTCGCGGCACAGGCTGACGCGCACGGAGACCTCGGGCGAAGCGCCGTGGTATCCCTCGTTGAACAGGAGATAGAGCGCCCGCTGCACCGCAGGCAGGCGCTTCTGGAGCTCGGCGTCGTCGTGGAGCTCGAAGAGCCGCCCGCTCGACGCGAGCGTCTTCTTCGCACGTGTGATGCGCTTCTCGGTCGCGGCGACGCTGCTGAGGAGTGCCCCGGCGACCTCGGCGTTCGAGAAGCCGCACAGGATGTGGAGGATGAGCGCGACCTGCGCTTCTTCGGGAAGGCCTGGAGCCGAGCACGAGAACATCATGCGCAGCTCGCCGTCGGTCACGGCGCGTGGTTCGAACAGGTCGATCACCGTGGGCGCGAGCGTCCACTCGCTGTCCAGAAGAAAGCCGAGGTCGGGGGCGAAGCGACGCGCGTTGCGGTCGCGGCGCAGAATGTCGATCGCGCGGTTGCGTGCCACGGCCATGAGCCATGCGGCAGGATCGTCGGGGACGCCCGAGAACTGCCAGACGGACAGCGCCCGGCAGAGGGCGTCCTGCGTGACGTCCTCTGCCAGCGCCACGTTGCGGACGCCGAAGATGCGCGTCAGGGCGGAGACTAGCCGCCCCGACTGCCGCCGGAAGAAACCCGGTTCGGGCTCCACCCCTACATCTGCATCTTCATGACCGGGCGGACCTCGACGGACCCCCCGATCGCGAACACCGGGCACCCCATCGCGAGCTCGACGGCGTGTGCATGGTCCTTTGCCTCGACGATGGTGAAGCCGCTGACGAGATCCTTCTCGGCGAAGGGTCCATCCGTGACCGCCTTCTTGGGGCCGCTCACCACCTTCGAGGCCTGCTCGAGCGGCGCTCCGAGCGTCTTGATGTGGCCCTTGGCGCCGAGCTCCTGCATCCAGGCGCGCCACTTGCCGAGCTGCGCCTGCATCTCCTCGGGCGAACGCTCGGGCTCGCCGGGCGTCTTGTACATGACTCCACCGCGATACAGAAAAACGAATTCACTCATGGTCTGTTGCTCCCTTCTTCTGAAAGACGACCGGGCGGGCACCGGGCGGACATTTCTTTCGCGCGACTTGTCGGGGCGTATCTGAGGGCGCCTTCTTGGTGGAGGTCGAGCTGACGCGGGCGTCCTGGAACGTCCGGATGCAGAACCCTGCGCCAACATCGTCCTTCGCGCGGCGCGTACTAGCCAAGAGCTCAGCCAAGAGCTAGCCGCCCTCCCCCAGGGCCTCTTCGGCTTCCTTCGCCGCCTTCAGCGCGTCGCTGCGCGGCGTCTTCGATGACCGCCAGATGCTCCTCTTCGCCGGGCCTGGCGATCTGTTCAACGACGGCGCCGGCGAGGGACGCTTGGCCGTTCGCGCCCCTGGGCAGCGTGCGGAGGACGGTCTCGAGGAGCGCGTCGCGCCGCTTTCCACGCGGTAATCGCGCGAGAAGACGCAGAAGCTCCTTCACGTCGTTGCCCTGGAAGACGACGCCGCCGGGAAACCAGTGCTTCGACACGCTCCAGTAGACGAACGGCGGGTCCTCGCTTCGTTCGAGCGGGACGCCGCTGGCCTGCAGCTCCTCGAGTCGTCTCTTGGTCGCGGGCACCGAGAGATCCACGACGCGCGCCAGGTCCGATTGCTTCCACGCGCGCTCGCGCAGGAACGCGCTCAGGATCGCGGCGACGGATTCGCTGGCGCTGCGTTGACCCACGAGGACGAGAATACGCTCGAGTGCGATGGCCTGGAGGGGAGCCAGCGCTGCGCGCGTGCGCAGCCGTGCCCATCCGCACGAGCCGTTCGCGCGGACTGCCGCGTCACGTTGTTCGGGTACGCTGCGCTGTCCACGCCAGGCTGATGGCCGCGAGCGATCTGCACCCGGTATCGGACAACGCCGCCGAGGCTGAGCGCCGGCGTTCATGATGGATGCGGCGCATGATGGTCGGCGGTGCGTCGCGCGGGCCAGCTCGCCGTCGTAGGGCCACCGACACGGCGAAATGTCTTCGTTCGCCAGGGGATGGTGACGACGGCGGAGGCGGGGACGCTGGGCGTTCGGCGAGGTTTGCGCTGACGGGGCCGCTGCGATGAAGGATGGTCGGGCTCTCGCGGGTGATACGCTGGTGGCCGCAGATGGCCCTCCCATATTGGCACGCTGACACCAGTCGTTACCCGCTGATCTTCGTGCACCTCGTCGGCGCAGACGGCGTTCGGCAACCTGACGTCGAGTCACTCATTCGCATCGTCGACGGTCTGATGGAGAAGCGGGAGCGGGTCGTAGTCGTCTATGATATTACCGATTCCAGGCCGGACGCGCAGCGCAGACAGCTATTGGTGACCTGGCTACGAGAGAACAATGAGAAGCTGTCGCGCTACGTCGTGGCGTCCGCCATCGTGGCTCCCACGGCGTTTCATCGCGGGATACTCGTGGCCACTTTTTGGTTCATCAAGCCGAAAACGCCGGTGGAGGTCTTTAGCCACCGCCCGGCCGCGATGCACTGGGCGATCACCCAGGGGCAGAGCGCTGGCTTGAGCGGATTGATAAATGAGCCGCAGTCCTCGTAGCTACTTCGGGCGGCGTCGTGCTCTCGACCGTCCGGCTCGCGGCCGACGCCGAGCCCGATCGAATTTGAATTGATGTTGAAGTCGAGACGAGAAGCGGCGTAGCAGACTGTCCACTGCAGCGGGGACCGAGCCAGGTAGGCGATGCCTGACGCTGAGGACCCATGCCATGCCATGCGCGGATGCGCACGACGCGCTCAGGAAACAATGGCGCGAGCGCGACGATTTAATAGGCGGCGCGAAAGCGTTCAGCTCAGGCCGAACACCTTGGCCATCAACGGCGCATCCACCATCACGTGCGGCGCGATGGCGTGGTAGCCGATGGCGTGGACCCAGGCGTTGCCGGTGCGTAGGGTCAGGAACGTCTTGATCATGCCGGGACCGAAGTAGCCGAGCAGGACGAAAATAAGAGACAGCGCGATGTTCCGCGAGGTCGTGAAGACGGACCACCCCTCCACGAAGTGCATGGCCGCGTAGGTCAGTCCACCGAGCATGACCGTCGTAACGGACGAGCCTGTCAGCTTGAGGTAGCGCGGAACGAGGATGGCGTAGATGAGGACCATCGTGGGCAGAACGGTACCGATGGCAAACACAGCCAACGTGAGCGGCGCAGCCACCAAAAAAGTGCGCAGGCCCATCTTGAAGACGCCAGGAAACGTGACGACCTCGACCACAACCTCGATCACTCCCACCACGACGATCACGAGCAGGTCGTTGCGCCGGTCGGTCGAGCGGAGGTTCAGTTGGGTCGCGGAGTAACGCCGACGGAACCATAGAAAGGGCACGACGGCGAAGACGACGAAGTTGTAGATCGCCCAGGTCCAGACCTCTCCGACGCTGGGCGGAGTGCTGCAACCCACGAGGGTACCGGCGATGTGAAAGCTGAAGGATCGGTAGCCGAGAGCCGGACCGAGAAGCCAGCCGCCGACTTGGCCCAGGCCAGCGTAGCCGAGCAACGCCGCTGTCTCCCGTCCAGCCAGCGAGCGCTCGGGGGCCCGCGCCGCGAGATCGGGGATCACGCGCCGCCGGGTCAAGAAATAGACCACGGTCATGAGCACGAAGACCTCGATCAATCCCACGCTTGGGAGCGCGACCTGCTGGGCGAACGGCAAGCCCGCCAACGCAGGGCGGTCGAACGGCAGGCGACCGTCGGCCAATAGCAGCACGACTACGTTTGCGGCAATCCAGAGGAGGACCGCGACAAGGACCGCCGGTTGGCGAAGAACGTTGCCAAGAAGCCGACCTGACCAGGAGACCTGCGCCTGGGCTACCGTCACGGCGGGCTGCGACGGATCTCGCTCTCCGACGAGGACTGTGTGTTCGCTGTCGAGCGTCTCGTCACGTTGGTCGGGCTCCTTGGGGCTGCGAGCAGAACCGGGAAAGGCAACGGCGTCAACGGTCGGCATCCCACGGCCGATCACGAACCACGCATCTTCTGGTGGTTGCTCGCGTGTGCTTCGCGGCGCGAGACATCGAGTCGTCAACGCCGCTGTCCTTGGGGCGATCCGCGACGGCAGCGTCGAGCCAGCCAGCTGCGCGCCCCTTAGCCTTCCTTCTCTCGCAACCGTTCCCAGTGGGATCGTGCTGCCCGACGTGATCCCGCTCCCGAACCTGGTGTTCACGTACCTGCCGAACCTCTACCTGCTGATCTCGTATCAGCTGGAGACGGCGGCGACAGACGTGGAGTGGGACGCCTACATCGTCACGATGGCGACGGCTCTGCGATCGGGCCAGTGCCGTAGCCTCGTGGTCACCGAGGGCGCCCACCCAACGCGCGAGCAACAGCAGCGGATGATTGCGCTGGTGAAAGGCAAGCCGGGCCGCACCGCCGTGCTTTCCGCGGTCAGCGGCGTTCGCTTCGTCGTTTCGGTCTACGCCCTGATGAAGCGGGATATCAGAGCGTATGCGCCGAGAGAGTATGAGGCGGCGTTCACCTACCTCGATCTGGCCGCCGTGGAGCGCCCTGGCGTGCTGGGGATCATCGACCGGCTGCGCGAGAAACTCGACCCGCCGGAGCCGGTCACCGTCCGACGCAAACGCTCGGAGCTTCGATAGCAGCGGCCTCGAGCGCTCACCCAAGGTCGCCTTCGCCCTGCTGCTTCACCTTCGCGACCTCCGCGCTCGACGAGCTCGTCGTCGCGCAGAAGGTGAGGTGAAAGCGGCGGGCAGGTCGGGCGACACAACCCATGCAGCGGATGGCGCATCGGAGTTGCGGGTACCATGAGCCCGGAGAAGATGAACATCCTCGTCATTGGCGCGTCGCAGGGAACAGGTGCACTGGCGGTCCGAGCCGCGCTCGACAAGGGGCACCTTGTCACGG
>Ga0302324_100020710_pt1 | contig 12851 bp, 19 predicted proteins | sample Palsa_T0_1_FD_201949 | JGI IMG/M metagenome (GOLD analysis project Ga0302324, IMG submission 201949) | Peat permafrost microbial communities from Stordalen Mire near Abisko, Sweden - Palsa_T0_1 | ecosystem: Environmental > Terrestrial > Soil > Palsa > Peat permafrost | place: Sweden: Abisko...
TCCAGACCCCAAACTCCTCCGCTTGTTCCCACATCGACGTAGTGGATCTTTTGAGGAGCGAGTTGCTTTGCCCGGCGGAGATCGTCGACGTAATACGAGTTGCCCCCATCAATGACGATGTCTCCTGCCTCGAGATGAGGTGAAAGATCGGCGATGGTGTCGTCGACAACCGCCGCCGGCACCATTAGCCAGATCGCTCGGGGTTTCTCAAGTTTCTTCACGACGTCGGCGAGCGAGGTGGCGCCGATCGCCTTTTCCTTGACGAGTTCGTTTACCGCTTGTGGTGTCCTGTTGAACACCACGCAGCTGTGACCCTTGCGGATGAGTCGCCGCACCATGTTGGCCCCCATCCTTCCAAGACCGATCATGCCGATTTGCACAATTACCTCCTTATCAGAAAGCGGAAGCGTATTGGGCGAAGCAGAGTCCTTCTTTCCAAGCTTAACTAGCGCGCGCCAGACCGTCTAGTTCCTGCATTCTGTTTGCGTCGATCCTTAAGTTTACGGCAGCCACATTTTCTTCGAGATGTTCGACCTTGGAAGTTCCTGGGATAGGCAGCATAACGGGAGATCGAGCCAGCAGCCATGCCAGAGCCACCTGGGATGGGGTGGCTTTCCATTGCGCGGCCATACGAACAATAGGACTCTTGGAGCCGGAAACACGACCGGCCGCCAGCGGAAACCACGGAATAAATCCCAGCTTTTCCTGTTCGCAGTATTCCAGAACATCTTCCGATCCTCGGTCGGTGACGCTGTAACGATTCTGAACGCTCACAATCGAAACCACGGTTCGGGCATGCTGAATCTGCTCGACACTCACTTCCGATAAACCGATGTGTTTGATTTTCCCTTGCGCCTGCAAATCCTTGAGGGTACCGAGCTGATCTTCGGCCGGCACCTTCGGATCAATTCGATGTAACTGATAAAGATCAATCCGCTCAAGGCGCAACCGGCGCAGGCTCTCTTCGCAAGCAGATCTCAGGTGTTCTGGCTTTCCGTTTTCAACCCATCGGTTGGGACCTGGCCGTTCATAGCCGCCCTTGGTCGCGATCACCAGCCCTGCCGGATACGGGTGCAGTGCCTGAGCTATGATTTCTTCACTCACGCCAGGACCATAGGAATCGGCGGTGTCGATGAAATTTATGCCCAATTCCACAGCGCGCCGCAAAACCCGGACGGCCTCTGCCCGATCTGCAGGCTCGCCCCAGATTCCATCTCCCGTAATTCGCATCGCGCCGAATCCCAGTCGGGTAACACGAAGATCGTTTCCGATCAGGAATTCGCCAGACTTCTTAGCCGATGCCTGGCTTCGTTGCACTACGAATTTTTGATTCGGCATATGTTCTCCCTTCAATGATGAGGAACCGATGCGTCGACCGGCCCTACTGGTTTGGAGTAGCGAGACTCAGGCGGCGTTGCAGAAAAAGCACGTCCATTTGTTCTGCTGTCCATTCTCGGTCGTCGCGGCTGAGTTCATGGTCAGCTTTCGAAAAGCCGGAACAGTGTTTACAGTGGTTTACACTGCTTGGAACTTGCGCGAAAGCGACACCACAAAGACAGCTTTCGACCACTGCGGATATCCGCCCGAACCCTACTTGACCATGGCAGCGATATCGGTTGCGCTATCCTTCCTGTCTGGATCGAGGTACCCAATGATTGACCAGATCTCTTGCTGTTGCGGTCGTGTCGTCTTCCATGTGCGGTTCGTCGAAAAGCATTTGAGTTGCCAAACTCTGCATTCGCCGATAGGTGACGGCGCTCGGCTCACCGCGCTGCCACAGCAGCATTCTCCAGATCGAAGTTGAGGTAAATGCCTTCTTCATCCGACAGTCCAGCTTTGACCTGTCGGGTCATGTCGTCGGCGAGTACCTCATCGCGGCCCGCTTCGAGTGCACTTAGCACTTGCCGAACCACGTCGGCAGGCTTCACCTTTGGAAGAGTGAGATTGCTCGCCATATCCGTGTCGACCGGACCGGCGTGGACACCCACAACTTGTGTACCCTGCTCGCGCAAGCCGGTCCGGAGCCAATTCGTCAAAGCCCAAGCGGCGGCCTTGGAAGCGCTGTAGGTTCCAGCACTGGGAACTGCCACCCAACTCAGTATTGAGAGAACATTGACGATAGCGCAATCGATAACTTAGATTTCTTTTGAGACCGATCGGTCGCACAAATATTGTTCACTTGGGAGAGGGATCTGAATCTAAAAACGATCGGAGAGCCTAACGCCCGAGAGGTGCTCTTTTGAAGCGGGAAGCCGAACGCTAGCGGCAGAGCGACAACTGCACACACAACCTTTGCTGGCCGCGATAATTTGGGTCCTTGAAGACGAGGTCGACGCTCAACCGCTTACGCGCGGCGCTCGCCGCAGCGAAGGCGCTATGTAAAACTGGGCTTTGGCGGCGTGCACGCTGATTGGAACCAGCGACTGATATACACCTCGGCATGAGCTTCACCGCAGTAATGCCGGGCACCGGCCGCGTTTGCGCTTTCAGAATTCCAACGGTACACGGTAAGATCGGAGTCTCCACATCGAATCACGAACCAGCGGGTAGGATTCGTAGTCAGGAGTCCACAGACCTCACACCTGAATTCCTGCAGCGTTGTCATGGTTCAGTTCCTTCTATATCCGTGGTTAGTCACGCCCACTCGTGATCACGGCTTGTGGGAGATTGGGTGTCAGAATCGTGAGTTCGCCGACTTGCTCCCTCTTCCCTGTACTACGCAGGTGGGCATGGTCCATCATCCAAACCTCCGGAATGATTTCACCGACCAGTCGTCCATGGCAGAAAAGTCGCACCACCGAACTCTCAGAAACTACAACGCCCACCGCCTTGGTCACAGCACTCATGTTGGCGGCGGCAATATGACGGCTGCCAAGTCCCAGAGGCACGTCCACTTGTGCGGCCACGGCGTCGAGGTAGCGGCACGCGGAAAGGACGATGCCCTCGCGACTTACCACGAACCCACCGTCCAGCTGCGCCAATTCCTTGATGGTTCCGCGGAGATTGAGATTGCTGACATGTCGCGAAGACTCAGGATGCCCCAACAAGGGGTCCAAAATCAATGGTCTGGATCTCGCGAGCACGGCGGTCTCATCCCCGAGGGTGAATAGGGTGCCAACCCGCCTTCCCTCTCGACCTTCGCGGGCAATCTCGACTGCGAGCCCAATCAGCGATTCAAGAACGTCGGGATCATGATCTGTTACCTGGCAGAGAATGCTCTCAAACATTCATCAACTCCTCGCCTCGAGTAGAGGCCCACCCGGTTCGTGCCCCTTGCCTTGCCATCGATTTCTGCAGGGTTCAGGGTTTTAGAAGAGACTTCCCGTAGCCGACAGGAATGGCGAAATTGGACCCGCCGAACTCACGCACCATGGCAAAGTTAATTCCTATCACCTTGCCCTCGTCGTTGAAAAGTGGACCGCCAGAGCCGCCTGATGTGGTTTGGGCATCATAGACAATCTTGTCCGGCAGCACGTCGCCGATGTGCCCTTGGGTGGTGGTAGGCCGGATTAGATGGCGGCGGGCGAGTTCCTCAATGACCTGCTTCGGATCACCTTTGGATGCAGTCGCGATCGACTGGAGCGTCTCCGCACCTGCTCGAGCCAGAATTGCGTCAAGACCGGTGGGATAGCCTAACAGCACGACCGGCCCACCCCTGACAACCGAACTCCGGCCATCGGCAAGGGCTATTTGTTTAATTCCCATGTCTGAAACGTTTGCTTTCAGCACAGCAACGTCCGCAACCGATGAAATCTTCTCGGTGTTGACGGCGATGCCGTTGGCAATGCCGGGGAAATATGCTGTCATCTCGACGATCACCGGCTCAACACCTTGATCGAGCATTTCCTTCAGATCGTCATTCTGCCACCAAGGCTCGGCGACGTGATGATTGGTGAGAATCCGTCCAGCGTCAGAGACGAGAAAGCCAGTGCCGAAGACATCCAGGCGTACTTCCGGACCATTCCCGATGAGGCCCACGAGCGGATTATTGTGTTCGTCGGTCGCAGGCTCACCGGTGGCCGTCACCCCAGAATAGCGGAGCCTCAATCCTGTAGTGTGCTCGCGGAAAGCAAGCCCAACGTGGATGAGGCAGACGCTGGGTTCATAGGCCTGGATAATTCTCTCGGCAAACCTACCGTCGGTCTCAATCTTCTGGAGGCGGCTTTCTACTGCGGCTAACTGATTTTTTAAGGCAGAAGCGTTTTCCGGGTCGCTGGTCGCAATCTGCGACTTCAGGTCTTCACTCTTCTTCTGAAGTTGAAGCTTTTGGGGATCGCCAGCCTGGGATGGACCGCGGTCACGGTCTTCAAGGGCCCGACGTGAACGATCCATCAACTGTTGTTCTGTCAGCACGCCGGTCTGCAATCGAGTGATCGCCATATAGACGCGGGTATTCTGTTCCTGGGTGCGACGGAAAAAGAAGAATGAGACTATGCCAGCAACGATCACTACCGCAACAGTTGCCAGTCCGCCAACCCGAAGCGTCCGCCGTTCTTCGTTGACTGCTGTCACGACCCGCTGGGTAGCGTTCCGATTTTCCTCGGCAAGGCGCAGCCGCTCCCGAAACTCGTCCGCGATGGACTTATTCCGTAGCTGGGAACGCACCCGCGACAGCAATTCGTGAGGGTCGAAAGGCAGTGACAACGCATCGTCGGCTCCGAGATCCAGCCCCCGAGTGCGCTCGGCTGACCCTCCGTGAGACAGCATCACAACGCGTATGTTTTGGGTGTGCTCGGACCCTTTGATTTCAGAAAGAAGGTCACAACAATCGAGCTGGGGCGGATCAGCACCGAGGACGACGGTGTCAGGGTTAAAGGCGACCACTGCCTTCATTCCTGTCTGGAAGTCGGTCGAGACCTCATATCCCGCGTCGCTCAGCACAGTGACGATGTGTTCTCTGAGGCCCTCTTCAGACTCCACCACCAAGACTTTCCCTGGTTTGTCGTTCATAACGCTCGCTTCTTAGGATGGTGCCAGACTGTCACAGGATTCATTCGGGGTCAATCGGCGTCCGTCCGTCCCCCAAAGTTTTCACCTCAGACTGGTTCACACCAATCGCGATTTTGGCCACTTGCGCTGCCATCGCTGTTCCTCTCGCCCTCTTGGGTGAGCACGGCGGTCGTACCATCTTGCGAGCTGGACACGGCAAGGAATTGTCGAGCGCTTCGGCACCCGACTCGCCAGACGACGAGGGCTACGACATTTTATCGAGCCCTTCTGCATCTTCGTAACATCAGATCAAGCAAATCCACGAGCTGGGTACTCGTCGTTTTGTCCGCGCGGTGGTTGAAACAGTTCGTGGTCAACCGTCACAACGGAAGTCCATGACTCCCTTGTCAGCAACGTTCGCACGAGTGAATAAGCGACACTATGAAGCGCCGCTGCGTGCGGCCCGTGCGATTGGCACCCGGAGCGGTCGCGGCGTTGCTTTTCGGGAGGTTTAACAGAGGTTCAACCAATGAGCACCTCTCCGATGCTACTGGACCACTCGCTCAACTCTCGGGAGTCGCGGAGCGCAAGACCAGAACTGGAACGCGAGAGCGACCGACTGAAGCTGCTCCTGGACATGACGACTACTCTGGTCTCCACTTTAGAGTGTCGTGAACTCCTCCGCACGGTGTCGGCGAGCATTCGGCGAGTCATGCATTTTGACCTCGTTGGGGTTTGGCTGCCAGATGTGGAGCACGTCCATTTGCGCCAAACCGCTCTGGACTTCCCAGAGAGTAAGGGATTCCTTAGGGAGGATGCGCTGCAACCGATCGAGGGGTCCGTGATCGGCAAGGTATTCAAGGCCGGCAAGCCTGTCGTATTGGATCTCAATCGCGAACAGCTGGCTGCCCACGTTAGTCCTCAGGTTCGCGCCGAAGGCCTTGAGTCGGGTTGCGCTCTGCCCCTGATCAGCCGAGGTCGGACGCTCGGTGTGCTCACGCTCGGCAGCCGGATCGAAAACTCAATCTGTCCGGAAGATGTTGATTTCCTTCTGCGCGCCGCGGGGCAGTTGGCGATCGCCATAGAGAATCGCCTGGCCTATCGCGAGCTAGCCGAGTTGAAAGACAAGCTCGCACAGGAAAAACTGTATCTGGAAGATGAAATCCGCGGCGAGATCGACTTTGAAGGAATCGTGGGGCAGAGTTCGGCTCTCCGCCACGTTTTGAAGCTGGTGGAGACCGTGGCTCCCAGCGACTCGACAGTGTTGCTTCTGGGCGAAACCGGCACTGGAAAGGAATTGATTGCCCGTGCCATTCATGACCGCAGCCATCGTAAGCAGCGGACCTTCGTAAAGCTAAACTGCGCCGCAATTCCAACCGGACTACTCGAGAGTGAGCTTTTCGGACACGAACGAGGCGCTTTTACGGGCGCGATTGCGCAGAAGATTGGCCGGCTTGAACTCGCCGATCAAGGTACGTTATTTCTCGACGAAGTGGGAGATATACCAATCGAGATCCAGCCCAAGCTGTTGCGAGCTTTGCAGGAGCGTGAGTTTGAAAGACTGGGCAGCAACCGAACCAAAAAGGTCGACGTTCGACTGGTAGCGGCCACCAATCGCGACCTCGACAAAATGATGGAGAATCGCGAATTCCGCAGCGACTTGTACTATCGCCTGAACGTGTTTCCGATCCGCATCCCACCTTTGCGCGAGCGCCCGGAGGATATTCCATTGCTGGTCCGCTACTTCACTCAGAAGTACGGCCGCCGCATGCAGAGGCAAATCGAATCGATTCCGACTGTGGCCATGAGGAAGCTCTCCATCTGGCATTGGCCGGGAAATATTCGTGAGCTGGAAAACTTCATTGAGCGTTCAGTGATCCTTACCCATGGCGCGGCGCTCGAAGCCCCGATCACCGAACTGAGCAATTATGGCAGGACCACTCTTGTAATGGATACGCGCGAAGCCGATGAGCGCGATCAGATTGTCCGCATCCTGAAAGTCACGAACGGGCGGGTAGCAGGCCCTGACGGTGCCGCAGCACGCATGGATATCAAGCGCACGACGCTGATCTCGCGCATGAAGAAGCTGGGCATCGACCCGCGCAGAGTATCATGACCGCCCATCAACCAGATCCAGCGGGACTCTTCCCACCTGGGCTCCTCCATCCCTGAACTGCAGCCTCTACTCTTAACCGCTTGACACCAGTTTTCGACAGCTGTCGAGATTGGCTTCGACATTTCCCAATACAATCCTGCTCCGGACTCATCTTTCCCGCAAAAGTCAGCGATTTAGGAGACGTTCCCAAGCACTTCGCTTTGGTCCTTCGATTGCTTAGACCTAATTAGCTGCGGATGAAGCTCGCAGGAGCGAGTTCTGTAAATGGGTTCGTGCGCGTTTGCCGGAAACCTTTGGGCAAGCGCCGGTCGCGATTCCACAGGCTCAACCTGCGGAGGGATTTGGCAGGGGTATCAGGACTTGAAACTTGATTGCGGCCCGCCTCTCCCATAGGGGTTCATTGGATCGAGGAGATTGCCATGGCGAACGTGATTGATTTTTACCTACCGGAGAACTTTCGGGCTCCATTTTTGCGTGCCGCTCAGCCCCGACCGGGGAAGGTTATCGAGTTCGGTTCGGAGGCAAAGAAGTCAGTCCCGACTCGACCGGCCGGCGAAGACCTTGGGTGGCTGCTGGCACTAACGGAGTCTGATCTTGCTGTAGGTATTGAGTAGCTTTGAAGACTCTTGGGTGGCTTGAAAGGAGACACGTTATGTCGGCAATCGCAACGTTCATCGAAGGAGAACGAGCAGTTCGCAGCGGTGTCTTTGGCGAGCGCGCTCAGGAACTGGACACCGTCGTGTCCCGCTACCTACCCATGTTTTACAAGAGGGCTTTCCGGTTCTTGGGGAACGCAACGGATGCGGAGGATGCCGTCCAAGATGCCCTGCTGTCCGCTTACAAGCATTTAGGCCAGTTCAGAGGGCAAGCGCAACTCTCAACCTGGTTAACGACGATCGTCACCAACGCAGCGCGGATGCAATTACGCCGCCGCCGCAGTAGCTACTTATCGCTTGACGAAGAGCAGGGAGAAGACGGTCTCACATTCTCGGAACAGCTGCCTGATTCGAGGCCAAGTCCAGAAGAGGTTTGTTCCACAGCGGAAGCACGAGACCGGCTGGTCGAGGGCGTTAAGCGGCTCTCACCAAAGCTGCGCCAAGCATTTCAGTTGCGTGAGATCGACGGTCTAACGACCAAGGAAGCTGCGCTGGTTTTGGGTGTTCCCGAAGGGACAGTGAAAGCGCAGCTCGCACGGGCGCGCGCCAAGCTTGCTGGGATCATACGCCTGAAGCCTGTCGGGCAGCGGAGCCGAACCGGATCGGTTCGAGTAGCGGTGTCAACGAAAGGACTCTCCGGGAATTGTGCTTAGGACGGGGCTTTAGAAACTCGGCATTTCGTCTCAGACGGAGGAGGCCAAATGAGGAGCCCGCATTGACGAGTCAGGAGAGTCTGGTCCAACGAGGAGAATTGCAGATGTCGTACGCCATGTCGCAAACCAGTGAAGACATCATTTCCGGCATTCTTAACTGGGTGTGCCCCGAGTGTGGCGGACGGATGGGCGGACGTACGAAAGAGTTCCAGTGTCAAGGTGAATGTCGAACGGACTGGCGCGACCTTTGGGAACGTCGTGTTCGCAAAGCAGGCAAGAACGCGAACTCCCCCCGGGGTCAAGGCAAGCAGTTCAAGGACTATGCGACGACCGAGGCGGCGCGGGAGGCGCAGCTGTGAATGCCGTCGCTCAGCTTCTTGTGAAGCATGGTTACTCGGTTCTGTTCATTTCAGTGTTTGCGCGCCAAATGTGGTTGCCAGTACCGGCAATTCTGTTTCTGATTGCTGCTGGGGCTCTCGCAGATTCGGGACGGATGACCTTGGCCGTTGCCCTCGTCCTCCCCATTACAGCCTGTTTGCTGGCCGACATGATGTGGTACGAGGCGGGTAGACGGTGGGGTGACCAGATCTTGCACTTCATTTACGGGCTCTCGCTCGACCCGGACGCCGCCTCTCGCCGGTCGAAAGAGGCCTTCGTTCGGCATGGGGCTCGCACTCTCCTGCTCGCCAAGTTCGTCGTGGGACTGGATGCGGCTACGCCTCCCTTAGCTGGGCTGTCCGGCACAAGCCGGACCCGCTTTATTGCCTTTGACGCCATTGGAGCCGCTCTCTGGTCGGGTGTCTATGCCGGAATCGGCTATGCCCTCGGCAAAGACCCGGATCGTGCAGCTGCGTACGCGGCCAGACTGGGCGTGCTTTGGGTCTTTTTTGTGTTGTCTGCACTAGCTATATACGTCAGCTGCAAACTTGTTCGATGGCATAGCTTTGTGCGCGAATTTCGAATGGCGCGGATCACACCAGAAGAGCTTAAGAAGAAGCTGGACGCGGGCGAGCCGGTCACGATTGTTGATCTGCACGACCGCCGGGAAGGTCCGCAAGGCCACCGAGGTATTCCCGGTGCGGTGTGCATCGATCCGCACAGGCTTGGACAGCACGATGATCCTAAGAAGCGAACGCCAATCCCTCGCGATCGCGAGGTCGTCCTTTACTGTACGACTCTGCATGAGCTCACGAGCGCTCGTGCGGCGCTTCAGTTACGCCGCTGCGGATTTGATCGCGTTCGACCTCTTGCCGGCGGTCTTCAGGCTTGGCACGAACGGGGCTTCCCCATGACCTCGGTGATTCTCTGCGGCTCTACCTGAACTATTCCGCCAGAACCACGCTCTCGTCCTCGGTGCCAGCATCTGCACCTGGTCCTGCGCAACTCTGTGACAGAAGCTTCAGCCGAAGGGCGCTTTGCCTGTCCCCAGTCTCGACAATTGTCGATTGCTCTTGACAATCTTCGACACACCCGTCGCCGGTTTGACCCGCGCCAACAGATTCAACAGATTGCCAGGACACTAGGAAGGTGGCTTTGGCAAACGTCTTGCGGTACATAGGTTTGGTACAAGCGCAGCATGTTCAAGATATCGATCGCCGATACGCCGTCGCAGCGCACGCTGCACGTGGAAGGAACCCTCATCGGAGCCTGGGTTGGTGAGCTTGGCACAACCTGGAGAAATGCAAGCCGCGACTTAGAAGGGCGAAAGCTGGTCATCGACCTGACCAACGTGACGGTCATTAGCCCCGAGGGAGAAGACGCGCTCTTCGATCTTATGAAGAAGGGGGTGAACTTTTCCTCTGGTAGCGTCCTCACCGAGCCTGTGCTGAAACAACTCGCGCGGAAGAAACAACAGGAATCACGACGCAGGTGATGATGCCGGAGACAAAACACATCACGAGCCTTATGCCATACGCGAGCAGCGGTGATTTTCACCGAATCTTCTACGAAGAGAACGACAGCCTGCATCGGCTATCGTTCTTCCTAACTGCGGATCGCGAAAAGGCCGAGCAATGCTTTGTCTCCGGATTTCAGGAGTCAGTGAATGGCAGCCCGGTTTTCAAGGAGTGGGCACACGCATGGGCTCGGCGGACGATCATTCAAAACGCCGTAAGGGTCATCAACCCACGCCCAGTGGAGGAACATGCCCCTTCGAGTTTCGACAGTGGTGGCACAACGCCGGTAGTGGAGCAGGTAGAGACGAACGCGGTGCTTCAACTCGAACCGTTCGAGCGCTTTGTCTATGTCATTTCGGTTCTTGAACGCTACTCCGATCTGGATTGTTCTGTGCTCTTGGGCTGCGCCGAGCGGGACGTGATTGCAGCGCGAATTCGTGCATTCCGGCAAATCGAAAATGCAACCGACTTTCGCCTTACGCGCACGGTAAATGGCGAGACTGTGAATCCTGCCTCGACCGGAACTTGAGTGGGTAACTGAGTTGATAACAACGATCACAAGAGTAATGCGGATTCTCGTGCTTGCGCTGTTCTTCGCTTCCATTGCAGATTTCAGCCTGGACAGCGCACGGTGCGATCTGGTGGTTATGACCACAACACTCGCGATCCTCTTATCAGCAGGATTGCGGAAGTCTTGACTGTGGGGTGCTTGCGGTGCGCTTCGGCCACAGCCCTTCTCCGATTCGTAGGCTTGCCATGCGCACCGCACTCCCCGCCAAACACTTTGGACTTCAGGAGGCTGCCACAGGGTGAAATGAGACGCACAGACGTCTAGTAGTAAATCGGAAATTCTCATCGGATCCGGTGAAGAGGCTGGCATGATCGCCTTAAGATTGGTTCGTGTGATTGAACGTCATTCCAACAAACTTGCGGCCGAACTGGTCACAAAACTCGGAGCGTCCCTGCGTACTGCCGACCTACGCAAACTCCCGGTGAAGGAATTGCAGCGACAAATCGGGGAAGTCTTGGGGCATCTGAGCGAGTGGTTGCTCACCAAGACGGCCTACGACATCGAGCGGCGTTATCTTGAACTCGGTGAGCGCCGCGCCTCCTAGGGCGTGGCTCTTTCCGACTTCTGCTGGGCAGTTGCTGTGACAAGGAACATCTCTGGGAATTCTTGGAGCGGCAGGGCTTCAGACGTGGCCCAGTCGAAATTTACGGCGAAATGGAATTGCTGCGCCTGCTGGACCAGTTTCTTGATCGCGCACTCTGCTTTGCGACCGAGGGCTACGAGCAGTACCTCCAGTTGCAGAGCAGAAATGATCACCCAGATTGGCTCAAGTGAAAAGACAGTCTCAAAAACTTTGCCTATTCTCGACGGGCCCATAGACAGCGACTGGCGAATTCACACTGTAGTCGTGGTGATCAATGGTCAGAACCTTCTTGCCATAAAGTCGAACGTCGACAAATGTCAAATCTCTTTGTGGAAGCCAGAAACCACCGATCTTCTGGTATTGACGCACAAAGTCTGCGCGTTGAATCCAGAAAGAAAGCTTCTTCGCGGGATGGCCTTCAATCCGGACGACCGCATAGTCTTCAGCGTCAATCCATACCTTGCCTTCGAATAGGTATTTATCCCGGCGTTTGGGGGCCGCCTGCACCACGAAACAGTGATAGGGGCCCACCTGTTGCTCACCGAGCACGTCCAGAGTGTAGTTTGCCGGGGAGATAGTGCTATCGTGATGCTGCTTGCCCGCTGCTGTTTCGATTTCGCTGGCGATTAACGCATTGAGCGCCAAACGACGAACCATGGCCGACCCATTTTCGGACGTGACCACAAATTTCTTCTGGTCCGGCGCCAGGTACTCCATTCGCCCGATCTCTTCGGCATGCACGTTCCCCTTCAGGTCCACCACTTGATAGGTCCTGAGGGCGGTGTAGTTCAGCAGCGTCGCGGCCCGAAGGGAGTTCCGGGCGACCAATTCGTCGAAGATCTGGACCGCGGTGACGCCGGGTCGCACGGGTTCGAGCGGGGTTGTAAGATCCGTTTGGCTCCGTTGGCTCAGCTGCGCGTGCGCGCCCAGGGCGAACGTTGTCATCGCCACAAATGCGGCATCGACAAAAAAGAGTCTAATCTTCGTGTTCGGCGTTGTCGTATTTCTTCCGGGCACAATGGCCTCTCCTTTTTAATCCTCGAAACTGCGCCCCCCACCCTGAAATCCGTTTTTGGCGTTTGCCCAAAGCCACTTGATCACCCGAGCGTCGTTGTAGCAGTACGCCAGGTTATGGTTCAGGGTTGAGAAACAGTGCTGCTGGCAGGTGGACTTCATTGTCAACAGCTGGGTCTGATCGAATTTGGGCTGATCGATGTTGCCCCAGTCGAAAGTTGCACCATACATCGGGAAGCAGGGAGCCACGGTGCCGTCGGTGCGGATGATCACGTTATTCTGCCCTGCACGGCAATTCCATTCCGCAAAATGGAGTTCGCCATCGGGCTCCTGCACAATCCCAGGCATCGAGGCCAGGAGTTCTGCCTGGTGTCCGTTCCCCTTCGTGCCGTCGCCGTTCCAGCCATACTCTTTCAAATCGAGCCCGGAAGACA
>Ga0302324_100020715_pt1 | contig 12848 bp, 14 predicted proteins | sample Palsa_T0_1_FD_201949 | JGI IMG/M metagenome (GOLD analysis project Ga0302324, IMG submission 201949) | Peat permafrost microbial communities from Stordalen Mire near Abisko, Sweden - Palsa_T0_1 | ecosystem: Environmental > Terrestrial > Soil > Palsa > Peat permafrost | place: Sweden: Abisko...
TTTTCGGTCGTGTGTGCGGTCGCCGCCGACACGGTCGGTTCAGATGGCGTCGGCATATGGATGGTACGCGACGCATCGTCGAAGGATTGGCCGAACTGCCCGCGCTGCGCGTCCCCGATCAGCGCGTCGAGCGCCTGATCTTCAGCGAACGCCGCGCGCGTAGCCATTTGTGCGCCGGCCAGCACCGCTGCCGCGCCGCCAAGCCGCTTCAGAAAACTGCGCCGGTCCGTCCGGCCGCCATCCCGATGACTGCTATCCCTCATCGCGGCTCACCTAAACACGCCATGTGGGCCGAATTTGGCCGACGTCGAAATAGCATAACGTCTGCGCGGTCCGACAGGGCATATCCGGGGGGATGCCGTCCACTCGCAAAAAAGAAACCCCGGCGCTGAGCCGGGGCTAAAAGTTCGCGCCGCAGAAGGAAACTGCCGGTTAGAGCCGATAGAGAATCTGGTCGGTCCAGAAGCGCTCGAGGCGGTGCAAAGCCTTGTTGAGGACACCGAACTCGTCGGCGTTGATGCCGCCGACTTGTTCCACCGTCCGCACGTGCTTGTGGTAGAGCGCGTCGACGATGTCACGCACTTCGCGGCCCTTGTCGGTGAGCTTGATGCGTACCGCTGATGGTCGAGGAATCCCATCTCCACCAGCTTCTTGAGATTGTAGGAGACGTTGGAGCCAAGATAATAGCCGCGCGTGCGCAATTCGCCCGCGGTCAGCTCCTTGTCGCCGATATTGTAGAGCAGCAGCGCTTGCACCGAATTGATGTCGGCGCGGCCACGGCGGTCGAATTCATCCTTGATAACGTCGAGTAACCGCCGATGCAGGCGCTCGACCAAAGTCAGCGCCTCAAGATAGTGTGGCCGGATATGGTCGAACCGGACCTCACGCTCGTCGGGCTCGACCGTCTTGACGACGGCTTTCATGAGTAGACGCCTTTCCCAAAGTTCTTTTTTAGTCGCGACAGGCCCTGTTTCCCGCCGTGCCAAGACCCTACCCATGACGATCTAAGATCAGCTTAAATAACAGGCTAAAAATAGGGTTTATTCGCTACAGTAGACGAGACGTTTAAGCGTGTATTTGCAATGACTTTCGAGAGATTTTGTTCATCCTATCGGTCGGGCTAATTGTGGCGGTAACACCCATTAGGCGAGCGTAAACGGCGGGAAAACTACGCCCGGTCCCTCAGCGGCCGCTGGCACTGGCAGCGACTCAGTTACAATCGGACTGACGTTCGCATTCGCGCTCGGAGTTGGTGCGGCCGCGTTTGCTGGTTTCTGATGGAGACTCTCTGATCCATGCTTGATTGGGACGATATGAATAGTGACGAGAAACTCGAGGCGCTCCGCCGCGACTTGACGCGTCTTGTCGCGGTCGTTCACGCGGTGACCTCGGATGTCGACGAGATGTGGGGAGCCGTGCAAGGAACGACGCCTGAAGTGGCGAAGATCAGTAAGGAAGTCGCCACCTTGAAGTCGCTGTGGCCGTATACGCGCAAACATTCAGGCGCAGCCTGAAGAGCACCCGGCGCGCAACACTTTCTCAGAAACGGAATCTGCGGCCGTCTTAGGCGGCGCGTTCGGCCGGTTCCGCCGCGTGATCGGCGGCCGGAACGATGTGTTCGGCAGCTGTGGTGATGTGCTCGGCAGCTTCCGTCGATGCTGTTTTGCCGGCTTCGCGCTTGGCGTCACGTTCCTCAAGTTCGGCCATGTGCAGGTAGTGGCGCGCTACTTTGAAGTAGCGCTGGCGCACATCGAAGCTCGGCGCGGTCTCGGCAAGGTGCAAGTTCTCGGTCGCCCGATCGCGATAGCGCCGCGCCCTCACCCAAAATCCAAGCTCGCCCACAGGTTCGCCACTTGGCACGTTGCCACCCACAAGATGCAGCATGAACGCATACTGACTGTGGCGAGGCGAACGGCACACGGCTCTCGCGCAGTAGAGGGTTTCGCGTATACCGTGATTCGGTCAAGCGAGCGCGAAGCGTAATTCACAATTTCTTGGGCGACCTGTGGGGAAGTCCCGCGTGGCGCTCTTTGGGCTAGCCAAAGGCGGAAGCCACACGGCTATTGCCTAAGTCGTTGCCGCCGCTTAGTTAAGCGCGACCCGGGGGAGTGTCCCGAGCGGCAAAGGGGGCGGACTGTAAATCCGCTGGCTTACGCCTTCGTAGGTTCGAGTCCTACCTCCCCCACCACGGGCCTCCTGATGAACTCCCGCTCTTTGACGCGACGTGGTGCAGGGACGGATGCAGCTTATGACGCGTGAAAGCTCGTCCCTCGGCAAACGATTATGTTCGTGAGAAACGCCAAACCCTTTCGCCGTGGTAAAGGGTTCCGCCCGAGAAATACGAGCCGCGGAACACAAAGCGTCGGTGACGGCGGGGTCATTCTCTATGGCTGGCACACCGTAACGGCGGCGCTCGCCAACCCTGAACGACACATTCGCAAGCTCTGGGCAACCCAGAATGCCGCTCGGCGCCTCGCCGAGGCCGGCGTGAACTTGCCGGTGGCCCCGGAATTGGTGCGGCCCGATTTCATCGCCGCGCGGCTGTCGCCTGACTCGGTGCATCAGGGGCTCCTTGCCGAGGCCGATCCCCTGCCCGGCCGAACACTTTCGGACTTACCGGCTGCGAGCTTGGTGCTGGCGCTCGACCAGATCACCGATCCGCACAATGTCGGCGCGATACTACGTACGGCCGCAGCGTTTGCCGTAGGCGCCGTCGTTACAACGGCGCGTTACAGCCCGGAAGCGACCGGTGTGCTCGCCAAATCGGCTTCTGGGGCGTTGGAGTGGGTTCCGATTGTCGTTGCCACCAATCTTGCGCGGGCCCTGGACGAATTAAAGGAGCGCGCATTCCAGGTGATCGGACTTGATGGCGAAGCGCCCGACGATCTGAGTGCGCTGCCGCTCGCACCGCCTTTGGCGTTGGTGCTCGGCGCCGAAGGCACAGGCTTGCGGCAAAAAACGCGCGCCACATGTGACCGGCTGGCACGCTTAAGCCTTCCAGGCGCGGTCAAAAGCCTGAACGTGTCGAATGCCGCGGCGGTTGCGCTTTACATCGCAAGCAGCCGGCTCCAGCCGTAACGCCGCAGATTTCTGCTAACCGCGCACCGCGAGCGGCGGAGGGTAGGCGTGCCGCGCCGAAATGTATGGGAACTGTCTGGGCGCCGCGAGGCCAGTGGTCGGCGTGTAGGTCTTAAACGGAATCATGAAGTTCGGACCGGAATATTCCGGTCCCTGGTTCACGATATAGAGAGACGGGCCGGGCCTATAAGCCACAGGTGGCCGGCAGGCGACGCACGGGGGTGGACTGCCGCAAGGACCCGGGCCGCATCCTGCAAAGCCGCCGCAAGCACCGAAATAATCGCCGGGGTACCTACAGTCGCCGAAACCGTTAGTATCCCAATGATCGACGGCGACCGGGGCCGGCGCGACAGCAACAGGCTCCAACGGAGATAAGGCCGGAAGCGCGCGCCTGTGGGGAGCAATGCACGGGATTCCGCAGGGAACCCGAGCAAAGGCAGGGCCTGGACCGGACTGCGCAGTCAAGGCTGGATCTGGAGGCGGGCCGCATCCGTCACAGCCCGCGACAGCGGCTGCGGTGAGGCTTGGACAGACAAGCAGAGCAAAAGCTAAGGCAAACGCCCGTTGCAAGGACATGATGACCCCCAAACAACCAAAATCACGGCAGCCAGATAAGTTCTTAGGACGCCGGTAAGCTTAAGAAGCGAGGTTGCGCCAATTGGTTTACAGCTGGCAGCGTCTACCGGTTAATTGTGCGGTAACATTAACTATCTCCTACGAAATCCGGTTCCCTCTCCCTCCGAAGCCTCCGGTGCGCCCCCGCGACCGCGACTTTCGGCTTACGACCTCTGGCGGAGAGACAGGCGTAACCACCGCGGTTACGCTTGCTGATTGACTGGCGGCGGGCCACACGCAGGCTCAGTCTGCCCGCAGCAAAATTGGGGAGAACGTCCATGACGACGATCGCGCTTGGCGGCGCTCCACGGACCGGGGGCATGACCAGCGAACAAAGGCTCGTAATCTTTGCCTCTTCGCTCGGCACGGTGTTCGAGTGGTACGATTTTTACATTTACGGCACGCTCGCGGTTTTCTTGGCGAAGTACTTCTTCTCCAACGTGCCTGCGAACGTCGCGTTTATTTTCACGCTGCTCGCGTTCGCGGCGGGCTTCGCGGTGCGCCCCTTCGGAGCACTGATTTTCGGCCGGCTCGGCGACATGATCGGCCGCAAATATACCTTCCTCATCACCATGTCGCTGATGGGCGTCGGCACCTTCCTGATCGGCCTTCTTCCGGGCTATGCGACCTGGGGCATTTTGGCGCCCGTCGTGCTGATCCTCTTTAGGCTGGTACAAGGCCTGGCGCTCGGCGGCGAATACGGCGGGGCGGCGATCTATGTCGCCGAACATGCGCCGGCAAACAAGCGCGGCTTCTACACCTCGTGGATTCAAACGACCGCCACCCTTGGGCTGTTCATGGCGATCCTGATTATTCTCGGCATCCGCACCTGGATGGGCGAAGCCGCGTTCGGCGACTGGGGCTGGCGTATTCCATTCCTGCTTTCCGCAATCTTGCTTGTGGTTTCGATCTGGATTCGCCTCAAACTCAGCGAGTCGCCGCTATTCCAGAAAATGGTTGCAGAGGGCAAGCAGTCGAAGCGGCCGCTCTCGGAGGCCTTCGGCCAGTGGAACAACGCCAAGATAGCGCTCCTGGCGCTGTTCGGCGCCACCGCCGGCGAGGCCGTGGTCTGGTACGGCGGCCAGTTCTACGCGCTGTTCTTTCTCACCCAGACCATCAAGGTCCCGAGCGTTGCCGCACAGATCATGATCGCGGTCGCGCTCGCGCTTGGCACGCCGGGCTTCATCCTGTTCGGCTGGCTGTCCGACAAGATCGGCAGAAAGCCGATCATCCTGGCGGGCTTTGCTCTGGCGGTCGTGACCTACTTCCCGATCTTCGAGGGCATCACCCACTTTGCCAATCCGAAACTCGAGCATGCGCTGGCCACGGCGCCGGTGACGGTCACGGCCGATCCGGGGACCTGCTCGTTCCAGTTCAAGGCAACCGGCACCGAGAAGTTCACCACCCCCTGCGACGTCATCAAAGCGGCGCTCGTTGGCCTGTCGGTGAACTACGACAATGTGACTGCACCGCCCGGAACGGTCGCCAGCGTCAAGATTGGCGATCAAACCATCGCCGGAGACTCGCCCGATGCCGCCAAGACAATTGCGGCCGCGATCAAGGCGCACGGCTATCCGGCCGGCGCCGATCCGAATGACATCAACTACGTCATGACGGTGATCTTGCTGGCGATCCTGGTCGTCTACGTGACCATGGTGTACGGGCCGATCGCTGCCTTGCTGGTGGAACTGTTCCCGACGCGCATCCGCTACAGCGGGCTGTCGCTGCCTTACCATATCGGCAACGGCTGGTTCGGCGGCTTCTTGCCCGCGACCGTCTTCGCAATTGTTGCGGCGACTGGGAACATCTATTCCGGTTTGTGGTATCCGATCGGCGTCGCGGCGCTGAGTTTTGTCGTCGGGATCATTTTCCTGCCCGAGACGAAAGATCGCGATATCACGCATATCTCGTAAGGCACCACACCTGCGCGAAGGACGGGACGGCGCAGCCGCCGTCCCGTTTTTATTTTTCACGCCGCGCGTATGAATTCGGCGACCCGTTCGCCGATCATCATCGCCGGCGTGTTGGTATTGGCCGAGACAATTCGCGGCATTACCGAATTGTCGGCGACGCGCAGGCCCTCGACGCCATAGACGCGGCATTGCGGATCGACGACGGCCATCGGATTTTCGGCCGCGCCGATGGCGCAGGTCGAGGTGGGATGAAAGCTTGAGCCGCTTGCGGCGAGGATGTCTTCGTCCGAAATCGGATACACCCTCGCGGAATCAGCAACGAGCCGACCTGGCTTGATCGCGGCACTAATCGCCGCGCGCCGCAGCGGCGCCGGCGCGGCCAGAACCGCCGTCGCGCCGGCCGCCTTAACGAGACCGGCATAGCCGACGTCGTTAATCAGCCGCAGCGGCGCTTGCCTCGGCATCAGGTAGATATCGTCAAAACACTCGCGCACCGTCGGTTCAAGCAGCAAACTTTCGGCGAGCCGCGCCGACATGATCATCCGCTTGGCGTCGATGTCCTCGGCGAGCAGCCGCTGCTCGACCACAAGCGGCGCATGCGGGTCGGCGGACTTCAGCTTTACAAAACCGCGCGACACCGGCGAGTAAACACAAGCCGCAATCATCGCCATGTGCCGCCCAAACGGCATCGAGCTGACGCGACCGGTATAAAAGTGAAACAGATCGCCGGCCGGACAGCCTTCAAGGCCCGAGGAAAATCGCATGCCGGTCATGATGTAGTGCTGGGCGGCGGCGGTTAGGCGCGAATTGGATTTCAGCGTCACCGCGAAGTGCAGTTGCGGATGGTTCTGGAAATTTCGACCGACCCCAGGCCGGTCTACCGTCACAGTTATGCCCAGCTTGCGCAGCTCTTCCGCCGGACCGATGCCCGAACGCAACAAAAGCGCCGGCGAATAAACCGCGCCGGCCGAAACCACGACTTCGGGCGCCGCGATGGTCGTCACCGCACCTGCCCGCTCGATCTCCACACCGCTTACGCGCGTGCCGGCAAACGTAACGCGCAGCGCAAGCGTGCCGGACAGGATTTCCAGGTTCTTGCGCGCCCTTACCTCCGCCGTCAGATAACATCGCGCGCTGGTCGCGCGTTCGTGATCGTGGCTCAAAGGCGCGGGGAAAAATCCGTCCGCAGCGGTGTCGTAGATGTTTTCGTGCGAAGCCATCCCGCGCGCCGCGGCGGCTTGTTCAATCCGGTGCATGTAAAGCGGCCAGGTTGACCGCGGAATGCGGCACACCGCGTTGGGTCCGCGAACATTGCGTCCCGGCGATTCATCGTCGGCATCGTCGATCATCGACTGGAATGTGGGCAGCACGTTGTGCCAGCCCCAGTTGCGCGCGCCCGCCTCCTCCCAGGCATCGTAATCGCTGGGCAAACCGCGCAACGCCAGCATGCCCATGACGCTCGATCCGCCGCCCATGACCCGCGGCTGCAGAAACGGTATCGGCGGCTCGTTGGCCCGGTAGCTGGCGGTGAAACCACGCCAGAAATAATTGCGATTGATGAAGGCGCGGGGAAAGATGCTGCGGATATCGGCGGGAGTTTCGCCCGGCGCGGTGTCCTGACCGGCCTCGATCAAGAGCACTTTGCGCTGAGGGTCTTCGGAAAGGCGCGCGGCAACTATGGCGCCCGCCGACCCGCCACCGATCACTATGACGTCCGGCTGCTGCATGGCCACTCCCCGCGGCGATTCGTGGCGCCCGAGCCTTTTCCGGCGTTCGCGCGATAAAATAATTCCGGAAGCCTAGTTGGACCGTTGGCGCAGCTCAATCACTTAAGCGTCGTTGACAAAACGCCGCGCCAGCATATTGCGCAAAAGCGCCGCGGCTGCGCAGAGAAGCGCGAATGCGGCCGCCCCTTCGCCCAATTCCAACAACGTTGCTGAGGTCCAGGTTCTCTCACCCAGCGGCCCCAGCATCTTGAATAAAGCTGCCGCGAGCCCAATGCCGCCGCCGTAGATTGCTGCCCGCGCCGGGCTCCAGTCTCGATCGCCCTTGTGGCCGGGATAAAGCGATGGCAGCGGCACGGCGGCGATACTTACTCCGCCGCCTCGGCCGGCGCGCGGTACTCCGCATCGAGACCGGCGAGATTCGGCAGAGCGAGCCGCAAAAGTTCAGTCCTCTCCAGCGCCACAAGCTCCGCCGTTTCGCCGGAATCCAGATGCAGCGCGGTGAGCGATCGATAAGGCTTGCCGGCGACGGTGCCGCCGCCGGACAAAACCAAATAAATGCTTCGATCATCAGCGCGGTAGGTCGCTTGTGGCGCCAGTTCAATCAGCACGGCCGAAGTTTCGCGTTCGGTAAAGGTACCGAATGGCTTTTGCCTCACTCCCGGTAGGCCGGCCACGGCAAGCCAGTCGTAATTTTCTGGATCGACCATGATGGGATCGCGATAACGCGGCTTTGGATAATCCATCCGCCGGCCGTAAACGTGCTCCCAAATCGCCTGATACGCGTCGCTATTGCGACGGCCTACGACGTCGTCATTGCGGCGGAAGATCCCGCCCTCAAACGTGCCAAACTTTTTCAGCTCCTCGGTCGTGGCTGCGACTTCCGCCGGCGCCAGATAGCCGCTGCCGCTGGCGCCGCCGAACTGGAGCACGGCGGTGACCGACCGGCCTTCCGAGGTCTGCGGGCCGTACGCGGCGCCTTCGGGGAAATAGCCGAGCGTGCCGGCCGCCATTTTGCCGTTGCGATCGAAGTCCATTGTGCCTTCGATCTGAAAGCGGAACTGATCGAAATTGTGCCGATGGCGCGGCGAAGCGAAATCGCCGTCTTGCTGACCGATGCCGAGATGAAAATTGCCCCGGGTTCCGGCGTTGCCTTCAAGGAGATGCCGGTAATGGAAGGTGCCACCGCGATGCTGCAAGCCCCGCTTCCACTCGATCTCATCGGCATGAACGATTTTCATGACTTTTCCTGCACTGCGCCTCGCCCGATGCGGTCCTCTTATCAAGTTGCCGCAAGCGATGATATTGAGCAAGCTTGCGTCTGACGCAAGCCACCCATTCATAGAAATTGACGGCAGATCATGCGCCATGACGCGCGGGCGATTCGGATAGCACTCACGGCATCATTGGTGCTGGCGGCTTTGACAGTAACGGCCGTTGCGGGTCCGGTTGAAGATGGTAACGCCGCCTATCAGCGGGGCGATTACCAGACCGCCGTGAAGGTGTTGCAGCCGCTGGTCGATCAGGGAAACGCCGACGCGCAAGACATTCTCGCCATCATGTACTATGTCGGCCAAGGCGTGCCGCAAAATCGCGCTGAAGCGATCAGGCTGTACCGGCTCGCCGCCGAACAAGGTAACGCCCACGCGCAGGACGCTCTCGGCTTTGCCTATCAGAATGGCGTCGGCGTGCAGCGGGATGTCAGCGAAGCGGCGAAGTGGTTTCGCAACGCCGCCGATCAGGACAATCTCGATGCGCAGTTCAATCTCGGCGAGATGTACGAACTGGGCAACGGCGTGCCGCAGGATTACGTGCTCGCGTATATGTGGTTCACGCTCGTTGCCTCACATGGCACGCGGGCCTATGCGACGCGGGGCATAGACCGGCTCGCGCAGCAAATGAGCCCTGAAGAGATCGCCGAGGCGCAAAAGCGCGCCCGAGAATGGAAGCCGACGCTCGAGCACAAGTAGGGATTGGTATCGACGACTGGCGTTCTTGGCCCTACACAAAACGCAGCCGAAAGGGTAGCAATTCGGTAGCAGCCATCGGGTACGGTGGTATGCTGGCTGCGAAAAACCCAAATCTCGGCGATGCCGGGTTAGCTCAGCGGTAGAGCAGCGGTTTTGTAAACCGTTGGTCGGGAGTTCAATCCTCTCACCCGGCACCACTGGAAAATCAAGGCAATCGCTGCGGCACAAGGTCTTTTGCCCCTCTCGCTGGCCGCGAATCCGGCGCCTCCAGCGAATCCGCCCATATCGCAAAAGAGGTCACACCGGCATCCGCAGCCATGTCATTGGCCAGCGGTCCGGAATCGCCGGGGCGCGATCGCCAGCCGATCAATGACGGCGGAAATTTTGGGAACGGTGACGCACCGCCAAGGTCGCAAAAGTGGTCACACACTTTGGCGCTCGTCGCGGTGGATCGCCGCGGTCATCACCTTAGTCGCCTTCGCCCTCTTCGCCCCGCGCCGCAAGCCCGGCGATCCCGGAATCTATATCGGCGGTGCGCTTATGGGCGGCCGTCCGGAGCCAAGGAGACCGCGATGAGCAAGCACAAATTCCGCCTCGGCGCGAGCCCGAAAGCCCGCGTGCGGCGCCGCTAGCTGCTGTCGCCGGTCGCAATCGCGAGAGGGTAAAATGCGAAATGCCATGGCTGAAGAAAACAACTCTCTGTCGCGAGTCGCTGCGAAGACGTCGCGGACCCGGCCTCTCCCTCGACGGGAAATCCGCGTGCCGCAGGTTGCGCAGCAATACAACACAGATAGCTTTTCATGATTCGGCCATCAATCGTTTCGATAAATCAACGGGGTGCTCCCCATCGTGAACCAAAAATCGATTTGAATATCGCTCATGGGCGCGCTTAGTTGGGGGGCCCGGAATGTTCAATAAGCCTGAGCCGTCGATAACGAACCTTGGCAATTCTTGCTGGTCACGCGTTACCCAAGAAGCGTTTGCAGTAATGCAATCGCACGACGACGCGCCGCGATCATCGCGATGAAACGTCGATCATTTGTGCAAGGGCGATACCAACACATTTTTGCCCTTCGCTTGAGTCGTGAAGACCATCCCACGATACGAGGCCGCGCGTACCCGCATCGATCGCCCTCTTCATCAGAGTGAAACGCGGGAAATGACCGACGCCTTGCTGAGCGGCAACCTCGTTGATCATGCTTTCCATGCTGGCGTACTGGCCGTTGGCTAGTACCAGCGGGGCATATTGTAAGTCGAATAAGATAACGTCAGCTCTGGCCGCTTTAATGCGGGCAACTGCCTCGCTTAGTCTCTGCTTTACATCCTCAGCGATACCGCGCCAAACCACGTCATTGGTCCCAATCTGCCATACAACCAGATCCGGCTTGTGACTAAGAACATCACGGTCGATGCGCGAGATGTTATCTCCAATAGTCTCGCCAATACGGCCGCTATTGATCATGTCGATGCGAGTTGACGGATGTAGTCGCGAAAGCTCCTGTTTAGCTACCTCTGGAAAGGCAGAACCGAAAGACAAGAAGCCTGCCGTTGACGATGACCCAAGAGCGACGATGATGAACGTTTGTCCCGGGCGCAGTTTCTCTTTGGTGAATGGCAGCCTCGCGCCGAGCGACAGCCCGGATTTGAAGGTCAGGCAGGCCGCAGAGGGGCTTAAGGTCTCGCCTAGGTCTAGGGCGTGAGTTGAGGCGGAATTGAAGCAAAGTGGAAGTACGAACAAAAAGTCACGAATGCTAGGAAGAGACCTTGAAGAGGTGGGCAAAAGAGCGTGCCAAGCTCTTATCAGCCAACCATTGAGCGTAACGAATGGCTTCGGACGCCAAATCGATCCTAACGGCTTAAGGTTTCGCATCGGAATGAGGCGCCACACATGCAGTGCGGTCGATTGGAGTCGACCGGCAAACCGAGGAAATCGCTGCGCTTTTTTGCAGCAATTCAACGCGCAGCACTGGCCGCCGTTCTCTGGTAGCTCTGAGTCTCGGCCGGCCGTTTGGTCAACTTCTTGGGAACGGCGTGGCCCGGCGTAGCGGCCACCGTTGGCGGAGGTTCCGCAAACTGCGCAGCCACCTCAGGCGGAAGCGACCCCGGCTCATCCTTCAATGGTCCCTGGTCCTCGTCAATTCCGTTCGCTTTGCGAATCGCCTCCACAACGGTTTGCGGATAGAGCACGACGCTCGGCGAGAGCACGAAAATGAACGGCATCTTCACGCCCAAATATTCCGCGACATCTCGCCCGAACGTGACACAATTCGTGACCAAAGCGTTCCACGGTACTAAATGAGCTTTACGGTCGTTTATGTATGCGACGAGCCGCTGGTACTGCTCGCGATCTATCCAAATTCGGAAACGGGCCAGCACGTATTGCTCTTCGAGGTCGCCGTCGCTTGCGCCTATTTCGGACGGCACAGGTAGGACGTGCCCTATCGTCCACCAATAGATACTGCACTCCTTACAGCGTTGCGTATCACCGGCGGGAAAGAAGCCCGCAATTTCGCTCCTGACGATTTCATGGCGACCATTCGCCTCGCCATACATCACGTAAAAATGGCCGTAGCTCTCGGCATTACGCGCGCGAAATTCGACAAAAAACGGCCGTTCCGGACTATACTCGACAGAGTATCCGGCTGCAGCCGTTGCCGACGAAACGGGTGCTTCGCTCAGCGTCTGGGCGTTTACCGAAGAAGAGTATAGGCCGAGCAACGCAGCCGCGCTTAGTGCTGACACTAGCCCGGCGACGCTCGGCCGACCGTCGCCCATAGGGCCCCCTGAACCCAGCCCGAACCGCACTTCATCGAAAGCCGCAACGCTAAACGGCGCCCCACGCCGTCAGTTGCGACTTTGGCTAGCCCTTGGAAACGATCGGCGGTGGAACCGGCGCCTTCCCCTTGCCTTTACCCTTGCCCAGCTGTGCAACGGTAATGCCCGTCGAAGCTTCAACTTTCGAGACCTGAACAACGGCCACTGCCAGCAGCAGTGAACAGGTAATAGCAAGAAGCACTTTCATCGCGCTGACCTCAGCTAGAATTGGAACTCCAAACCGTCGCACAATCCAGCGCGACCGACTAGTGCGCAAAAGCCACAACGGGGAAATATCCACTGCTCAGCCTGGCAGCTGGAACGGGTTATCGCAGGCGCGGACCGGCCAGCGAGGAACGGCACTGAGAAAAACCTTTTCAGGACCGAGGCTTAGCATAAGCCTCGCAGCTTCCTACCAGCGGGTAGCGGTCTGGGAATCGCTTCGCCATCCACGATTCGGTCGCTTTGAGAGCGGCATTACATTCCGGTTCGGACCGGTAATGCGGTGAGACTTGGCGTTCGGCGTTGGGGCCATTCATGACGAACTGCCACCAAACCGGCGGTTCCGATGCCGGCGTCGATAGCACCGCTGCCGCCAGCACCAACCAAGAGGGGTGTAACGCTATTCCGGTCATGCCCTTTCATCCATGAGACACAGCTGGCCCAATTGAGCTCAATGCCCGTGCACCTATCCTAGACCCTCACGCACATCTAGAGCTCACGCCCCCGCAGAT
>Ga0302324_100020717_pt1 | contig 12847 bp, 12 predicted proteins | sample Palsa_T0_1_FD_201949 | JGI IMG/M metagenome (GOLD analysis project Ga0302324, IMG submission 201949) | Peat permafrost microbial communities from Stordalen Mire near Abisko, Sweden - Palsa_T0_1 | ecosystem: Environmental > Terrestrial > Soil > Palsa > Peat permafrost | place: Sweden: Abisko...
ACAGGCTGCCACGCAAGGTGAGGTAGATTCATCGCACTACAGAACCGCGACCGTAAGGGAGCTGGTTTTGCTACAGGCTGCCACGCAAGGTGAGGTAGATTCATCGCGCTACAGAACCACGACCGTAAGGGAGCCGGTTTTGCCACAGGCTGCCAGGCAAGGTGAGGTAGATTCATCGCGCTACAGAACCGCGACCGTAAGGGAGCTGGTTTTGCTACAGGCTGTTAACTAAGGACAGCAACAATATTAGATACTTTCTTAGGGTTGGCGGCTAAAATACTTCTTGCAAAAAGACTATTGGCGGTTATATTATTATTCACCGGCGGGGCATCATGAAGAAGAATGGTTTCGACGTCGACGATCTCATTCTGAATTACGATCCCGAATTTCCGCAGGCGCGATTCTTATCCGCCGGAATAGCGGCGGCATTCAAGAGTTCCACCGGCCGGCTGCCGAGTGTGGTCCCTTGGCCTGAGGCGTCCAAGCCAATCGCCGCGCCGCTCGAACGCCCGCCCGCGGGGTCCGACGATCTGTCTAAGTTTCACGGATATGACGCGGTGGTAGTTACCTGGACCGCGGCTGAAGCGGCCGCCCTCGCCGCCTTGCTGACACCGGACTATTTGCCCTCACGCTGGTATGAATATCGGCCAGGTACTATCACAGCCTGGGGCTCTATTTTCCGTGCCGGATCGGGAAGGCTCGCGTGCCGCTCATCAAATCCGGGCTGCACCTCGACTTTGACTTGCCGGCAGCTCCGGTGCGGAAGTTAATGAACGAGATCGCTCAAACCGTTGGGCCGAAAGTTTTTGTGACCACCGGCCCGGGCGGCGGAATTGGATCGGATGTGCTTCTGGGAGATGTGGCGATCGCGGGCCCGTCGTGCTTGCCCGCCGGCGCTCTCGACGCCATCACTCCAGATTTGACCAAGGGGAACGCGGCTCGAGTGACGGGGGGCCGCGCCATACCGGAAATCTGGGCCTCGTCCGACGATACGGTGGTCACTACGGACTTTTTTGGATTTGACGATTCCACAGACTGCTATCGCCTGCAAGGCTCTGGAGCTCGTGCCTGCGACATGGGCGACGCCATGGTGGGCGATGCCATGCAGAAGTTTCCCGGCACGCAGTGGTGTTCGATCCGACGTGGGCCGTTATTGATGCAAGTTTCAATCCGAAATCAGGGAGCATATTCATGGCAACGAAACGCAAGCAACACGCGGCAGCGCCTAGAAAGCTGTCACGCGGCGGGGATGCCTCCGATCCCCTCTTGAAGCTATCAACTCGCACCGCTTCCACGCATGGTGGATACGGCTGGATCCGCGACCTTCCCGACGCGCGGGACTTTCTGTACGCCGCGCCTCTCATCCGATTCCCGGAAGGTTTGCCACCCTCCATCGATCTTCGCTCTGAGTGCCCTCCGATCTACGATCAAGGCCAGTTGGGCAGTTGCACGGGGAACGGGATCGCTGGCGCCGTGGAATTCGACCAGGGCAAACAGGGAAGCAAGCAGTTCACGCCCTCGCGCCTGTTTATCTACTACAACGAACGAGTGATCGAAGGCACTGTCAATCAGGACAGCGGCGCGCAGGTGCGCGATGGAATCAAGTCCGTCGCCACGCTCGGCGTACCGCCAGAAACCGATTGGCCCTACGACATTCAAAAGTTCGCCCAAAAGCCACCTCCCAAAGCCTATTCAGACGCCAAGCAGGATGTTGTTTCCTCCTATGCTCGCGTGGCCCAGAATCTTTCCCAAATGCAGGGCTGCCTCGCCGAGGGCTACCCGTTCGTATTCGGGTTTACCGTGTATGCGAGTTTTGAAAGCGAGAGCGTGGCCGAAACCGGCGTTGTTCCAATGCCGGCCCCTGGGGAAAATGTGGTGGGCGGCCACTGCGTGGTTGCGGTGGGATACAACAATACGAAGCGCGTGTTCATCATCCGAAACTCTTGGGGCACCGGGTGGGGCATGAAGGGCTATTGCACAATGCCGTTCGAATACTTGCTCAGTCCTCAATACGCAAGCGACTTTTGGACTTTGCGGTCGGTAACGGGCTGACGGATTCGCTAAGGTGAATCCCCGATTGGTAACGCGCGCCCCTACTGTTAGATTCAGGATGGATGCTTAGCGGGCTGCTGAATAATGCTATCGGTAACCGGGAAAATCCGCACCCTGTTAGTGTGCTGCCTCTAAAGTTCATTTCGCCGTGGGGCGGACGCCCGCGTCCGCGGCCGACGCCCCCGTCGGCCTCCGTTTTGGGTGTGTTGGGACAGCCAGACCAGGGGGTCCGGCGCGGACGAGGGCGTCCGCCCCACCGCGTGACTCAGGCCACTAGAAAGCTGGCAGTGATAGCCCTGTTTCTGGCCGCCTTGATCCCATCGGCGTACTTAGCCTGGACGCTGCGGACCATGCCGCACCTGGGCTTCTATCACGACGACAGCATCTACTGGGTCTCGGCGCGAAGCCTGGCAATGGGCGATGGATATCGCATCCAGAGTTTGCCCGGCCAGCCGTATCAAACCAAATATCCGCCGCTGTATCCGGCGCTGCTCGCCGCCATTTGGAAAATCGATCCGCGCTTTCCCGCGAACCTTCCATTAGCGACCCTTTTCGCCTGGCTGCTGCTGCCACTCTTCCTGGCTGCCTTGTGGTTCCTGCTGCGCGAATACGGATTTAGTCTGCGCGAGCGATGTGTCATGATCCTGATGGCGGCCCTGAGTCCGGTGACGGTGGTGTTCAGCTTTTCGCTCATGCCGGAGCTGCTGTTCACCGCATTGCTACTAGCCAGCGTGATCCTGGCCGAGCGCGCGATGCAGCCCGAGACTCCCCGATGGCTGGCTTTGCTGGCCGGGGTTTGCGCAGCCCTGGCGTACCTGGCGAAGTCGATCGCGGCGCCTTTGCTGCTCACCGTTCCAGTGTGCTTCGCGCTACGCCGGGAGTATCGAAAAGCCGCGCTGTTCTTCGGGGCAATGCTGCCCGCCGTCGCCGGATGGCAGTGGTGGATGGCGCGCCACTTAACCCATTCCTGGGATTTGGTGACCTTGTACTACACCAACTACGTCGGGTTCCAAATCTACAACGTTCCCGTGCGCGATCTGCCGCTGGTGATCTGGTACAACCTGGATGGCTTCCTGCAAGGGGCGGGGAAGCTGCTGATCTTCGATCTGCCTTATGGCTCAAAGCATCTGGAGCGCATTGTTGCGATTGCGGCTATCGCCGGATGTGTTCGCCTCACGCTGCGCAAGCGAGCGCTGCAATACCCGATGGCTGCGCTCGGGATGTCGGCGATCCTGCTGGTGTGGCACTTCCCGCCCGATCAACGCTTCGTCTTTCCGCTGTATCCGCTCTTGCTGATGGGACTGGCTACGGAAGTTCGCAACATCTGCGTGGCATTGAAGCGCGCCTGGGCGAAGCCCTCGCTGGCGGATCGTTTTGCCGTAGCCGCTTTCGGCGGCCTTCTTGGCGGGTTGGCCGCGTTCGCCATTTTCTGCACCGTTTTCGGGCTGTCGCATGTCGTCCCCGATCTCTTCACGACTTATCGAACCGATTTTGAAGCGCGCGAGCGAGCCTACGAATGGATCGATCGCCATGTCCCCCGCGACGCCAATATCTATGCCTATCAGGACCCGGTGATGTTCCTTTACACCGGACACCGGGCTTGCCGCCTGCCCATTCCACCAAAATTCCTTTATCACGACGACGACCGCTCGATCGACCAGCTGATGGGTTCGATGGCGGATTTCGCGCGCGGCTACCAACTGCAGTATTTGCTTCTCACGCCCGACGATTACTATCGCGACCTGGATGCGAAAGGCACGCATGGATTGACCGCGGCCATGCAGTCGAATGCATTCCAGAAGCTTTATGGATCGAACGGCGTGGCGGTCTACTCGCTGTGGTAAAAGTCTGTAGCGCACCGCTCACTAACGTGCGCGTTCAGTAGATTCATCGCGCTACAGAACCGCGACCGTAAGGGAGCCGGTTTTGCCACGGGCTGATAGCGTACAATCACAGCAAGTGCCGGTCCGTTTGATTATTTTCGGCCTCGTTCTCGCCTTTTCACTTTTCGCGCAAAACAAACCCGTCACCATCGACGCGGTGATGCTGCAAAGTCGCGAAAAGGAATGGCCCCAGGTGGTGTGGGCGCCGGACGGAAAGCACTTCGCCTATTTTCAAGACAGCGCGGTCATGCTGTATGACGTGCCCGCGAAATCGGAGAAGACGCTGCTCTCGATCGAGCCTCTGGAAAAGGCCGCGGTTCCCGTTCCCGAGCCGCCGCGATTCGACTGGCAGAACCGTCGCGTGAGCGAAGACAGCCTGGAGTGGAGCCATAGCGGCCAGCAGTTGTTGCTGAGCGTTCGCGGCGACCTGTTTTTCTTTTCGCTCGACACCGGCACTTGGCAACAGCTCACGGCCACCCCCGAGAGCGAGCGCGATCCCAAGCTTTCCCCCGACGGCGCGCGAGTGGCATTTCGGCGCGGCCACGATCTGTACACGCTCGAGATTGCGACCTTCCAGCTTACCCGACTCACCGACGACGGCAGCGCTACGCTGCTGAACGGCGAAGTGGATTGGGTCTATCCTGAAGAGCTGGATCTGAGCACGGCCTATTGGTGGTCGCCCGATTCCAAGCGCATCGCCTACCTGCAATTCGATATTGCTCACGAATTTGTCTATCCCCAAACGTCGCTGACCGGATTGCGCGCCGTCGCCGAGCCGGAACGCTATCCGCAAGCCGGCACCGCGAACGCGGACGTGCATGTGGGCGTGGTTCCCGCCTCCGGCGGCGCTACCCGCTGGATGGATCTGGGCGAACCCCGCGGCTTTCTCCTCGCGCGCGTACACTGGACGCCCGATTCCACGCGGCTCGCCATCGAGCGGCTCAATCGCGTTCAGAATCGTCTCGATCTGTTTCTGGCCGATGCCAGCGCCGGCACGTCCCGCTCGATTCTCGCGGAGGCCGATCCCTATTGGATCAATCACAACGACCTGTTTCGCTTTGTAGGCAAGGACGAATTTTTGTGGGGCAGCGAGAGAGACGGGTTCCTTCATCTCTATCTTTATTCGCTCGAAGGGCAGCAGCGCAAGCGCCTTACGGAAGGCGACTGGGAGGTGACCCAGGTCGCTGGGATCGACGAATCTAATCAAAAGGTTTACTTTGTTTCCACCGAAGCAAGTCCTCTGGATCGAGAGCTTTACTCAGTCAAACTTAATGGAAAAGATCGCACCCGGATCACTCGCGAGTCGGTCACTCATGAGATCTCGATGGGCCCAACCGCGGAATACTATCTGGCTACGTTTTCTTCTTTGAGGGAACCGCCTCACACCAGCCTGCGCTCTGCGAGCGGTGACGAATGGCCGACTTTTCGCGCGTCGAAACACGTGCCGAAAGACGATTACGCGCTCCAGCTTCCGGAAATTGTGCAGCTCAAATCGCAGGACGGCAAGCTCCTATATGGCCGCCTGATCAAACCCGCCAACTTTCACGCGGGGGAAAAATATCCGGCGGTAGTGATGGTGTACGGGGGCCCGGGCGTGCAGACCGTCGTCAATGCGTGGAGCGGAGTGGAGCTCGACTTCGCACAGGTTCTAGCCGCGCGCGGGTTCGTGATTTGGCAAATGGACAATCGCGGCTCATCCGGGCGCGGGCATGCTTTCGAGACGCCGCTGTACCATCGCTTTGGGAAAACCGAGCTGGCCGATCAGTTGGAAGGCGTGCGGCATCTGCTCTCGCAGGGCTTCGTCGATCCGGCGCGAGTGGGGATTTACGGCTGGAGCTATGGCGGTTTTCTGACGTTGTATTCGCTGCTGAACGCGCCGGATGTTTTTCGCGCCGGCATCGCGGGCGCCCCGGTAACCAATTGGCGGAATTACGACACCATCTACACCGAGCGCTATTTGGGGCTGCCTTCCGAAAATTCGGAAGGATACCGCGCCAGCTCGCCCATCGATTACGCGGCCAAGCTAAAAGCCAAGCTGCTGATCGTTCACAATATCGAAGATGACAACGTGCTGTTCCAGAACACGGTGCAGATGACCGACGCTCTGGAACAGGCCGGCAAGCTCTTCGACCTGGCGATTTATACCGGAAAGAGCCACGGTGTCACCGGACCTGCGCGGCGCCAACTGCTTGAGACGTTAACCGATTTCTTCGAAAAAAATCTGAAGTAGACTCAGCGGGTTGTCCGGTGCGATGGGATCGACGGGCCGGAAGATGGTGTACCGTCGTGGGCGAAAGGTGCACCGTGATCGTATTGCAAAACCTGCCTCAAGTGGTGACGGCGATCGGAGGATTGGGCACCGCGGCCTTTGGCTTAGTGGATGCCAGCAAGGTGTTCGCCGGCGGCGTCAACCATATCGGTTTCGCGGGCATCCGGGCCGCCATCCGGCAATTGACCGATGCGGGTGAGCCGGTGAATGCGCTTTCGCAGAAAAAGATACTCGCGACGCTCGAAGCGAACTGGATGAACGGGACCCATCTCGGCAGCCAGAAAGCCATTGCAAAGTCGCTGATCAAACTCAATCTGAATCCGGGGAATGCTTCTGCGCTGGCGGTAGCAACCGGCGTGGACCCCGCTGCGCTCAAGATCGTCGCCACTAAAATCGCGTCTGGAACTTCGCTCGTCTCGGCGGAGTCCGATGTGTTCGCCCGATTCGATCTGATCGTGACCGCGTTGCTTGACGAGGCCTATCAGCGTAGCGACCAGGTTTATCGCAACTGGACCAGAGCTTTGTCGGCATTGGTCGCGGTTGCTCTCGCGCTCGCGGGCGCCAGGATGTTGCATCCCGCAGTCGACTGGCCGCTGGCCGTGCTGGTTGGTCTGTTGGCCACGCCGCTGGCTCCCGTCGCCAAGGATCTTGCCACCGCTCTGGCCACTGCTGCCACCACGCTGCAGTTTGTAAAACGATGACGCGGTTTCTCGATGTTCGTCTCTCGGCCGTCGGCGGCGGTTTGGCTGCTTCGGTCGCTCTCAATCAGGGCTGTGAAATCGGCAATTACCGGAGTTTGAATCAGGCGCAATTGTTGAGCGACATTCGTGGGCGGCACGTTCTGATCGCGACCCACGGATTCAATGTCGACCGTGCGGCCGGCGTCGCGTGCCTGTCCAATTGGGAGCGGCTGCTGCAACTGGCTGCTCCGTCTGTCTTCTTGGGCCTGCTGTGGCCGGGCGATTCCATTTGGCTGCACGGCCTCGACTATCCGAATGAGCCACGGGTGGCCGACGATGCGGGCCGACTGGTGGGGCCGTTTCTCGATGCGCATTTCGGCGGCGCGGCCAGCGTTTCGTTTGCGTCGCACAGTCTGGGCGCGCGGGTTCTGCTGGCGACCGTTTCCAATATGAGCCGGCCCGTCCGGCGAGCGGTGATCATGGCGGGAGCCATCGATGACGATTGCCTGAACGCGGAATTTCAAACTGCCGCGGCCAGGATTGGGAAAATCTCGGTGCTGGCATCCCGCGCGGATGAGGTGCTCGCGGCGGAATTTCCGCTGGGCAACTTCTTCGGGGGGATCCTCGACGCAGGGCACCCGTGGTGGCGCGCGGCTTTGGGACACGGCGGCCCCGCATCGCCGGCGCCTGGCAACTTCCAAGCGCCGTTTGAGATCCCAGACAATTGGGATTTCGGCCATGGCGACTATTTGCAGCTCGATCCGCCGTCGCCCTCTATCGCGGCGCCAATTGACGTTCCACCGGATGGCTCCAGCAAACCCGGTGCGAATTATTGGCAGGCGGCTTGGACCGCCGCGTTCGTGTCGACACGCTTCCGCTGAATTGGATGTCATAGTGCATACTGACAATGTAGGCTGCTAAGGGAGGACTATGAGCGGAGTCTCAGAGAAGCATCATGCGCACGAACTCATCGAGCGGCTGCCGGATTCACAGATCGCCACTGCGGTTCGCTTCCTGGAGTTCATGCTGCTCGATCCCGTCCGGCGCGCCCTGGCTACGGCGCCGCCCGACGATGAACCCGTGACGGATCAAGACCGCCAGCGCTTTCACAACGGGCAGGCCTGGTTTGCACGACGCGGCAAGGGCATTCCGATGGAGGAAGTGCTCGCCGAGTTCGGGCTGAAGTCCGAGGATTTTCAACTCGACAAGTAGATGCCACCGTATCGGATCGAGTGGCTGGATGAAGCCAAGGCCGACGTTCGCGCGGTGGATCCAGCCACCGCCATGCGCCTGTTTGAAGGGATTCTCCGCTTCGCCCGCACCGGCTCCGGCGACGTGAATGCGCTGCACGGCGATATGGCAGGGGCGTTCCGGCTCCGCCTCGGAGATTACCGTGTCCTGTTCACTCTCGAAGGCGACGCCATGCGCATCTTCGGCGTCCGCCATCGCTCGGAAGCTTACCGCTGAGCGGGTGGCGTATCACCCCTACTTCAGCCGCCAATGGCGGCTTCTTCGGAGCTTTTCGGATGCTGGCGGGTAACTTGCTGATCCTGCGTTGCCGGCTGGGAGTTGCTACCTGCTGCGACGGCGACGGCGCTGAATCGCAGACCCCAGTATGAAGATCAAAATGACGTTCAGACCACCGCAGACAACGGGAAACACAACAAAGGTTCCAATCGTAGATATGAACGGGTGAAGCAAGGACTGGGAGGCGGCGGATGAAAGCGAGGTTGTTAGGGCGATCGCGAGCAGGCTCCACGGCGCTGTCATGGCCGCTATCGAGATCGCTCCGTTGCCAATCATGTCGAATCCAGCACGCTGCATGGCGAAGAACGTCAGAAGCATTGCTATCCAGTACGCGACCGCAATCTTCGCCGGCTTCGTGCGAATCGACTTCGAGATCGTCGGTCGACCCGCGTGCTGATCTGTGAATCTGGCCTCCCAGTCTTTCTCCAAGTTGGAATCCCTACTTGTAGCCGAGTTCCTTCATCAGCTTCACAAACTCGTCGTCGCGAAGGTATTTTTGAAACGACGAATCCGATCGGGGATCAGGCATCTGTTCACCCTTGAGCACGTGCTCTTTGTGTTGGAACGCGAGGGCGAGATTCACTAGTGTCTTGGCCTTGTTGCCCTCTTCCGCAAATGCGCAGGCGAGGTTGTAGTAGTTCAGCGGGTACTCTGGATCTTGTGGGATGGCCTCATCTAGCAACTCGTGAGTTTTCTTAAGTTGGCCGCTGATGCCGTACGCCATTACCAGTTGATCAATGAGGATGCGGTTTTGGTCCGACGAAAGTACTTTCCCGCTCTTTTCAAGCACCCGTGCCTTCTCATACGGGCCTACTGCGTCGGTATATTTCTCTTCCTTGAAAAACGTCTGACCAAGATAGACTTGCGCGTAAATGTTTGAGGGATCAGCCTTCGTCATCTCCCCGAAATCGCGCTCCGCATCGCTATACCTTCCCTCGCGAAACTCCTGAAGCGCCCGCTCGGAGAGCACCGTCAGGGATGCCGTTTGCGCGTAGATTGCGCACGCAACGAGGAACACTACCAAGCGTGCCCTCTTGGACGACCTTATGCCTCTCTGACGCGATCGCTGGGTAGATCGGCCATTAAAGCTGTTGCTCATTGTTGACAAGACGGCTGTCCCTCACCTCCGCAGAGATAGGAGTCCACCTTGGGCGTCGGCTGTGCTTGCTGTTGTGGCTGCATTATGATGTTCAAAAAATCGAGCTGATTGAAGTTCGGACGCTGAAACGTCGTGTTAAAGGCATTCCTTGCGGCTGCAACTGCCGTGTTAAGCTGTTGCGGATTGATCGAATTTTCCGCCCAGTGATGTCTCCAGACAAGGGCTGGATTCCACCACTCCCAGACCTGGAATCCGGCGTGTGCTGGCGACGTGGAATCCAGGATCGCGTGCAATGCTGCCGCGAACTTCGCCAAAGCATTGTTGCTCAAACTGGGATTTCCTGCCAGCCAGAAGTTCACCTGGATCTGGGTTGCCTGGCTTCGTTTGTAGACACGAAATCCTGGTAATCGGCTTCCGCATCGGCCGTCGATTGCCCCGGTGCACTCATCGCGTGCTGGTACGACAATGCACCAGATTGCCCTCCGCTGAGAATGCTATCCTGCTGCGCACTCACGTCTTTCAAAATCTGCCGATGCGCCGAAGTAAGGTTCGGAAAAGCCGCATCAATGATTTGATTGTGAATCCCGGTGGGCCACTCCCCGTTCTTGTCAACAAACTTCAGCGGATTGTTGTAGGTGTACGAGTACGTGTTCCACGATTGCGGATTATCAATAAATGCACCAAGTCGCGAGGGATCGGCGGACGTGAACCTTCCCTGCGACGATGACATGTACCTGGCGCCGAAGAAATCCAACCCGGATTCGGCGTCGCGTTCTTTGCCGGTAAAGAGCCGGTTACCGGTGGCCGCCGCCCGCGTGCCCACCAGCGGCGCTGGCGTGACCGACACCGCCTCCGAATGAGGCTGCGTGGCTGGCTGCTGCCGCGCGGCCGCCCAGGAATCCGCTACCGGACGTTCGAGCGCTAGCGGTCAGTCCGCTGGCAGCTCCCCGGTGAGTAGCGACACTTGCCACGCGTCCACCGCCATAGGTATACCCGCTTCCGCCATACGAGGGTGCGTATGCAACGGTGGTTGGGCTGTAATAGGTGTATCCGAACGGGCTGTATCCGAAACCCGAATAAGGCAGGTAGGTGTACATTCCGAACATCGGATTAAACGCCCAGCCACCCTGGAACAATGGATTGTACCCGAAGCCGCCACCATATCCCAACCCGCCGCCGTAGCCGTATCCCCCGTAACCAGATCCGCCGTAGCCAGATCCGCCGCTGGTGTAGTTGTTTCCTACCGCCGTTGCCGATGCCACATTCGCTTGAGCGACGTAACTGGCGCGCCGATCGCTCCAGCGATACAACGCGTCCTGGTCCTCAGCCTTGCGGTCGAAATTCTCCGCCATCAACACACCAGCCAGGTTGGTCTGCTTGCCGCCTTTCAGCGTCAATTGGCCGGACGGATCGGTCGCCACGGCTTCTCCTTCGAACACCTGGAAGCGCGCCGGCTCGGTATCCAGGCGATAGAGACCCTGCTTCTGCAGACTGACCGAATCCTTCTTATAGACCAGTTCGACGGCGTTGTCTTTGGGCATCTCATTGCACTCGACGATGGCCGATCCTGAGAGCACTTCGACGCGCGTATCGGTGAGCCGTGTGGACAACATCCGCACGGAGCTGTTTTCGCCCACCCGCAGGAACACGCCGGGGGTCAGCAGGATTTCCGCGCGGCCGTCTTCGGTGCGAAACTCCTGGTTCTCTTTGATGTCGGGGAACTGTCCGAATTTCGGCTCAATCGGTTTGTCGCCCAGATAGGCGCGTCCCTCCACATATTGGATGACACCGGAATGAGAAGAAATCACGTACTGGGCGCAGGCCGATCCCGCCGCCAGAACACCGAGAGACCAACCAGCCACCAGGAAGCGCATCGTAAAGCTCCTTAAGTAAATCCTGCTCCTCTTTGATACGGTTGTCAACCCCGAGTGGTTACCAGAACCTTCTGGTTTTGAAGGATGTAGCCGGCGATTGGATCGAATTTGCGCTTTCCCACCAGGCGCACCAGGAGGGATAGAAGAGCGGCCCTGCGAAGATCGTCCATTTCCAGGCCGAGCATAGCGCAAACATGCCTGGCCGAAGCCGGCACGTCGTCCAGCCGCAGGGCGTCGAGAACCGCCTCAAAGTCCCGTTCCACGCGCGGCGCCAGGCTGGATCTTTCCGACAGGCCGTCCAGGATCTCAGCGATCTGGCGTTTCAGCACCGCGCGATCCAGCACGCCGGATTCGGTCAGCTTCGAGCCGATCGAAGGCCGGCTCTCGCGCTTGGAGCTCTCGATCACCCGCTGCCGCATAACATGGATATTGCCGGTTCGGTTAGGCATCTCTCGGCTCCTTGGAACAATTCTATCAAAACAATTCTGCCCCAAAATGATTTGTAATTCAAGATGCTAACATCAAACCGGACCCGTCTTATGCGTTGTCATCGCGCCGTTCCCATATTTTTCCTTACATGTGTTTGCGTGCTTTCCCAAGGCGGTCCGCCGCAAGCCGGAGTCCCGCCGGAAATGCTGGCCGCTTTGGACCGGATCCACGCCGCCACACTGCGCGGCGATCTTTCCTATCTCGCTTCCGACGAACTGGAGGGGCGCGACTCGCCTTCCCGCGGCTTGGATCTCGCGGCCGATTATATCGCCGCCCAATTTCGGGCGGCGGGACTCGAGCCGGGCGCCGGCGATGGCTATTTCCAAAACGCGTCCATGCTGGTTGAGGAACCCAACCTCAGCAATTTCGAGCTGAAGCTTTCGTCTGGCCGGCGCCAATTTTCGGCTACCCAGAAGAACTCGGCGCTCAGTGTACCAGCCGCGTTGGATTTGAAAGATGAGCCGGTCTTCAAGCTCGACTTGAGCGATGAGGCTTTGGTGCAGCATCTCACCGCCAGCCAGGTGGAAGACAAGGTTGTGATGGTCGAAATAGAACCGAGGCTGCGAGCCCGTTTCCGGCCGGTGAACCGCATGTTGCGCTCCGCCAAACCGGCGCTTGTGATTGTGGTGGACAAGAAGGGTGTTACCAGCAACGACCGACGGCCGCGCCAGTTGGTGGATGCGAAAGAAGCCGATAGCGAGCAGCCGGTCCCGCGCGTCACTCTGACCGGCGAAGATGCGGCGCGCTTCTATGAGGGTCTAAGATCCGGCGCGAGCGACGCCACCGCTTCCGTGCATGTCGCTGCGCCGCACCGCACGCCGGCCACATTGCGGAACGTGATCGGAGTCTTGCGCGGCTCCGACCCCTCTTTGCGCGATACTTGCGTTCTCCTGACCGCTCATTACGACCACCTTGGTATGCGTCCGGATGGGCCAGGCGATCGCATTTTTAACGGGGCCAACGACAACGGTAGC
>Ga0302324_100020718_pt1 | contig 12846 bp, 12 predicted proteins | sample Palsa_T0_1_FD_201949 | JGI IMG/M metagenome (GOLD analysis project Ga0302324, IMG submission 201949) | Peat permafrost microbial communities from Stordalen Mire near Abisko, Sweden - Palsa_T0_1 | ecosystem: Environmental > Terrestrial > Soil > Palsa > Peat permafrost | place: Sweden: Abisko...
CGTGACCGTCTCGATCAGATCGGCGAACGGCTGCACCTGCGGGCGTGCCGCCGGGGCGAACATCATCTGGCCGAACAGCGCATTGTCCTCGCGCGCCGGCCGCGAGCGGCCCCAGCCGCTTTCCTGGGCCGCCTGGGCGAGCGCCATCGACAGCGGCACCGCATCGACGCGCAGCAGCAGCTCGTCGGTGTCCCAACTGCCGAGCCGCACGTCCTGCAGCAGCTCGGCGACGAAGCGCGTGTCGGCCTCCGACAAAGGCTGCCCGGAGTCGATGCGCGGTGCCAGCGCGCTCACGCGGTCGCGCTGCTGCAGAATGTCCTCGTTGACCTGCATCACCAGCGGCAGCAGCAGCCGCACGAACTGCGTCTTGAGCTCCGCCGTGATGGCCGGCGAGCTCAGCTCGGGCAGCCAGTGCGCCAGCAGCACCGCCGGCGACGGACGCGCGGTCGGCAGCAGCTCGGGCCGCAGCGTCTCGCTCGACCAGCCGCGCGCGCCTGCCGACCAGCCGGTCTCGTCGGCCAAGGCGGCGGCGCGCGGCGCGCTCGCCATGATCCGGTCCGCCCGCGCAACGGCGCGGCGCGGCGCATCGTCGAGCGCGAGCGCCGGCGCGCTGGCGATCGTTCGGTCGCTCGCCGGCGCCGACGCGCCGGCGCCGCGTGCTTGTCGGTCGTCGACCGGCGCCGGCGCCGTCTGACGCTCGAGGCGGTCGACCAGCCCGCGATCGAGATCGGACGAATCCGCCAGCAAAGCGATCGGCGGCGCCGTTTCGGTCAGGCGATCGGCGGACGACGACAGCTTCGTGCGGCGCGGCGCGGCCTCGGGCGTGAACGCCTCGGAGGTGGGCGCGACTGCGATCCGATCGGCGTTCGATCGAAGCGTCGGGACCGCAAGGCTCGCGCCGTCGATCAGCGCCGCCAGGTCGGGCGGCCGTGCCACCGGATCGCCGATCGGCACGGTCACGACGTAGCGCACGACCGCGGGCGGCGGGGGCCGCGCGGCCCGCTCGGCATTGGCGATCGCGACCACGATCTCACGGGGTGCGGCCGCGGCGAGCGCGCGCGCCGCTGGCGGATCGGTTGACAGGGCGCCGGCCGGCAAGGCGACGCGGATCTCGAGCGGCCGCGCCGGCGGATGCGCGGCAAGCGTAATCAGGCAGGCGAAGGCGGCATCGAGGCAGAGCAGGCCGAGCGCTGCGCGCAACAGCGCGGCCTTGTGCGACGCACCGGCCACCCGACGCCCTTGCGTCGAAACGATGCCCGCCGCCTCAGGCGACCGCGCGGACCTCGGTGACTTCGGGCACGTAATGCTTGAGCATGTTCTCGATGCCCATCTTGAGGGTCGCGGTCGAGCTCGGGCAACCCGAGCACGAGCCCTGCATATGCAGGAACACGATGCCCTTCTCGAAGCCGCGGAACACGATGTCGCCGCCGTCCTGGGCGACCGCCGGGCGAACCCGCGTGTCGAGCAGCTCCTTGATCTGGTCGACGATCTCGGTGTCGGCGTCGTTGAACGACTCGTCGGCCGCCGCCGCGTCGGTCAGCACCACCGGTCGGCCGGCGGTGAAATGCTCCATGATGACGCCGAGCAAAGCGGGCTTCATGAGCTGCCACTCGCGGTCGTCGGCCTTGGTGACGGTGATGAAGTCGGCGCCGAGGAACACGCCCTCGACGCCCGGCACCGCGAACAGGCCTTCGGCCAGCGGCGAGCGTGCGGCGGCGTCCGCGGCGACGAAATGGGCGGTGCCGCTCTCCATCACGCTGCGCCCGGGCAGAAACTTGAGGGTCGCCGGATTGGGCGTGGATTCGGTCTGGATGAACATGGTCGCTACCCCTTCGGATACCCGCAGCGTCGATCTGTCTTTCGAGGCTCGGGGGCTCGCGTCCCGCCGATTGCCTCGCTTGCAACCTAATTGGACCGAATCGGTCTGGATATCAAGCCCAGGGTCGGCGCTGGGGTCAGCTGAGCGCGGCGATCTGATCGTCGGTCAGCCCGCCGGGCACGATGGTGACCGGGATGCGCAAGCGGCCGGCGATCTTGCCGGCGAGATGGGTGACCAGCGGTCCCGGCCCCTCGGGCCCGGTCGCCGCCCCGAGCACCAGGATCGAGATCGACGGCTCCTCCTCGATCAGCTTGAGGAGCTCGTCGCGCACCTTGCCCTCGCGCATGAACAGGATCGGCATGCTGCCGGACCGCTCGAAGACCTGCTCGGACAGCGGCTTCATCGTCGACTCGGCCTCGGCGCGCCGCTCCTCGCGCATCAGATCCTCGACGGCCCGCCATTGCTGTGAATCGGCCGGCTCGATGACGTACAGCAGGGCGACCCGCCCGCCGGTGTGGCGCGCGCGCAGGCAGGCAAAGCGCAGCGCGACCTGGAGCTCCGCGGTCTCGTCGATCACCACCAGCATGACTCGGGAAGTCTGCGCCTGCTCGACCATGATGGGCCTCGGGGTGGGCTCGGCTAACTCGGTCAAACCCGCCGGAACGCGACGCTGCCGAGCCATCCTGCCATCACGGCGACGACCACGGCAATGATCCCGTACGCGAGCGATCGGCGATAGGCGAAGTCGACCATGTCGGCCGACACGCCGAGCTGACTGACCAATAGCGGGGTCGTCTGGGCGCCCTGGACCTGGCCGTTGCGCATCAGGAAGACCGAAACCTGGTAGCTCCCGGTCGGCACGTTCGACGGGAAGCTCACCGTGGTGCGGAACAACCGTCGGCTGCCGACGAACGTGACGGTGCCGGCGGCGACCGGAAACAGCCCTTCGCGCTGCTTGTTGCGGATCAACGCCTTGCGGAACGGGTCGACCTGGCCGGTCGGGTCGATCGGCTCGAGTGTCAGGTGATCGACGCCGATCTGGTTGCGCTCCAGCACCTCGGGCCGCGCCAGCTGCTCGATCGGCCGCGTGCTGGCGATCGCATAGAAGCCCGGCACCTCGGCGAAGGTTATGTCGCTGCGGTTGAACCAGATCCCCAAGGTGCGCTCCTTGCGCCGGACCTCGACCGGAGTCTCAGGCCCGCGCACCACCACGATGACGTCGCCGTCGCTCTCGATCGCGCCGAACAGGACGACGTCGGTACCGGTGAAGCCGGTCGTGATCGCGATCAGGTGGCTGGTCAGATCGGCGACCAGCGCCTGGGCGTGGGCCGGACGCACCGCCGCACCGGACAGCAGCGCGCCAAGCGCCGCCAGCACCAGCGCCAGCCGCGTCATGACGCGGTCGGCACGACGAGCGAATAGACGTCGTCGGGCGGCAGCACGAGATCGACGAACAGCTTGATGCACACGCCGACCACCAGCAGGGCGAGCAGCGCGCGCATCTGCTCGCCGCGCAGCGCGCTGCCGAAGCGGGTGCCGAACTGCACCCCGACGATCCCGCCGGCGAGCAGCAGAAGCGCCAACATGCCGTCGACCGTGTGGTTGGTCCACGCCTGCAGCACGGTAACCGCCGCGGTCGTGAAGATGATCTGGAACAGCGAGGTGCCGGGCACCACGGCGGTCGGCATGCCGAGCAGATAGATCATCGCCGGCACCATGAAGAAGCCGCCGCCGACCCCGAGGATCGCCACCGCGATGCCGCCGAGGATCCCGATCGCGACCGGCACGAGCGCACTGATGTAGAGACGCGACTTCTGGAAGCGCATCTTGAACGGCAGGCCGTGCAGCCAGATGTGCTGGTGCAGCTTGCGCCGGACCCCGGCCTTGCGGCGCTGGCGCAGCATCGCGCGCAGGCTTTCGGCCAGCATCAGCCCGCCGATGCTGCCGAGCAGGATGACGTAGAGCAGCGAGATCGCCAGATCGATCTGGCCAATCCGCCGCAGCAGGGTGAACAGCCAGATCCCGATCACCGAGCCGATCAGGCCGCCGATCAGCAGCACCAGACCCATGCGGAAATCGACATTGCCGCGGCGCCAATGGCCGATCGCCCCGGTCACCGAGGCGCCGACCAGCTGGTTCGACTGGGTGGCGACCGCGACCGCCGGCGGCACGCCGATGAAGATCAGCAGCGGCGTCATCAGGAAGCCGCCGCCGACCCCGAACAGGCCGCTCAAAAAGCCGACGAGCGCGCCCAAGGTCAGGATGACCAGGCCGTTCACCGACATTTCTGCGATGGGAAGATAAACTTGCATGCCCGACCGTCGCGCCGTCCGAACGAACGAAGAGCGCCCGGTCCGCCGTTCGAAATCGACCTTACTCCCCTGATTCGGCGGGGAAAAGCAAGTTGTTGCCAAGCCGGCGTCGCGACCGGGCCGGGCACGCGCCGGGCGCCCGGAATCGGCTTGCGCCAACCGGCTCGATCGAGGCTAGACTTGCCGCAGCCAAGCGCGGCGCCTCGACGCGCCGTTGGCGCCGGAGGAGACCGTCATGGCCAAGCGATGGACCGTCGCCGAAATGGAGCAGCGCGTCGCGCGCTTCAAGCAGCTCACGCCGCATCCCGTTACCTTCCTCGACCAGGCGCTGCCGCAGCACAAGCGCGACATCTTCAACCTGATCGGCCGCGGCGTGTCGGAGGAGAAGGCGGCCGCCGCCGAGATCACCGACGTGCGCGACTTCAACGTCCAGATGTCGCGCGCCAAGCCGGGCCACGGCGCCGGGCTACATTCGCACAAGACGATCGAGACCTTCATGCCGCTCAACGGCAGCTGGGCGATCTCCTGGGGCGACCAGGGCGAGCACGAGATCGTGCTCGAGCAGTTCGATCTGATCTCGGTGCCGCCTGGAATCATGCGCGGCTTCCGCAATGTCGGCACCGAGGAGGCCTATCTCTTCACCGTGCTGGGCGGCACCGATCCGGGCCGCGTCACCTGGTCGCCCGAGCTCGTGCGCCAGGCCAGCGAGAAGGGTTGGGAGCTCGATGCGAGCGGCGACCTGATCGTGCGCGAGCCCGCCGAGTGACGACTACGGCTTGAGCAGCCCGATGATGTCCTGGGTGTCGGCGAGCACCTTGTCCGCGATCGCGTGCGCGCGTTCGGCGCCGCGGCGCAGAATCGCGTCGATATGGGCGGGTTCGCCCATCAGCCGCTTCATCTCGGCGCCGATCGGCCCGAGCGTCGCGACCGCGCGATCGGCGAGCTCGCGCTTGAAGTCCGAAAAGCTCCGGCCGGCGAAGCGGTCGACCGCCTGCGCCACGGTGACGCCGGCGAGCGCGGCATAGATGCCGATCAGGTTCCCGGCCTCGGGCCGCGCCTCGAGCGCCGCCGGCGAGTCGGGCAGCGGATGCGGGTCGGTCTTGGCCTTCTGGATCTTGAGCGCGACCGCGTCGGCGTCGTCGGTCATGTTGATGCGCGAATAGTCCGACAGATCGGACTTGCTCATCTTCTTGGTGCCGTCGCGCAGCGACATCACGCGGGTCGCAGCACCCAGGATCTGCGGCTCGGGCAGCGGGAAGAACTCGATCTCGTAGCGCCGGTTGAACGCGCCGGCGATGTCGCGTGCCAGCTCGAGATGCTGCTTCTGGTCCTCGCCGACCGGCACGTGGGTGCCCTTGTAGAGCAGGATGTCGGCGGCCATCAGGACCGGGTAGGCGTAGAGCCCGAGCCCGGCATTGTCGCGCTGCTTGCCGGCCTTCTCCTTGAACTGGGTCATCCGGTTGAGCCAGCCGAGCGGCGTGTAGCAGCCGAGCAGCCAGGCGAGCTCGCTGTGGCCCGCGACCGCGCTCTGGTTGAAGATGATGGAGCGTTCCGGATCGATGCCGGCGGCGATGTAGGCCGCTGTGACCTCGCGGGTCTGGGCGCGCAGCTGCGCGGGGTCCTGGGGCTGCGTGATGGCGTGCAGGTCGACGATGCAGAAGATCGTCTCGGCCTGGTCCTGCAGCGGCACCCAGTTGCGGATCGCGCCCAGATAATTGCCGAGATGCAGATTGCCGGTCGGCTGAACGCCGGAGAAGACGCGCTGCGGAAAGTCCATGGGGCGCTGGTTATGGCGAGTGGCGCCGCGCCCGTCAAGCCAAGCCCGTCAAGCCAAGCCCGTCAAGCCGCCGGCAGCGCGCCCGCCCCGCGGCGCAGCACGCGCCACAGCTCGGCCGCATCGAGCGCGCCGAGCAGCTGGGCGGCCGCCAGGAACACCGCGGCACCGCCGACGATCAGCCCGGCCAGCGCGCCGGTACGCACCCCGGCCCCGCCGGCGAGCGCCTGCGCCAAGCCATGCCGGCCGAGCGCCAACGCCAGCGCCATGACGGCGAGCGCGCCGACCAGGCCGAGCATGCGACGGCGCAGCCGCGCGTCGATCGCCAAGCCGCCGCGGCGTGCGAGCAGCGCGGCCAACAACCCGGCATCGACCCAGCCGGCGATCGAGGTCGCCAGGGCGATCCCGACATGGGCGAGCACCGGCATGAGGGCCAGGTTGAGGAGCAGGTTGAGGAGCAGCGCGCCGGCGGCGACCGCGACCGGCGTCGTCGTGTCCTCGCGGGCGAAGAAGCCGGGGGCCAACACCTTGACGAGCACGAAGGCCGGCAGGCCGAGCGCGAACGCGGCGAGCGCGTCGGCGGTCGCCGCGGCAGCCGCCGCATCGAACGCGCCACGCTCGAACAGCACCGCGACGATCGGCCGGGCGAGCAGCGCGAGCCCGATGGTCGCCGGCAAAGTCAGCGCGAGCGCGCCCTCGAGCGCGCGATCGAGGCTGCGCCGCGCGGCCGCCGCATCGCCGGCCCGCAGCTGGCGGGTCAGCGCCGGCAGCAGCGCGGTCGCCATCGCGGCGCCGACCACGCCGAGCGGCAGCTGGGTGACGCGGTCGGCATAATAGAGATAGGACACCGAGCCTTGTGCCAGCAGCGAGGCCAGGATCAGGTTGATCATCATGCTGATCTGCACGGCGCCCGCGCCGATCGCGCCGGGGCCGATCAGGCGGAGCAGCCGGCGGACGTCCGGGCCGAGCCGCGGCACCGGCAGGCGCAAGCCCAGTCCGGCGCGACGACAGGCGCGCGCCAGCCACAGGAACTGCAGGAAGCCGGCACACGCGACGCCCCAGGCCAGCGCGTGCGCCGCGCTGGCGACCCAGCCGGTCAGGCCGAGCGCCGCCACGATCATCACGACGTTGAGCAGGATCGGCGCGGCCGCCGCGGCGGCGAAGCGATCGAGCGCGTTCAGCATGCCGCCGAGCAGCGCGCTCAGCGCGATGAAGAGCAGATAGGGGGCGGTGATCCGGGCCAGGGCGACGGCCAAGTCGAAACGTGCTGGGTCGCCGACGAAGCCGGGCGCCAGCACCGCCATGAGGGCCGGCATCGCGAGCTCGGCCACGATGGTCGCGCCGAGCAGCAGGCTCACCAGCACGGCCAGCGTCTGCTCGCCGAAGCGCTCGGCGGCAGCCCGGCCGCGTGTCGCGAGAATGCCGCCGAACAGCGGCACGAAGGCGGCACTGAACGCGCCCTCGGCGAACAGGCGGCGGAAGAAATTGGGAAACTTGAAGGCGATCAGGAAAGCATCGGCCAGCGGACCAGCACCGAGCAGCGCCGCGATCAGCATGTCGCGGACGAAGCCGAGCAGGCGACTCGCCGCGGTCAGGCCGCCGACCGTGGCGATCGCCCGCGCGAGCGTCATCGCGGGCGCATTCCCGACAAATTGTACGATTTTTCTTGCCAAGACTCCGCGTCATGGCAAAAACAGTCGACATGGACGAGGAGCATCAATTCGAGGTCGGCGTCTTCAACCAGGAGGTCGCCGACCTGATCGCCAAGGGACAGCGCCACAAGCACCTCAAGGACAGTTGGGCCGAGATCCAGTATATCGGGATCTCCGCTGACTCGCCCGATGCGGCGCGGCGCAAGATCGAGCGCCGCTACCCGCCCGAGAACGGCTACGTGATCGCGTCGGTCGAGGTCGTCAAGGACCTCGACTGATCATTCAGCGGCGACCCGGCCGCGATGCGGCGGATCAGGCGCGTCGCTCGCCGACTGATCGGGATCGGCCAGCGCCGCCGTCAGGCTGTCGCGGATCTCGACCAGCTGGGCGGGATGATCGACCTTCAGCCCGAAGATGTTCTTCACATAGAACACGTCGACCACGCGCTCGCCGAACGTCGAGATCTTGGCGGTCGCGATCTGGAGCTGCAGCGCGGTCAGCGCCGAGGTCACGTCGTAGAGCAATCCGGGACGATCGCGACCGTTGACCTCGATCACGGTATGGGTGGCGCTCGCCTCGTTGTCGATCAGCACGCGCGGCGTCACGGTGAAGACCCGCGCGCGGGTCGGGCCGGTGCGGCGGTGCTTGAGCTCGTCGAGCGAGCGCAGCCGGCCGGACAGCGCCTGCTCGATCAGCACGGCGAGCCGGGCCAGCTTCTCGGGGCGATCGAAGGCGCCGCCCTCGGCGTCCTGCAGCCAGAAACTGTCGAGCGCCATGCTGTCGGCCAGGGTGAAGATCTTGGCGTCGACGATGTTGGCGCCGCTCACCGCCATGGCGCCCGCAATGCTGGCGAACAGGCCCGGATGATCGGCGGTGTAGATCGTCAGCTCGGTGACGCCGCGCGGCGGATCGACCCGGGTCTCGACCGACAGCGGCGCGCCGTCGAGCCGCGCGCGGCGCATCATCCGCGCATGCCGCGCCGCCGTGACGGGATCGACCGACAGCCAGTAGGACGGCGTGCCGCGCGCCACCTGGGCCTCGAAGTCGGCGTCGTTCCAGTCCTTGAGCTCGGCGCGCATCGCCGCGGCCGCCTCGGCGATGCGGCGCTCGACCAACCGCGGCGCCTCGCGGTTGAGCGGACCGGTCATGCGCTCGTCGGCCGCCCAATAGAGCTCGCGCAGCAGCGCGGCCTTCCAATTGTTCCAAGTCTTGGGCCCGACCCCGCGAATGTCGGCAACCGTCAGAACGAGCAGCAGCTTGAGGCGCTCGGGCGACTGCACCAGCGCCACGAAGTCGGCGATGGTCTGCGGATCCTGCAGGTCGCGCTTGAAGGCGACGTTGCTCATCGCGAGGTGATGGCGCACCAGCCAGGCGACCGTCTCGGTCTCCTCGGCGCTCAGGCCGAAGCGCGGCCCGAGCTTGTAGGCGATGCGCTCGCCGAGCTCGGAATGATCGCCGCCGCGGCCCTTGGCGATGTCGTGCAGCAGCAGCGCGACATAGAGCGCGCGGCGCGACTGCAGCTTGGGCATCAGCGAGGTGGCGAGCGGCAGCTCGTCCTTGAGCAGCCCGTGCTCGATCTGGTTCTGGATGCCGATCGCGAACAGCGTGTGCTCGTCGACCGTGTAGACATGGTACATATCGTACTGCATCTGCGCGACGACGCGGCCGAAATCGGGCACGAAACGGCCGAACACGCCAGCCTCGTTCATGCGCCGCAAACTCGTCTCGGGATCGGTCTTGGAGGTCAGGATCTCGAGGAACAGCCGGTTGGCCTCGCGATCCTCGCGCATCGCGGCGTCGATGCGGCGCAGGTTCTGGGTGATCAGCCGCAGCGCGGTCGGATGGATGTCGAGCCCGTGCTGGTGGGCGACCGAGAATAGCCGGATGAAATTCACCGGATCGGCGAGGAAGCTCTCGGCGTCGGCGATGTTGAGCCGCTCGCCCTCGACCCGGAATCCGGCGAGGTCGCGGCGCCAGCCGCCCCACAGGCGCGCCAAGGACAGGCGCGGCTTGCGCCGCTGCTCGGCCTCGAGCGCGGCGCAGAAAATGCGCGTCAGATCGCCGACGTCCTTGGCGACCAGGAAATAGTGCTTCATGAAGCGCTCGACGCCGCGGCTGCCGGCATGGTCGGTGTAGCCCATGCGCCGGGCCAGCTCGGCCTGGACGTCGAAGGTCAAGCGCTCCTCGGGCCGGCCGGTGAGATAGTGGAGCTGGAACCGGATGGTCCACAGGAAGCTCTCGGCCTTGGCGAACTTGGCGACCTCGGGCGCAGTCAGCACGCCGCGCGCGGTCAGCTCGCCGACGTCGCTCACCCGATAGGCGTATTTCGCGATCCAGAACAGCGTGTGGAGATCGCGCAGCCCGCCCTTGCCCTCCTTGATGTTGGGCTCGAGCACGTAGCGGCTGTCGCCCATCCGGACATGGCGCGCGTCGCGCTCGGCCAGCTTCTGCTCGACGAACTCGCGCGCGCTGCCGGCCACGATGTCGGCCGCGAAGCGCTGCTGCAGCTCGGCGAACAGCGCCTGCTCGCCCCAGATGTAGCGCGCCTCGAGCAGCGCGGTGCGGATCGTCAGATCGGTGCGCGCGAATCGGAGGCACTCGGCGACCGAGCGGGTGGCGTGGCCGACCTTGAGCCCGAGATCCCACAGCATGTAGAGCATGTGCTCGACGACCTGCTCGCCGCGCGGGGTCTGCTTGTAGGGCAGCAGGAACAGGAGATCGACGTCGGACTGCGGCGCGAGCTGGCCGCGGCCGTAGCCGCCGGTCGCCACCAGGGTCAGCCGCTCGGACAAAGTCGGGTTGGGCGCCGGATAGAATTTCTCCGCCGTGTCGTCGTGCAGCACCCGGATCAGCTGGTCGATCAGGTAGCTGTGCGCCTGCGCCGCCGACAGGCCGTTGGCGCTCCGCTCGAAGCGCCGCCGCACTTCGGCCCTGCCGTCGGCCAAGGTCTGGCGCAAGATCTCGAGCACCTGGGCGCGCCGCGCCTCACGCGACAGCTCGACGTCGAGCGCCTCGAGCCGGGCCATCAGCGCGCGCCGATTGACCAGGACGCGGCGGTGTTTCGGAAGCTGCAGCATGCGCGCGGACTATACCAAAAGACGCCGGGCGGGTCAGTCGAGGCCCCGGCCTGGGTTGGGGGCCGAGGCTGGGCGGGGCGGCGGCTACTCGGCGGCTTGGGCGCCCGACTGCGCGGCGACCTCGGATCTGTGGCCGCGCTGGTGGAAGTAATTGGCGCGGAAAAACTCCAGGATCAAGTCGCGGTAGACCGCCGGGGCGTATTTGGGCGGGTCGGCGGGGCCGACACAGCTCGGCACCGGCTGGATCACGGCGTCGGGGTTGGGGCTGTGGAAATAGGCCAGCGAATAGCGGTCGGTGCCCGAATCGTTGAGCACGCCGTGCGGCGTCGACAGGAACCGGTCGTTCGAGAAGCGCCGCATCATGTTGCCGAGATTGACCAGGAAAGTGCCGGGGATCAGCGGCGGCGGGAACCATTCGCCCGAGGGCAGCCGGACCGCCAGGCCGGGCACCTCGGTGCGCGCCAGCACGGTCATGAAGCTGTTGTCGGTGTGCGGCGCCTGGCCGAACTGGTTGTCCTCGACCACCGCCTGGGGCGGGTAGTGCAGCATGCGCAAGGTGATGTGCGCCTCGTCGGCGAACATCGGCGCAAAATGGTTCTCCGGCAGGTCGAGCGCGGCGGCGAATCCCGGGATCATGCGCTCGCACAGCGCCTCGAGCGCCTTCACGTATGCCATCACGTCGTCGCGGAAGCCGGGCAGCGCGTCGGGCCACTGGTTGCGCCCGCGCAGCACCTTGCCGGCGATCACGTCGGGATGGTCGGGGCTGCGGTCGTGGGTGACGAAGAAGCTCTCGTTCTGGTTCGGCTTGGTCGCCTTGTGCACGGTCGAGGAGTTCTGCGCCGAGGCGTTGACCGGCAGATAACCGATATTGTCCTGGTTCAGGCCGAGCGCCAGCTTGCGCTCGAGCGGCAGCGCATGAAAGCGCCGGGCGGCCGCGAAGGCGCGGTCGACCACCTCCTGCTTCACGCCGTGATTAGAGATATAGAAGAAGCCGACCTGCTCGCAGGCCTGGCGGATCTCGGCGCCGAGCCGCGCCAGCGCGCCGGCCTCGCCGGCGAAATAGGGCCCGTAATCGATCACCGGGATCCGGGCCGCGGTCGCGTCGACATCCTTGACCGCCAGCTCTTTGAACAGATGCATCGTCCGCTCCTTGAGGCCCGACCGGTGACAGGACTCTAATCTCGAGCCCGGGTGCACGACCAGTCGTTTATGGATGCTCGAAGCCGGTCAGGCGCAGGGCTCCCCGATCGAAGCTGAGCGTGCGCTCGCAGCGGGCTTCCTCATTGAGCGCCGCGATCAGCGCGTCGCCGAATTTGCCGACGCCGGTGCGCACTGCGACCACGGCGGCGAGAACCGCCTCTTCGTGATCCACGATCAAAGTCTCGATCTGAAGAATCCGTTCGAGCGCATCGGCGAGCGCGCTGGCCGTCAAGCGGTAGCGGCGTTCGAGCACCCAGGCCGTCTCCGCCATCGCGACCACGCTAACGAAGCCAGGCTGCTCGGTCGTCAGTCGTGTCTCGAACACGCTGTCCGCGATCGGCGATTGAACGGGATCGTCCTGTGTGATGAAGCGGAGGATGACGTTGCTATCGAGACCGATCATACCGCGCTACGACGGCGTCGCCGATCGCCTCGTTCATCTCCTCGATGGTGACCGGCGGCCCATCATATTTGACGAACCCCTTGAGCGCCGAGGCAGGCAATTTCGGCAGCATCAGGACGCGACCGTCGGGTTGGATGAAAAACTTGACCCGATCGCCCGGCTTCAGGCCGAGATGGTCGCGAATGCGCTTCGGGATGGTGGCTTGCCCCTTGGACGTGATCGCGGACTCCATAACCGTCCTCATCGGTATTACTAATTGAATAATGTAATGGCCAAAACCTGGCAGTCAAGCTTTCGCCACCGCGCCAACCGCGCCTCACCCGTCCCGCAGCAGCCCGCGCAGCTGATAGAGCGCTTCGAGCGCGTCGCGCGGGCTGAGCTCGTCGGGGTTGAGGCCGCGCAGCGCGTCCTCGACCGGGGACGGCGCGGCGGCCGCGGGCGCAGGCTCGCGTACTGCGGCGAACAGAGGCAGGTCGTCGGCCAGACGGGCCAGCGCGCCCGACTGCTCGCCGGTCTCCAAGGTGGTCAGGACCGCCTCGGCGCGCGCGATCACGGCGCTCGGCAGGCCGGCCAGCTTGGCGACATGGATGCCATAGGAGCGGTCGGCGG
>Ga0302324_100020720_pt1 | contig 12846 bp, 8 predicted proteins | sample Palsa_T0_1_FD_201949 | JGI IMG/M metagenome (GOLD analysis project Ga0302324, IMG submission 201949) | Peat permafrost microbial communities from Stordalen Mire near Abisko, Sweden - Palsa_T0_1 | ecosystem: Environmental > Terrestrial > Soil > Palsa > Peat permafrost | place: Sweden: Abisko...
TAATTCTCGTGATTATCGCCGTGGTTTTGATTGGGATGTACAACAGCCTGGTGCAGTTGAAGATTCGCTGCGACTCGGCGTGGGCCGATATTGATGTGCAATTGAAACGGCGGCACGACCTGATCCCGAACCTGGTGGAGACGGTGAAGGGATATGCGGCACACGAGAAGGGGACGTTCGAGAACATCGCGAAATTTCGTTCTCAGGCCATGCAGGCAACGTCGCCTTCGGATAAGGCTGTGGCCGAGAATCAGCTGACCGGCGCGCTGAAAAGCTTGTTCGCGGTGGCGGAGAATTATCCCGAACTCAAGGCTTCGGAACAGTTCACGCAACTGCAGGGATCGCTGAGCCAGACGGAAGACTCGATTCAGAATTCGCGGCGGTATTACAACGCGGTGGTACGCGATTTGAACACGAAGATCCAGTCCTTTCCAACTAATATTCTGGCGGGGATGTTCAACTTTACGCCGCGAGAGTTCTTCGAGACCACCGACGCGGATCGTGAGCCGGTGCAGGTGAAATTCTAGGGATTGAGCCATTGAGTGATTGAGTCATGGAGTGACTGGGGAAATCCGTAATTTGAAAATCCCAAAGACGATTCGTGCGGTTCTTTTTTCTCTTCTCGCAGCCCTTTTACCGTGCGCCTTCCCCGGCACGGCGCAGGCCAAATCGTGGCGGGTTTCTGATTTTCAGGACAAGATTACCGTCGCGAAGGACGGCACCGCAGTGGTGGAGGAGCGCATCACGCTGGTGTTTGTGGGTGAGTGGCATGGGATTCATCGCACGATTCCGATTGAATATCCCGGGCCGAACGGGACGAACTACGAACTCTTTCTCAAAGTCACGAGCGTCAGCGATGGGGCCGGAGGCAAGCTCAAGTACGATTCATCGACTAACAATGGCGCGCGCGACCTGAAGATTTATATTCCGGACGCGGTGGATGCGACGCGCACGGTTGAGATTGTTTACAACGTGCGCAATGGCACGCGCTTCTTCGATAGCCATGACGAATTTTATTGGAATGTTACGGGGAACGACTGGCCGGTTCCAATCGATCATGCTGCGGCGACCGTGCATTTCCCTTCGGCAGCTGCGGGATCACTGAGCGCGCAGGCCTTTACCGGAGTCTATGGCTCGACCCAGCGCGATGCGGCCGCCAAGGTCGCCGGGGCCGAGACTTTGTTTGAGACTAACAATCCGCTGCCCATGCGCGGCGGGTTGACCATTGATGTTTATATTCCGAAGGACATTCTTCAAGAGCCCAGCGCGCTGACCAGGTTTTTCTGGTTTGTCGGCGGCAATCCGGTTGTATTTTTGCCGGTGGTTACCCTGGTGGTGATGTTTTCGCTGTGGTGGGTAAAGGGGCGCGATCCTGACCCCGGAATATCGGTGGCGCCGATGTATGAGCCGCCTGCGGGAATATCTCCGGCGGAGGCGGGGACGCTGCTCGACGACACGATTCATCCGCGGGATATTACATCGACCATTGTCGATCTGGCGGTGCGGGGATATATCAAGATCGAGGAGACGGCGGACAAGGGACTGGTTTTCACGCACAAGGATTACGTTTTCCATTTGCTGAAGCCGATGGCGGAGTGGAACGACGCAGGGCTGGCGCCGCACGAGCGGGTCATGCTGGAGAATATTTTCAACGGGGGTACTGACATCCGGCTCTCCGACCTGAAGAACCGCTTTTATACTGCGGTGCCGATTATCCGGCAGGACATTATGGCGGCGCTGAAGAATAAAGGGATTTACCTGCTCGATCCGGAGTCGGCCAACGGATACAGCGTGGTGGCGGCGATCGCGATTGTGGCGCCGTTCGGGATTCTGCAGTACATAGGCTGGGCTAATTTTTTCAACTCCGCTCTGTTGTTGATTGTGTGCGTGCCGCTTTCGGTGCTGATCTGGTGGCTGTTTGCGCGGGTGATGACGGCGAAGACGCTTCAGGGGGCGCGCGTCCATATCGCGGTGCTGGGTTTTCAGGAGTTCATGAATCGCGTGGACGGAGAACGGCTCAAGCTGATGCCGCCGACGACGTTTGAGAAATTCCTGCCGTACGCGATGGCGCTGGGGGTGGAGCACCACTGGGCGCAGGCGTTTACCGGGATCGTGAAAGATCCGCCGCAGTGGTACGTGGGGCCGGGCGGAGTGTATCCGGGGTTCAATCCGATTTTCTTTTCCAGTTCGATGCATAGCATGGCGACGGATATGCATCAGGTATTTGTATCGGCTCCGCGGGCGAGTTCGGGTGGGAGCGGTTTTGGCGGCGGAGGCGGCGGGGGTGGAGGTTTCTCGGGTGGAGGATTTGGCGGAGGCGGAGGTAGCGCGTTCTAGGCGGGGAGTGATGATCAGGTCCGTTTGTGCGTTGACTCTGCTGCTCGCGGTTGCCGCAAGTGCTTGTCTGCGGGCGCAAGAAAACGATAAGAAAAAAGACAAGCAGAGCGACGCGCCGCAGGCTGCACTCACGGTGCGGGCCACGCTGGTCATGGTTCCGACGCTGGTAACCACCAAGTCGGGAAAAGTCATTTTTGAACTGACGGCGAACGACTTCGTGGTCACCGATAACGGTGTGCCGCAGAAAGTGACTATCGATCCGGATACCGACTCGCAACCGCTGGCTTTGGTGATCGTTGTCGAGACCGGGGGCGCGGGGGCGCGCCATCTCGGCGATTATCAGCATCTGGATTCGATGCTCGACGCACTGGTGGGAAACGTTGAGCATCGCGTAGCCCTGGTTGGCTTCGACAGCACGCCGCATCTGCTGACCCCTTTCACGCCGCAGATGGCCGATGTTTCCCAGCAGCTTTCAAGCCTTAGGGAAGGCGACCCGGGCGCGGCCATTCTGGATGCGGTGGCTTTCGCAGTGGCCCAATTGCGGACTCAGCCAGCCAGCTACCGGCGTGCCATTCTGCTGCTCAGCGAGACCATTGACCAGGGGAGTTCAACAACGCTCAGCGAAGCTTTGCGTCTCATCAGCAACACCAATACGGCCATGTACAGCTTCGCATTTTCGAGTACACGCTCGGCCGTTTCGCATGAGGCTTCGAAGTTTACAAACGACACTCCGGGGCCGGCGCACGGATGCTTCAGCCGCGAAGGCGCCGATCCGGAATATGAAGGGCACTACAGCAAGCAGGTGCTGGACTGCATCAGCCAGTTGGCTCCGCCAGTGCGGCTGGCTACGATGATGTTTTTGACGGCGCGGAATGGCCTGCGCAACCAGACTGCGGAATCGATCGCTGATCTGGCTGGGGGCGAGTTTTTTCACTTTCACAACGCGAAGGATCTGAAGGAGCATCTGATTGAAGTTTCCAACGACGTGCCGAACTACTATGTGCTTAGCTTCCGGCCGACGGCGCTTACGCCGGGGCTGCACGCGTTGCATGTGGAGACTAAAGTGGGTTCGCACTTAGTGGTGAAGGCGCGAAGGGAATATTGGATTGACGAGGAGTCGGGGCGGTGAATCGCGGTATGGGCGGCGAAAGCTGAATTGTGGATGTTTGTTGAAAATTCACTTGCGGCAGGCGTCGGTTCTGGGTATAGGGATCCCTTCGGCAAGCTCAGGGCAGGCTCTTCGACGGCGCTTTCGTCCGCTAGGCGCGGACGAAAGACTTGCTCAGGATGACAACCGCTTTTCCAAAATGAAGAAAAGGGCCGCGATCAACTCGCGGCCCTTTTCATTCCTTAGGTCAACCTGGAGTTTATTGTTCGCCTCCTACTGCGCTGCTGCCCCACATGGCATTACTGCCCCACATCGCGTTCGAACCCCACATCGCGTTCGAACCCCACATCGCGTTCGAACCCCACATCGCGTTGCTGCCCCACATCGCATTGCTGCCCCACATGGCGTTACTGCCCCAGAGAGCGGTGCTGCTGGTCGCGCCTCCAGCCAGAGCCGACGCGGAGGTTCCGGTGACGAATTGTGAGCTTCCCCAGACGTTCGTGTAAGACCAGGTGGAAGAAGTGTTCCAGACCGAGGTCGAGAAGGGGCTCAGTGTGACGGTGTCAGAGGCGCCGTTGAAGACGGCTGCCGGAGACATCGCCGTACCCTTGGCAATGTCAGTGCTGTTGATGGCGGCTTCGACATCGACATAGCCGGCGCCGACCGTGAATACGTCGTCCTGATCGGTATAGGTGATGCCGCTGGTCGGATCGGTGGTGCTGCTAAAAGCCGGGAGCGACTTCCACGCGGTCTTCATGAGGCGGGCCTTCACCTGGTCGGGCGTAAGGCCGGGACTCTTCTGCAACAGGTCAGCAACCACACCGCTGACCACGCCGGTCGCCATGCTGGTGCCGCTCAGAGTGAAGTAAGTGGAAGACGAGGCGCTGTTTCCACCATTGACGTAGAAGCTGTTCGGAACGCGGTTGCCGGGATACTCGTTATAAAGCGTGGAATTGGGAGCCTCGAGAGAGACCAGCAGGTTGCCGGGGGCAACAAGGTCAGGCTTGGCCAGGGCGTCGATTGCCGTCGGTCCTTTCGAGCTGTAGCTCGCCATCTGATCATCGACACGGGTCGGGGTGCCCATGGTCTTCATGGCGCCGACGGTGATCACGTAAGGATCGTTGCCCGGCGAGGTGACCGTACCGTAACCGTTGGTGCCCTGGTAGCGGCCGTTATTGCCTGCGGCAACCACTACGACAATGCCGCTCTTCCAGGCCTGCTCGACCGCCTGGCAAACCGGATCAAGCGTATAGCTTTCGTAGATCGGACGACCCAGGGAAAGATTGATCACGCGAATGTTGAAAAGCGGCTTCAAGAGAATCGCCGTGCTGATCGCGTTGATGACCGCGCTGTCAGTGCCGGAGCCATTCTGGTCCAGCACGCGCAGGTTGACGATGTTGGCTCCAGGAGCAATGCCTTCGAACGTTCGCGAATAGTTTGATCCGGTAGAGCTGGCGCCGTCGCCCGCGATCAGCCCTGCGATGTGTGTGCCGTGGCCGTATTGATCGTTGGCGCTGGCGTCGCCCGGAACGAAGCTCTGGTTCCACACCACGCGCGACAGACCGAGAAACCCGCCATTCAGATCGGGATGGCTAGCCACTCCGCTATCAATGAGCGCGACGCCAATTCCGGCGCCGGTATATCCCGACTGCCACGCAGCGAATGCATTCACGGCGGGAGCAGCATTGCTCAGTGAAGGAGTCAAGGGACGATCGACGCTGATATACACGACGTTCGACTGGTTGGAAAGATTGAGGACACCGGTCCCATCCAGCGACGCAACCAGGCCATTGACCAACGGCAAGTCTCCCAGGACCGTGCCGCCCAGCTTGGTGACGTCATTCACCAGGCAATCGACCAGGCCCAAGAGACCAGTGCATTGCACCTGGGTTCCCGGGGCATATTGCACGATGACTTGCACCTTTTGATTTGCCGGGACGTTGCGCAGGTCGGGCGAAAGTTTCGCCGGGTTGGAGCCATAGGCCGGAGTCACCGCGGCGGCCGTCACCATAGCGATCAGCATGGCGGCGCTTAACAACACATTCTTGAACTTCTTCATAATCCCCCACTCGGCGCCGACGGGCGCGGTAACTAAGTCCAGGTGACTCTTACTTTGCAGGTGTGGTTCCAAAGTTCTACAGGATTGCCTTTATTTACCAATGAGTTACAGCGTTACATGGCGGATAGTGCGGGCATTCTGTCTCACTGGCACGGGGGTGGGACAACTTGTCGCGGAAGGGCCGGTCCGTCTCTTGACGAGGTTCACAAATTGACCGGCCGGTTGAAAACCAAGGTAATCGGCGCGTAACTTTTTGGGCGGACATGCCCCCGCAATTCATTGAAAATATAGGCATTTCCTATGTCCTGGGCTCGATCTATTGGCGCGCGCGCATTCATTGCGGCTACTGCGATTTCGGCGTCTGTGTGCTTTGCTTCCGCGATGTTCCACTGGCATTCGAGTGATCCGGTCAAGTTCACTTGTTATCTGCTGGCCGGACTGCTGGCTTCGTCGCTGAAGGTGACTTTGCCGGGAATCGACGGGACGCTATCGGTCAATTTTCTTTTCACCCTTCTTGGGATCCTGGAACTGAGCCTGCCGGAGACGCTGCTGATTGTGCTGGCGTGCGTGATCGGCCAGGCCTACTGGAAGCCGGCGCGGCAGGTGAAGACGGTGCATCTGGTCTTCAACTGGGCGCAACTCACGGTTTCGAGCGCGATGGCATACGGCGCCTATTGGCTCGTGGCAACGCGGGTTTTACATGGGCCTGGACCTCTGGCCCTGTTGGCCGCGGCGGTGACGCATTTCAGCTGCAATACGGCTGCGATGGCTACGATTATTGGTCTGACCGAGGATAAGCCGGTCAAAAAGGTGTGGACGGAGACTTATCTCTGGTCATTCCCTTACTACATGGTCGGAGCGGCGGCGGCGGGCCTGGTCAACTTTCTGAACGGGCACATTGGATGGCAGTCGTCATTGCTGGTTCTGCCGCCAATTTACTTGATGTACCGGTCCTATCGTCTGTATCTGGGCAAACTGGAGACAGAGAAGCGACATGCCGAGCAGGTTTCGAACCTGCATCTGCGGACGATTGAGGCTCTCGCGCTGGCCATCGAGGCCAAGGATGAGACTACCGGCGAGCATCTACAACGGGTGCGGGTGTACGCCATGGAGTTGGCCAAGGAACTGGGCTTGAGTGAGGACGAGACGGAAGCGCTGCGAGCGGCGTCAGTGCTGCACGATATTGGAAAGCTAGCCGTGCCCGAGCACATTATTTCGAAGCCAGGAAAATTGACTCCGGAAGAATTCGAGAAGATGAAAATCCATCCCATTGTGGGGGCGGAGATTTTGGAGCAGGTCGACTTTCCGTATCCGGTCGTGCCGATTGTGCGGGCGCATCATGAAAAATGGGACGGCAGCGGCTATCCCAACGGACTGGCGGGCGAGGCGATTCCCATTGGGGCGCGGATTCTCGCGGCGGTTGATTGCCTGGATGCGCTGGCTTCGGACCGGCAATATCGCAAGGCGCTGCCGCTGCATGAAGCTATGGCCAAGGTTGTGGCGGACTCGGGAAAGAGTTTCGATCCGAAGGTGGTGGCGATTCTGAATCGCCGCTACATCGAATTGGAAAAGCTGGCCAACGCGCAGCCGCTGCAGGCTCCGGTGAAGCTGTCGACAGATATCAAGGTTGAGCGCGGACTGGCGCCGGCCGCGGGATTCGCGGAATCGAGCGCACCCGCTAACAGTTCGCCTGGCACGTTGAAGGATTCGCTTGCATTGCTTGCGGTCGCCCGCGAACAGGGCCGGGAGATCATAGAACTCGCGCGAAAGCCGAATTTGAGTCTGGAAGATCTTTTCTCTCTTTTGTCAGTGCGCTTGCGTCGGTTGGTGCCGCACGATTCGATGGCCGCTTATTGTTTGGGAGATGCTGTGCTGGCGCCTTGTTTCGTGAGCGGTGAAAACTTCAGATTGTTTTCTTCGTTGCGAATTCCTCTGGGCGAAGGGTTGTCCGGATGGGTAGCGCAAAATCACAAGGCAATTCTGAACGGTAATCCCTCGGTTGAACCGGGATACCTGAACGACCCTACGAAGTACAGCACGTTGCGGTCGGCGCTGGCGGTTCCGATTGAGGGGGCGAGTAAAGTCGCGGCCGTGCTGGCGTTGTATCGCACGGGGCAGGACGCGTTCACTCCCGAGGAATTGCAGGTGGTGGAGGCGATTGGATCAGGGCTGGGAGCCGCGATCGAGAGTGCGAGGCAGGTTAAGGCAACGGCCGTGGGCGCGGGTTCAATGTAACTAAACGATCTGGCCCTCGGGCAGCGGCTGACTTTGAATTCCTTCGGCCTTTTCTTTGCGTACTTCGCGGTTCAAGGCTTCTCTGTTCGCGGAACCTGGCAGGAAAATCAAAAGATATTCAGAGCAAAGGACGCAAAGAAAGGCCGCAAAGTTCGCGAAGAAATTCAGCTTCTACCGTCCTTCGCCCCGCATACTTTATTCCCAACCTTTGAGTTCTTCCGGGGAAAGCGTTTCGAAGAATTCAGGCCCAACCGAGAGCTTTCCTTTGAGGATGCCGACCTTCCTGGCGGCGAGGTTGCGGCCCCCGACTGGAACCAGCCGAACGATAGGAACTTTACCGCGCGTTATGACAATCTCCTCGCCCAAACATGCCTTCTTGATCAGGCGAGAGAGATTGGCCCTGGCTTCGCGAATGCAGAAAGTTTTCACCGGATCTCCCGAGTGTAGTTGATCAGCACAGGGTCCGGTTCGTTGCCACCTCCCGAGGAGTTACCACCATTCCTTACGCGCCCGCCGAGCGGGCGGCGGCTTTCGGGCTAACAGATTTTCCCGTCCCTGCATTGGTCTTTGAATCGACTGCCTTTGAATCGACTGTCTTTGAATCGACTGCCTGACGCCAGCGCTTTAATGCATACCAGCACTCGCCATCCAGCCGGGTATCGGCGTCTTCCTTGATCATACCCAGCGCTACCCGCGGAGACAGACCCGCGCGGTAGGGACGATCTTCGGTCAAGGCCTGGAACACATCAGCGACTGCGATGATGCGCGCGGGCAGAGTCAGTTGACTTGCCTTAAGTCCGTCGGGATAACCTTTGCCGTCGAGCCGTTCGTGATGCGCCGCGGCTATATAGGCGAGATTTTCGAATCCTGAAATCTCCTGCAAGATCCGTTTCGTGTGAGCCGGATGTTTCTTCATGAGCGTCCACTCCGCATCGGTCAGTTTGCCGGGTTTCTCCAGGATCGTGTTGGAAACGCCGAGCTTGCCTATATCGTGGAGCAGGGCAGCGCGGCGCACCAGAACTCTTGTTTCCGGCGCGAGGCCGAGCTCTTCGGCAATGCCGGCGGACGCAGCCGCGACGCCAGTGGAATGATTGAAAGTGTAAGGCGATTTCGCGTCGATCACTTCCGCGAAGGCCTGGCAGATATCATCGATGCGCTGCGGCGTCGCCGGGACTGCGATTCCGGGTTCGAGCGCCAGAACGTGCTGGCGTGAGTTCTCCGCGGCCAGAGCTTCCCACAACGCATGATCCTGTTCCAGCGACTGCGCGGCGCGAACGATTTTTGGGTCGAACCAGCGGCCGCGGCGCTCCACGACGGCACGGATCGCGGCTTGCGGCCCGCTACGCGTAGCGAAGACTTCCATGGTCTGGCTGACGTTCATGATGCGGGCCAGTAAGGATATTTCATCGCCTCGCCGGCCTTCGGCGAAACCGCCGCCGTCCCAGTGCTCGTCCAGGCTATGAATGGCTTCCGCCGCAGCTTCGCTAAGGCCGATTTTGCGTGCGATCTCCGCGCCCCTCTGGCAGCGGGCTCCGATCAGTTCGGCATTATTGCGCTTCTGTTTCAAAGCAATCCTGGCCATGCGAAGCAGGCGCTGCTGCCACGGCGCGCCGGGAAGCACATTGCGCGAAAGATAGCGCGCGCCGGACAGCGAAACCCGCGTCCAATCCTCGAACTTGATCTCAAGCTTGTTCTGCAGATCGTCCGACCCCATGATCTGGTGGAGACGGGCGGAATTACTGCTGCAGCCGGAGTCTTTGAGCAGCAGAGCGTAATAAAGATCGGAGCGCTGTTGCGCGGGCAAGCCGAGTTCGTCGGCGATCCTGATGCCCAGGATGCAGCTGCGGATGGCGTGCCCCATAGGCTGACCCTCGGTAAGATCAAGGGCGACGGACAAGGCGGAGACTACCTCGGAGAGTCGAATCGTCGGCTGGAAAGCAATTGAAGACACGTGGGGAACTCATCTCTCCGGATATGTGCGTGCGAGAGAGTTCCCATTTTTTCGCGGAGGCGGGTTCCCGGCAAGTTACCGATGTACTTTCGGCTGTGCCGTCGTTAACGCCGTCTCGACTCGGTCGCCCCTGCTCTGTCATCCCTGAAACGAGGGACCAGGTTTCCAGAAATCGCTACAATGTTGCATGGCCGAGGGGGTGAAACGTTTCTACGACCGGCTCGCCGGCAGCTACCACCTCATGTTCGACGATTGGGACGCTTCCATAAAACGCCAAGCTGCCGCGCTCGCGGCGATCCTTGAGCGCGAGTGCGGCGCGCCCACTAGCCTGCGGATCCTGGATTGCGCCTGCGGAATTGGAACACAAACGCTAGGCTTGGCCAATCTGGGATGCACAGTTACCGCTTGTGACGTTAGTCCCGCGTCAGTTGAACGGGCCCGCGTGGAAGCTGCAAAGAGGCGTTTGAATGTTCAGCTGTTCGTCGCGGACATGTTGGATCTAAGTGAAATTCCGGACAGGAATTTCGATGCTGTCGTGTGTATGGACAATGCGCTTCCGCACTTTGAGAGTGATGAACAATTGTTTCAAGCGGCCACGCAGATTCGCCGAAAACTACGAGCTGGTGCGACCTTTATCGGCAGCATCAGAGATTACGACAGTCTGGTTCAGGAAAGGCCAGTCGTGCTGGGACCCGCCTTTTTTTCCGACCACGGAAATCGGCGCATCGTTCATCAGGTGTGGGATTGGAGCGATGAGCGTCGTTACGCCTTCCATCTTTACATAACAGAGGAAGTCCGAGGCGATTGGGAGAGTCAGCATTATTTCTCGAACTATCGTGCCGTTCTGCGGGAGGAATTCAGTCGCATTATCCAGGCGGCGGGATTCGTCGCCTGCCGCTGGATTTTGCCAGCCGAGAGCGGCTTCTACCAGCCGATCGTCCTGGCCAAGGCGAACAACACTCCTTGATGAACCTCGTACTAGAAAACTGTCTTGCTTCCACGGTAGAGCTTCGCTCAATCTGGCCGCGCATCACTCCATCTCGAAGCTCACATACATCAGGCCGCCGTCGCGCTCGACTTGCATTACTACGGCATCACCGGTCTTGAGCCTGCCCATGGCGGTGCGCAGGGTATCCACGGAGTCGATAGACGTGGTATTCAGTTGGTGGATGATGTCGCCGGCCTGCAATCCGGTGTCGGGCATGATGAGGTCGGCGGCCCGCCCGACGACTACGACTCCGGAGGGAAGTCGCAGGGTGCCCAGCCTTGTGCGCAGGTCGTCGGTGAGGTCGATGGCGAGAACGCCGAGACGCGGAATCAGGCTATTTTCGGGATTGACTGCATCGAGCAGTTCGTCCATGTGATCGCGGTGCTCGATGGCCGGGATGTAGAGCGTTTTCTTTTCGGTGCCACGCAGGATCTCGAGTTTCACCACCTGATCGAGCCGGTGAAGGTAGAGCGCCGAGGATAACGACGGTAGAGTTTCGATGCGACGGTCATCGGCGGAAAGGATGATGTCCTGAATCTGCAGGCCTGCTGCGGCGGCGGGACCGTCGGGAGTGACGTCGACCACGACCACTCCCCAGTGCAGCGGGAGATGCAGACCGTCGGCCAGCGTGGGAGTGATTTCCTGGGCAACTGCACCGATCTCCACGCGATGAACATGTCCGTGCAGGCGCAAGCTATGGTAGACGAAATCGACCACACGGGCGGGGATGGCGAAGCCCAGACCCTCGCTGCCCCCACCGGACGAAAGAATAAAAGTGTTGATGCCGAGGACGGCGCCGTTCATATCGACGAGTGGACCACCGCTATTGCCGGGGTTGATCGGCGCATCGGTCTGAAGATAAGTGAGCGGCTTGGTGGAGTCGGGCTGGCGGGCCAGCGCGCTGAGCACGCCCATGGTCACTGAATTCTGCAGGCCCTCGGGGCTGCCGATAGCGAAGACGAGTTGACCCACGTGCGGCCGCTGTTGGCTGACTAGCGGAAGCGTGGGCAGATCGCTCTCGTCAATTTTGAGGAGCGCGAGATCGGTCTCCTTGTGCTGGCCGATGAGACGCGCATCGAGAATGCGGCGCTTACCGATCGGCACTTGCCCCGCGGAGTCGCCCATGGGCAGCGGCAAGGCCACGCGAATGCGTTGTGCGCCCTCGACCACGTGGGCATTGGTCATGATGTAGCCGCTGGAATCGACGATGACGCCCGAACCGACGGCGTGCTGGCGGACGATGAAAGCGGTCTGGGAGCGATCTTCCTCGCGCAGCGGGCCGTATCCGCTCACCAGAATCTGCACGACGGCGGGGGAAACGCGGGCCGCCAGGGATTCGAGGGCGCTGTTCATCTGAAGCAGAACGTTGGGAGGAGCCGATGGCGTAATTTCCGCGCTGTGGGCACTGGGTTTGTTTGGCGCCGACGATATATCCAACGTTTTCTGGCTGGAAGTCTGTGCCTGGACGCCGGTTAGGGCCGCTACGACGATCAAGAGAACTAATAGGCAACCGGACCGGGGATAGGTCTTCTTGCTGGTCTGTCTACTGCTTTGCGCACCGGACTCCCCACCCATGAGAAGCAAATTCGCCATATGATTGCGGCTCCTGACTGTCTTTGATGTCTGCGGCGCTGAAAGGTCTGCGCAGATTTCGAGGTATAAAAAGTTGTCCCGAGAGAACACTATCACGCGAGCGCAGACCGCGAAGTGAATGCCACTCGATGGTCTCGCCGTAACCTCAGTCAGCGGTCCGGCCCAGGGGGGAACCTGGTTGCTACCGGTAACTAACGAGTGCACAGGCTTTTACTCGGGGAAGCATCCGTGATATAACCGCCCCTAAGCATAAAAGCGAGCGTTTGCCCGCCAGGAGCTTGGTTTGACGACGTTGGCCTCATTCGCAGACCGAAAACACAGCGCAGGCCAGCATGGAGGAGGTACCGTGGGTGAAGAAGCACGGACCGGAAAACGGTTTCCGCTGGAATTGCCGATAAAGATCCATAAGGGCGAATCCGGCGCAGATTCCAAGGGAATGACGGGGAACTTGAGCGCGGCCGGTGTCTACATCAAGGCCGACGCGTCAATGGAAATTGGTTCGCCCGTAGAATTTGAGATCACGCTGCCCCCCGAAATGACGGGTGGTCAGGAACATGTCACCATCCAGTGCAAGG
>Ga0302324_100020721_pt1 | contig 12846 bp, 16 predicted proteins | sample Palsa_T0_1_FD_201949 | JGI IMG/M metagenome (GOLD analysis project Ga0302324, IMG submission 201949) | Peat permafrost microbial communities from Stordalen Mire near Abisko, Sweden - Palsa_T0_1 | ecosystem: Environmental > Terrestrial > Soil > Palsa > Peat permafrost | place: Sweden: Abisko...
AACTATCGGCAGAAAAAGTTGTGCGGTAATGTGCGGTTGTGCGGGAACTGTGCGGCGGTCGAATTCTGTGCGGGAAGTGTGCGGACGCATTCCGTCCTTCTCCGCCGCGAGCGATGCAAACGCGCCTTGGGGAGCCATTGTGTGTGATTGGCGCGTTTGGTCGCGGAGTGTGGTCGCCAGAGGCTTCGATTCGTCAGCCAGGGTGCGCCGGGGTTGCCGTCCGCTGTCTTGAGCCATCCGCCGTCTAATCACTTGCCTTGGCCGGGCTGGTGAGCACGGGCGGGGAGATTTCGCGGGCGTGCGACTGTCGCCCGACTGCGCAAGGCGAAGTGTGGCCAATCCAACCGCGCGGCCCGGCCTAAGCGGTTTCTGCGCGTGTTTGATAGTCAAGAAAGTAGGAAATTATCGGTGGCGAAAGATCGGGCAGCAAAACCAAGGGGTTGCGTTGAACGACATGCCAAATCTCGCCAGTTTCAGGCCGCAGAATTCCAGTCCATTCGCCACGGGCGGCGCGCAGCATCAACAAATTGGGCGGGTGTCCGTCGAACTGGAAAGACCATTGGCTGACGGGCTGCCTGTAAATGGTGGCAAGGTCGGCGATGATGCGTGAGAATTTCTGGCGGGTCGTGGCGTCTTGGGCTGAGGCTGGCCAGCAATGGAGGTTGAGAGAGGCGGGCGGAATGAATTCGGCCCGCGCCAAGAGGGTTGGATTGCGAACGCGAATCAGCCACACGTCGGAATCAGGCCATTCTTGCGCCGTGCAATACTTCGGGATTGGTAGATCGTGCTTCAATTCGCGCATCAATTTATGAGGAGTGACTTTGTCCAGCAAGCGGAACTTTGGCTGTCAACGGTAAGGGCCAGACGGGGCGAAGATTGCGCCCCGTCTGGCCACGGCTCAAGCGGCTTCCAACACGCTTTGCGCGTCCAGCAGTGCGGCGCGGACGTTGCCGCCGCTGCCAACGGCGATTTGAGCGCAGACTTTCGGCGGCAATTGCCATCGCGCGATAAACTCCGCCAAAGCGGTCGTGTCTGGCGCGGCGAGCTTGAACTGTTGCAACCGGCTTTGGAAGCGTTCCGCCAGCAATGACAATTCCAGGTTTGACGTTCCAACGAACGCCGTTCGCGGCCCCATTTCGTCGAGATAGGTAAGCAGCAAGTCTTGCGCGGCGCGCGGGCAAGTGTCGAGTTCGTTCACAATTTTGACGGTGTACCCGCCGAACAGTGAACCGTAACCGGCGCATTGCTGCCAGTGTCGAATCAATTCAACGGATACACTCCGCCCGTTGACGGACTCAATTTCCGTTGGATGCGTCGTCAACAGGCTTGCGAGATAGTTTGCCAGTGCCGTTTTGCCGATGCCGGGCGCGCCGTAGATCAGAACCTTGACCGCGTCGCCAGCGTTGCGGCAATGCTCCGCCTTGCGGTCAAACAAGGTGGCCAGTTTGGACGCCGGGCCGATAAACTGGCGGGCGTCGCGCGGGACATAAACCGAGGGTTTGATTTGCATAGTCATAAGCCGGATTACGCTGCCAAGGTCACAATGCGGGACGGCTCGCAGCGGGTTTGGGTCACAGTCAGGACGATTTGCCCGTCGGCGACGGGGACAACGGACACGCGGCAGCCGGGCGGAAAGCCGAGCTTGGCAAGCCATTTGCCTTGCAACCGGATTTTCGGAAACGTGTTTTGGCGGAAAAAGTCCCCGGCGCGTTCAATTTTGAGGGTTCTCATGCTGCCTCCATTTCCAGCGCATTGATGCGCGCGCCGACTTCAACAGTCGATTCCGATTTGGGATGTTCCCCGATAGGTGCGGTTTGCGACACGTCAAAGACTGTGGCGACGGTAAAGGCGCGATTGTCCTCCATTTCGGTATGAGTTGCGCCGGTTTCATCGGTAACTTTCCGGCCAATGGGAATCCAGATCATTGCGCCATGTTCGCCCTTTTTGACCGCGCGGCCTTGCGCCAACCATTGCTTGAACCCGCCAACCATTGACGCGGCGGGAAGCTGAATGGCGACCAAGAGCATGTTGTGCATGGAAAGGGCGCGTCCTTCCACTGTTACGATTCCGAATTCATTGGATAAAGCAACGCGGTCTTGTTCCGGCATTGCTGCTACATGTTTGACCAAGGCGCGGAATTTTTCGCGTCGCGCGTCGCGGGCCGCGATTTGAGCGGGAGTGAGGTTTCGTTTATTCATCTTGTCTTGCCGACTTTTACAGGCTGGCTCTGCCTGGTTTGGTCATAGGCTTAATTGCCTTTGACGGGAGAAGTGTCGCAAAATTGCCGCAACGTGTCAACGTCAAAACGCATTTAAATTAAATTGATTGTCAACATGTTAGAAAATTGATTGAAATACTTGTTGACGCCAACCGCGTTTTTGTCCGGTTATTTCGCGGGTTTAGACCAGCGCGCGAGCGCGGCTTTCTTTGCGCCCGCGATGACCGCCGTCTTTCCTTTGCCGGGGCGGCAACGGTGGCAAGTATAAAGCGGCGATGGCCTGCCGCATTGCGCGCAAAGACCGGCGGCGCGACGTTTCTTGCGGATGCGCGCGGCAGAGCGAGCTTGGCGGGAAACGGTGCCTTGCGGGACGTTGCCGGAAATGTCGCGCCGTTGCATGGCCGCCAGCGTTACAGCGTGCCTTCCCGGCGTCAACGTCATTTCCAACCCTCGCGCGAAAGTACTTTACATTCGCGCACGCGCGAGGGTTAGGGCTGGATTTCAACGGGAAGCATCGGGGACGGCGCAAGGCAAGGTAAGGAATCTCTTATTTTCCAGGGGCGGACCCGTCCCGGCGGGGTGCCGGGTGGGGGGGGGGAATCAGGCCCCCGGTCATTGCGTCATACCCCGCTTTTGCGCGAACTGAATTTTTGGAAAGTTTCGCTCGCTCAATATCAGTGGAAAACTGCCTCGGTCTCCCGACTTATTCTCCCCTTCCCAAACAACTCGGCCATTTGCTCAGGTTTTACTCAGGCTGCTGCCGATTAACGCCAATTTGACCCGCCGCTGCAATCGGATTATCGGTACTTGTGCGTATATGGTCTGCCCTCGATGCAAAACGGAATGCAAAAAGTTCGGATTTTTTGGACGCGGCGAGTGCTGCCAAAGATTCCGGTGCAACGCCTGTGGCAAGACATATTCCGATCTGTCGCACCGCCCCCTCGGAAGGCTGAAAACGAGGCTTGAGAAAGCTGTGCGCGTTGTCAGCCTGCTGGTAGAGGGAGTCGGAATGCGGGCGACGGCACGGCTTACACGCCTTCACACCAACACAGTTGCCGCGATACTCGCTGTGGCGGGCAGCAAATGTGCCTTTTTCCTCGACCGGCGCGTGCGGAATAACACTTTCCCTTTTGTGCAAGTCGATGAACTTTTTTGTTTTTGTCGGCTGCAAAGAAAAAAACAACCGCAATGAAGACTCCGAGTTGGGACGACAATCCATTTTTCTGGGCGTAGATGCTGACAGCAAATTCATCATAAATTGGACGATTGGAAAGCGCACCTCTTGCACTATCGAAAGGTATATGGAGGATTTGAAGCTGCGAGTTAAGGCACCGTTTCAACTCAGCACAGACGGTTACGAGCTTTTTGAAGACGAAGTGCGGTGGGTTTTCTATGGTCACGCGCACTACGGGCAAGTGACCAAGAAATTCATCCATCCCAAAGGGTCAAAGACAGCCGAAGGCCGGTACGAGCCAAGCCGTGTGCGAACGATCTACAAGCGTGGCGTGTTTGGGTGCCCTTGGTATCACAAAATCAGCACGTCCTACATCGACCGCACGCATCTGAATTTGCGCTTGTTCAACCGGCGGCTTACGCGACTCACTTTGGGTTTTTCCAAGAAGCTCGAATGCCTGAAACACTCCGTTGCGCTGTCGGTCGCGCATTACAACTTTTGCCGCGTTCACGCATCGCTTCACGGGCAAACGCCCGCACTGGCGGCGGGCCTAACAGACCATATTTGGTCTGTCTCCGACCTTCTGACTGAGACGGGGCAAGTAGGGGATGAAAAGTGGATTTGTCCCTTGCGCGAACAAACGATCCCTCCACCTCTCGCACTTTCCAAGGCTGCCTAGCAGGACACCTGGCAACTTGGCTCTCACGCAGGAGGACATCGCGGCCATGTTCAATACCAAAGCCCATCTCGCCAGGATCGGCAAGACCCTGGGCCAAGTGGTGGATTATTACGTTTACGCCTTCCACTCCATGTAGAATCAATAACCACCACTCAGCACTTGCCGGGTGAACCGCTCTTGCAGGTTTGCGTGCGTGCCGATCCAGGCCTTTATCTGTCCGCAACAGCTTGGGCAATTGTATAGCGTCGGGCAGAATTGATTTTCCTGGAACGGCTGGATGGCGTGATTGCAAACGGGGCAAAAAACCCGGACGTTAACCAATTGCTTCCCCCGGAACTGCCACCTCCACTTCAAATTCTCAAAGATCAGTTCAAGTTCCTCGCTAAGTTGCGGGGTCAAGGCTGGCATCGGCGCTTCCGTTTTTCCCAGGATGCCTTTGCGCAGTTGCCGTTGGGCCTCCCGGATGACCAGATCGTACACTTCCTCTGGCTCACCTTCAAAATCGAGCCGCTCCGGCCGGCCTGGGCACCTGTCGCAAATAAATTTTGTGTGATTCCTGGGCACATCCCGAAAACGGGCAGGGTGGATTTGCATTTCGCACTCCGGGCAGAATGCGATGACGTTGACCATTTCGTCCCTGTCGGAGCGTCTCCGGATCTGCCAGCGCCAGACCAGGCCCATGAATTTGAGCTCCGGCTTGATCGCGTTTTCCTCCTTCCGGTACCACGCCATCGCAAAGACGCCCACCAGGAACAAAAATCCCCCGGAGAATAGGTAGAGAAGCATTTGGGCCCACCCTGGGACATTGCCGCCAACCTTGACCCAGTTCCAAGTCGCAGTCCAGGCCGTCGTGATCCAACTGCCAACGGCGCCCCACTTGTGCTCTAGGGTCGCCCAAATCGCGCCGACGGCGGCCACAATGGCGACCGCGATGACTTTGCTCCACACAGGGTCATTCCACATCTTCCCGAGCCATCCCTTCGCGTCTTTATCGGCCATTCTGCGGAAGGTACGACCGCGCCGGAAGGGTGTCAATATTGTGGCTAGCGTTCCGACCATGGTCCCCAATCCGGCTGTACAGATGAGCGTTTGCGGCGGAACATTCTCCCCGTGTCTGCGCCGCTTTCATTAAACGACAATTCCACCCGGCATCAAGCAGGCTGGTTCATGGTTCAACCCATGTTGTTTTTCTGGTTGCTTGGCTATTGGAGAGGTTGTCGGCATGTTGTTTTTGCTGCCCGCTAGGGGGGCATTGGAGTAAGGGGGGCTGGGGGCTGATCACCGGGGTGCAGACCGCAGATATGAGGCACACACTACCGAATTCAACAAGCTGGGCCGCATCCCTGTCCTCAAGGCCCGCATGAATGCCGACCTCCACATGTCCGATGACCTGAAAAATACCGGCAAGGGAAATCTTTTCGTCATCTTTGGCGAGCCGGACATTACGATTCTGCCGGAAAAGGACGGCAAAATCCGCGTGAAAGTGAACGGCGTTGACGTGTTCCACCCCAACACCGGCGAAGTCCGAAGCGACGGAGCCGACGGCATCGCCTGCTGGTTCATTGACACGGACTACAATGAGGAAAGTTTCTTTGTGCGCCACGCCTATTTCCTCGGTGCGAACGATCCATACAATGCTCTCAAAACCACGCTCAAAGATGAAATTGACGCCGAAGCCTGGGCTAGCGTGAACTCACCCGGTATGCAGTGGGTTGCTGACGATGTTGCTAGTTGTAAGCGCGACCCTGCATCGTGCAGGATGCGGCAGCCGGGGCGTTTTATCGAATATGAACATATTCTTGACTTCCAGTTTCGGCTTCATTCCTTTCTTGGCATCCGCCATAATCGACGCCCTGACCACCGTTATCGGATGTTCAACGGGCGGTATTTCAAGGGCGGTGACGTATTGGGTTTCTCTATTTTCCTGAAAGCTCTGTGCATAATGAAAAAAGCTCGACCACCACCGCCTCGCGACGTTGACCGCGACAGCGGAACAGCCAGCGCCAACGGCGGGTGGCTCCGGCGACTTTTTAGGCATCTTATCAAAGATCATATTTCAAATTCAACCGTCCGCTGCCCATGCTGGCTGAAATCCTCGCAGAATCTTCCGCATAGACGTGCCAGCCATATTTCTTGGAATGTGCTACAACTAAGCGGTCGTATGAGCCAGATGGCGTAACCGAGCCAGACTGAACACCTGAACCAGCCACCGAAAAGGGATAAGAACCAGACGGAACTATCTCGAAAAATCCAGAACTTGACGGAAAATTCCTGTCCTCAAAAACATGAATGCCGTAATGACCAGACTTGATGTAGCTATCCAGAGAAGTTGAAGCCTCTGCTGAAAGAACTGTCCTAAATGTGGCCCACCCGATAGCCAAACCAGCCGGGTCGTGTTTCGCTGTGAGAAACGAGCCGGAATCAACCGCGCGCGACCATTGAGTGATGATGTTTTCTTTATTCATATTTAAAGCGCTCGCTAGAATCCGTAAAAACTTGGCGCATAACCCTCGAATCGAACCCTTAGTTAGAGTCCCGCGTACTTGTGGAAAAAAAGATAAGCTGCGACTGCCCAAAGCGCGTAAACCACGAGGCGCAAAATCCAAGTCTTGCGTTGCTCGCGAATCAACCATTTTTCAAAACGGTCGCCCATCGCAGACAGGAAATCGTTTATATTGCACACTGTCAAGCTGCCAGTAAAGTATGCACGAAGAAAAATGCTCGACCCGTTTTGACCGCCAACTACAATTGGATTGGATGGAAGCCAATTTTGAACCGGAACGTATTATCTTTGACGCAGCGGGACACGTCGCGATCTTTCAACCGTCCATAATTGTGGCCAAAACGGGATGCCGCTGGCCGAGGGCCTTGTAGTTGACTTGCCTTTTGGAATAGACCTGACGCCATGAAGCCGCTGGAAATGCCTGATTCTCACTATCTCTCCTCCGCTGTGGGCTGCCTTGGTTTAGGCAATTGGCAAGAGGCGAACGAGGAGTTGGAAAAGATCACCCCGGCTCGACGAGGAAAACGTTCGGCGTGCGGCCATTGATGACCCCGACCTGAAACCGCTTTGGGACAGCATGAGTGGGACGGTCTGGAAAAAGGTCGAATAATCCGAACGAAGCGTTCAAGACTATTGAACTTGTTTTGGATGGACTTGCGAAGATTTGACACGCTATATTCCCAAGATTAGATGAATTACATCGGCGTTCACAAAAAGATTTCTCTTTTCTCTCTTCTGGCAATGGTGATCGTTAATTGCCCAATACGCGGCGATGATTCCAGCAGCAAACAGCCGGTCAGAATAGGCGCAACGGTCGCTGACAAACACCAATGAGGAAATTTATTGGTCCCGCTTTTCTTGCCCAAAGTGGACTTTGCTCAGGCTGCAAACAAAATCAGTCTGGCCTTTTTGATTTTGTTGCCTGCAAATTGACGAAATGCGCGACACAACGTTGTGGGTTCTGGGCGATACCATAAGGCGGTTGCGTTTGCTCCGAAACTTGACCATGAAGGAACTTGGCGAGAGAGCTGGGGTGCATGACTCTTACGTTAGCAGTCTTGAAAAGGGCGAACGGAACCCGACATATTAATCGGAGCATAAAATACTTTACACATGGTTCAAGCTATGATAGCTTCTGCGCATGACGCATCAGGATTTCCGCTCGCTGACGCCTCAGGCGCAGGAAACCCTTCGCCTCAAGGCGATGGCCGCGCTCAAGGAAGGGCGTCCCAAGACGGAGGTGGCCCGACTTTTCGGGGTTACTCGCCAAGCCATTCATGGTTGGGTCCACCGAAAGCAGGAGGCCGGAGTTTCGGGGTTGCGCGCCCAGCGGCGGGGGCGGCCTGTGGGCGGGCGGCTCAAGCCCAAACAGGAGCGAACCATTTGCCGGCTTATCACCGACCATTGCCCGGATCAGTTGAAGCTGCCGTTTTATCTGTGGACGCGGGAAGCGGTGGTGCATTTGATCGCTCAGCGCTGCGGGGTGCGTCTTTCGGTTTGGACGGCCGGACGGCTGCTGGCCAAGTGGGGCTTCACGCCGCAAAAGCCCACGCGCCGGGCCTTCGAGCAAGATTCCCAAGAGGTCCGCTCTTGGCTGCGGCGCCAGTATCCGGCTATTCGCGCTCTGGCCCGCCGGGAGAAGGCGTTGATTTTCTGGCCGGACGAAATGGGTTTGCGCGGGGACCACGCCGCCGGCCGTTCCTTCAGTCCGCAAGGCCAAACGCCGGTGATTTTGGGCACGGGCCAAAGGTTCCGCTGCAATCTCATTTCGGCCCTCACCAACCGCGGGCAGTTGCAGTTCATGGTGTTCAAGGAGCGTTTTACGGTGGCCGTGTTCTTGAAATTCCTGCGCCGACTCTTGCGGCAGAACCGGCGCAGAATCTTCCTCATCATAGACAACCATCCGGTGCATCTGGCCCGGGCCACACTCCGCTGGTTCAAGACCCGCCGTCAGCAACTGCGCGTATATTTCCTGCCAGGCTACAGTCCCGAGCTCAACCCCGACGAATACCTCAATCAGGATGTCAAGACCAACGCGGTCGGTCGAACCCGTCCGCTGGACCGAAAGGAAATGATCGGCAATGTCCGGGCTTACCTCCGTTCGACCCAAACTCACCACTCGCTGGTCAGACGTTACTTTCAAGCAGAGCATGTTCGCTACGCCTCAGTGTAAAGTATTTCACGCTCCCGGTAATATCTGATGCTCTTCAGGATTTCACGGGCGCTTGGCACAACTGTGGCAGTGCTCACCTATAATCAGAGCAAGTTTCTTAACTCGTTGCGACCGCCCAAGCCGTCGAGAAAGAAACTACGGAATAATACAACTAAGATTTGGCGGGCCGTTTATGGATTCGTTGGGAAAAACTCCCGGCAAAACTTGCGTAGGAGGCCAAAGTCCAAGCGGACGGCTTATCGTGGCAAGCCATGAAGAAATGGTTAATGCTGCTTTCTCTGGCGACGGTTCTTGCAGCCCGCGCGGAAGACCCTATTCGACCAGACCTAAAACTTACGCCCGGCGCAGTGATTCCAGGCGTCACGGTCGAGGAAATCATGCAAAAAGGCTACGCCAACAAATTGCACGGCGGCGTCCGGCACGTCACCGCAGCGACCAAGCGCCAAGTGTTCGTTGAGTATTTTGGCCGAGTGCCGGGGATGCAGGGGCATTATGAAATCGACCATCTCATCAGCTTGGAGTTGGGCGGCAGCAATGACCCCAAGAATCTCTGGCCGGAGAGCTACTACACCCAGCCGTTCAACGCCCACGTAAAAGATAAACTCGAAGATCGAATGGCTGCCAACGTCCGGCACGAACTGGAACGGCATGGCCATGACGCAGCCACGGCGCTCTTGAAGCAGTACCAGCATGAGATCGCAACGGACTGGATTGCTGCCTATCACAAATACGTCTCACCCACACCGTAGGAACTCTTTGAGCGTTACAAGATGACGCCCCGCGACCAGCGCAAGCACCTGCTTCTGTACCTTGCGGTTGCCGGGCTGTTGGGCCTGCTCGGAATCGTGGTTGCAAACAGATATTTCGGCGGATTCTGATTCCCAAGGGCGTGGTTTGTAAGCATGTGGTTTTGCCGTTTATTTCACCTAAAGCACGCGCAGTGCGCTTTCGATTAAGGATGAGGGAAGTCAGTGCCCAGGCGGCCGGGCGATGGATTTGAGCACGTAGAGCAGATAATTGGCGTCCATGTAAACCAATCGGTATTGGGTATTAAGCAAGTCCCGAAAAGGACGGGGCTGGGTATTGTTTTTAAGCAGGATTAGCTCTGGTTTGGATTTTTCCAAGTCTTGCGTCAATTGGGCGTCAGTCATTTCCCCGGACCAAAAGCGTTTGGCTACAACGACAGCCAAATCAGGTACCAACGGGATGCCAGCATGGAACGAATACATCGGTTCTTCGGCGTAAAGCCAGTGGGCCTGGCCCTTGTATCGCTGCATTTCATTGAGAAAGAGGCAAGTGTAGGTTTGCGGAGAATGACGCACTAATTGAATCTGTAAGATCATACGCTCGGTCAACCACGCGGCCACGCATAGGGCGTAGAGTCCCAGAACCACGCACAAAAGCCGTTGTCGCGGCCAGGATGCCTTCGACCACACCGCATCTATGCCAATCGCAGCGCACCAGGAAAGAGGAATAGCCGTGTGAACATAATAATAGTTCCACCAGGGGCGATGAAAGCCAAACAGGAGCAGATTGTAACCAATCCATGCGACTGGGACCAAAGCCGATGGCCTATCGGATACACGCAGAAGAGAAACGGCTACACCCAAGACTGCCGGGAGAGTCAGGTCCCAATTCCTGATCAGGGCCATCCAGTCGAAGCGATGATCGTCAGGAGAGCCGTAATCAAGAGATTTCATTCCTCCAAAGTGCGAAGCCCAGGATTGGCGAAAGTGCATCAAATAATCGCCATGACAGACCAAAACATCGGTTGTGACTGTACTGATCGCCATGCAACCAATTAAGACGAGCAGGCTCTTGGCGAGACTCCATAACGGCGCGGAGGTTTGGGGGCGACGGGTCCACATCAACAGGACCGCTATGGGCAATATTATTAGGCTGATGAGCTTAATCTCAATAGCCATACCCAAAAGAACACCGGCCACAACCTCCGCGATAGGCCACTTCGTGCGATTACCCAGAGCGAGCATAGCCAGGGCGGGCATCGTTGGCCCCAAAGCAGGGATTTCCAACATGCATGACGACGCCAGGAGGAAAAATCCGGGCGAGGCCAACAAAAGAAGCGTCGCCATGGTTGCGACTCGCCCCCCAGTGAGACACCAACAAAATACGAACATGGATGACAAAAGAAGGACGGCGAAGGCACTGGTTAAAAGCCGTGGGCCGAGCATCGTGGAGGGCGCGTGGCTTAGAACTTCCGCCAGTAGAAAGGTATGCAAAGGGGGCTGATCGTTCCAGATGTCGGTGTAGAGTTTGCAATCCTTGAGCAACAAAGTTGCTTTGCCGACCTCGAATCCTTCATCGGCTCCGATAAGGACGGCCGTGCGGAGCGGCAGGAAGCATTGTAAAACAAGAAAGATGGCCAAAACGCCACCGAGCGCTACACCTAACTGCCAGGACCATCGCCGGGATGAGTTAAGGCCATTAATGGCGGTGATGGCGGCGTCCCTGTTCATAAGTTCCTATAATTTGAGAGCCTTTGCATGACACCTAAGGACGACAATTTGTAGCAACGAAAGTACCACCAATAGGACTTAAGTGAAACTATTTCGGGTAAATATAAAGTAATTTATTTGACCATTTCAGGGATGCTTGTCAAAGTCCGATTCGCAACGTCACGATCCCAATAAGAGCCTGGTCTGGTTCACGAGGCCTTGGTGTGATTGACGTTCTGAAACAAAAAAGCCTATGCAGGTCCAAGGAAGCGTCCCATCCCGGACTCGTTTGCGACTTACAAGGTTCGATCATCTATGGGGCTTTCTATGACTGACAGCGGCCCTTCAGTTTAACGTTTCTTGAAAACCCCCATTACATCAACAATCCGCACCTTGGCGGCTGTCCTTTCGGCAAGCGTACTCCTGGCCGCTAGCCGTTGCCAAGGCCAAGTGGCTGGCGCACAACAGGGAGTTCAAGCAACCGCAGACTACGCCATCACTCAGGTGAATCCACATTCCCGCGTCTGGCAGAATTCTGCTGGACAATCGGTGACCGAAATCTCGACGGGTATGAATTACTGGAACGGCCAGGCATGGGTTCCCAGCAATCCCCGATTTGTTGTTTCGCCGGATGGAAGCGCCTTTGTGGCTTCGCAAATTCAAGACCCAACCAAGCTGGCCTCTGACATCAATTGCCAAGGGGCGGTGACGGTGACCACGCCGGATAATGTCACATTGAGTTCGACCCCTATCGCCATCGGACTTTACGACACCGCCTCCGGCAAATCCGTCATCCTGGCCGCGTTGACCAACTCCACTGGCGTCCTGGTCGATCCGCAAAACGTGGTCTATAACGACGCCTTTGTTGGGGGAGGCTTTGCCGCCAGCGTGGTCTATTCCCTGCCCGACACCGGCTCATTTTGCCAGGATGTCGTTTTCACTCGCTTTAACCCCCAGTTCGATCCCACTGTCTGGGGCTTTGCCGCCACTTCGACCAATACTTTGCAGATCCAGATATTCACCGAGTTCTATGGGCCGGCTCAACCCATGACCATTGAAAGGCCGCTTTACATCGAACAAAACCCAGCCGTGCGCGCCAGCATGGCCTCACCCGATTTTATCGATTATACTCTCGATTTCGGAGACTATGTCCTGGGCCCGGGGCGCGCCTACACTTGGCCCACTATTGGCTCAGGGGGAGGCGTCACCGTGGCCAAAGACTTCATAAGTGACGCTGGCAGAACGTGTTTGGTCGAAAGCTTACCGTTCAATTGGCTCCTGCCTGAATTAAAGGCTCTTCCGCCCGTCACCAGCGCCAGCTACTTCAAGAACCCAGCCCGCGCCAAAATTTCCCGCCTCGCCGCCGCCGATCTTCCTTCCCTTCACGAACTTAAGCCCGGCGCAATGCAAAAAATCAATCAAGACAAAAAATCCGCCCTGGCCACAGTCCGACCCCACGGCGTCAACGTCGATTACATCGCCACAGTCAGTTCGACGACTACGCCCGTTGTCTACGCCTCCGACACCACCTACTTCGTCAACGGGAACGTTTATAATAGTGGCTCAGTAACGCTGGAAGGCGCCGTTTTTAAATACCCCACCAATAGCACCCTCGGCTCCATCAAACTGGAAGGCGCTTTGAC
>Ga0302324_100020723_pt1 | contig 12845 bp, 8 predicted proteins | sample Palsa_T0_1_FD_201949 | JGI IMG/M metagenome (GOLD analysis project Ga0302324, IMG submission 201949) | Peat permafrost microbial communities from Stordalen Mire near Abisko, Sweden - Palsa_T0_1 | ecosystem: Environmental > Terrestrial > Soil > Palsa > Peat permafrost | place: Sweden: Abisko...
TCGGTACGCCAGCCCCGCCCGACACCGGCTTCGGGTCCTTGATATCCCCGAAATCATCCGCCGGAGGATGCGGCTTCACACTGACGAGCGCCGCATCATGAAGTCCGTGATAGCCGCCTTCAAACTTGATGATCTTGTCGCGTCCCGTCGCCGCGCGAGCAAGACGAATGGTATGCATGGTGGCTTCCGTGCCGCTGTTGCCGAACCGGCACATCTCCACCGGAAACCGCGTGCAGATCTCCTCCGCCAGTTCCCACTCCATATTGTGTGGCATCCCGTAAGCCGTGCCCTTATGCAGGCGCCCTTCAACCGCCTTGATCACTGCCGGATGCGAATGCCCCGCCATGAGCGTGCCGAAACACAGGTTATGGTCGAGATATTCGTTGCCGTCGAGGTCGCGGAACTTGCTGCCGGACGCTTCAGACACAAAAATCGGGTAAGGATCGTAAGCTCGATAGTTACTTGCCACGCCGAGAGGAAGGCGCTTCAGATTCTTCGTATGCGCTTCGGCAGACTTCGGGGTACGCCGCTCGAACGTGTCGAGCTCTTTTTGCAATGCGGGGTACATCGTGATCTCCAGAATGACTCAGGCCGGAAAGGCCATTAGATTAGAACCAAGCAGCCGAAACCGCTCGGTTCAGATTAGAAATACAATTTTAACGCAAACTGCGCCAGACGCGGCGCCTTGACCTGGGTGACTTGGCCAAACTGTGCACCATCAGTAATATCGCCGTCCGGATTATAGAACTGCGTATGGTTGAAGACATTGAAGAGCTCCGCTCGAAATTCGATGTGTGTGCGCTCGTTAACCGGAATGTTCTTCATGGCGGAAAAGTCGGTCTCGCTGATTCCCGGCCCGCAGCAGATGGTGCGAGGCGCGTTTCCGATAGAGCCAAAGATCCCGGCATTGCTGAAAATCGTGCTGTTATTAAAATAGTAATTGCCGTTCGATTCCGGCCTCTGCCACGAAAACGGCGCGATCTGATTTGGTTCGCCCGGCAGCTCGAAGTCGAAACTGTTCATCAGCTCGTTGTCGGATTCCGACGTGATGCGGATCGGAAATCCTGTCTGGTAAGTGGTTATCCCCGACACTGCCCAGCCATCCACGATTTTCCCGGCGAAACCGTTGAACTTTCTTACCGGCAGCTCCCAGTAGTAACTGAAAACAAAACGGTGCTTCGCGTCGAACAGCGACAATGCATTGTTGTTCGCACCCGGCAACGGGTTCAATATCCCCTCAAAGCTTGAGGCTTGGTCTATCGACTTGCTGAAGGTGTAGGCTGCCTTAAATTGCAGCCCGTGAGCAAATCGTTTGTCGAGCGATGCTTGAAATGAGTTATAGGCCGAACCGGCTATCGTGTCCTGCGCGAAAATGCTGCTATACACCGGAATTCCGGTGGCCGTCGGGCAGCCAATGCCCGTCAGTGGATCGCACTGCGGCGACGAATACGGACGCAACCCAACCAGCGTGATGCCGTCGGGCCCGACGGTATAACCCTGGGGGAGAACAGAATGGTTTTGTGCATAGGGCAAGTGCAAAGAGTTCGGCAGAACTGTTCCCGGTGGAATATAAAACTCTTCATCTTCGCCGAACTGGCCGCACGTCGTTGCCGTACCGCCGGGGCCACTCAGCACGTAGGTTGTAGTAGGGGTATCTGCGTTTGCCATATTGGAAAGATCGACGCAGGTCTGCGGGTTCGAATAATTGACATCATGCGTGGCCAGCAGGCGATGCCCTTGCGTGCCCACGTAGCTGACTTCCAGCTTCATATCTTTCGTCAACTCGCGCTCGATCGTAAGGTTGTACTGCGCGGAATACTGTGTGCGCATGTGCGGCTGGAAATCACCGAACAGATCGATCGGCTCGAAAATTGCCCAATCCTGGGGGGTCCCCCGTTGCGGATTGAGCACTCCGTTAAACGGATTGAGGTAAGTGGTCGCGCCGTCCTGGCCAAGAAACGGCAGGTTGAATTGCGTCTCGTAAACAAATGTGCTTCCGCCAAAAGGAGGTTCGGCGCCAAACTGTTCGAGTACAAGCTGCTCGACTGGGTTGTAGAAGAGCCCCCAGCCAGCGCGAATGCTGGTCCTGCCCGAGTTGCCTGGACTCCAGGCCAAACCGATGCGCGGAGCAAACGCCTTGTAGTAAGTTTGCGTCATGCCAGGAGGAATCCCGGCATCGCCTGGAACCACCAATCCAACCGCATCCTGCGACGTGCAATCGGTATTGGGTCCGCCGCAAGGGAACACGGTAGATTGTTGGCCGGGGCGAAACGTCTCGACGTGCTTCGCCTTGTCCGCCAGGGGCGTGTCCAGTTCCCATCGCAGCCCATAGTTCAGAGTGACATTTGGCTTTATCTTCCAGCTGTCCTGCGCGTACAGATAAAAGCCGGTGTTGCGAACATTCTCGACCTGCCCCGACCCTTGTCCGAATTGATCGGGAAGACCCAGTAGATAGTTGGGATAGAGATTCTGACTGCCGTCTTCAGCAAATGCGCCAGGGTCGTTCGGCCCTCCGCCGTAATAGTCGAAAGTTCCATTCACGTTGTAATAGAGAAACTGGTCAAAGCGCTGGCGTCGTACGTCCACGCCAAACTTGAAAGTATGATTCCTCGCAACCTTGGTCAGACTGTCCGCCCACTGGAAAGAATTTCCCACCTGAGGAAGTTCACCCTCGGAATCGTTGCCCAGAGAAAATCCGCCCGAAACGGAGATCGACGGAAGACCCTCACGGCCAGCGCCAAGGAAAGGATGCACGCCGTAGAGACTGCCGTTCGGATCTGAGGAACCGTCCCCATAAAAACACGGTGGTGCGCCGGTAACGTTCGTAAGCCAGGTCGGAGCCGGAGGACACGAGTTCTCGACCAGTTCGGTATTTTCCGGATGCTGGAAGGTCTTCTGGCCCTCGCGGTTGTAATTAAAACGGAATTCGTTCACCGTGTTGTTGCTGATCGTCCAATTGTGCGTGATGTTCCACTGCTGAAAACGCTCCGCGATAATGCTGCCGAAGCCGGGAACGTCGGCACCCGCGAGCTCGAAGTTAGCGAAGGGCTGCACCGTCCGGTCGTCGTTGAAGTAGTAGTAGACGCTTAGGTTCTGCTTGTCATTCAGCCGGTGGTCGAACTTCACTGTGAACTGGTCGCCGCGTATGGGCTCGGTGGGAACGGTGGTGATCAGGTTGCTGTCGCCTGGCGCCTGCGGAACGAATTGCAGCAGATCAACTGCGGTCGGATCCATGCAGGCGAGTGGAATTTCGCCGGTGGGAAAGATGCTCGCGTACGCTGCGCCATCGTAAATTGTGGCTGCAGGGCCGTTCACCGCGCTGTTGGCGGCTTGACAGCCGGGACGGTTTGTCAACATCGAAGAATTAGTCAGCGTACCGGTGAACGGCGTGGATACGGTCGGATTCACATCCGTAAAGTTGGCCACAATCTGACCGTTCACCACATTGGTGGGCGACGGGGTTTCCTGGGAAGTGGGCACGGTCACAGCCGGCGATTGGATGCCTTGCCGAATTCGCCGCCCTTCATAAGAGGCAAAGAAGAATGTTCGATCCTTCTTGATCGGGCCTCCAAACGTGCCGCCGAACTGGTTTTGATTGAACTGTGGCTTCTCGCAATCGAGACCTTCCGCGGCAGTAAGGCAGTAGTTATTCGCGTTCAGCACCTTGTTACGAAAGAACTCGTACACATTTCCGTGCCATTCGTTGGTTCCTGACTTCGTAACTACATTGACCACCGAACCCGAGTTCCGCCCATATTCCGCGTCGAACGTATTGGTAAGAACGCGGAATTCCTCAATGCTGTCTGGCGAAGGCTGAACCGTCGGAAGGTTGACAAAGAGGTCATTGGCGTCGCCGCCATTCACGCTGAAATTGTTGGCGCGCCCGCGGCCGCCATTCACCGAAACCGCTCCAGCGTTGTCACTCCCATAAATGAGTGAATTGCTCGATCCGACAGTGGACATCACTCCCGGCTGGAGTTGGAGAAGTTGATACGTGTCCCGTGTGTTGAGTGGCGCGTTCGAGACCGACAGCGAGTTCATCACCGCGCCTAGTTGCGTGCTCGTAGTGTCGACCAGCGGCGCTTCGGAGGTCACTTCGACAACCTCTTTCGTGGCACCGACCTGCAATACCTGGTTCACGGTCACGACCTGGTTAAGGTCGACATTCACGCCGCGTTGCACCATCTCTTTGAAGCCGGAGAGACCGAATTCCATGCGATAGGTCCCAACCGGAACTTGCGGAAAGCCGAAGTCCCCACTGGCGTTGGTAGTGCTTTCACTGCTCACGCCGGTGGCTTCATTAGTGAGCGTCACTTTTACGTTTGCCAACACCGCGCCGCCCGAATCGGCGACCCGGCCGAGCACGCGGCCACCCGTCCCTTGGGCAAAGATCGCACTCGGACAAATCAAGCCAGCAAAAATCGCAAAGATCAACCCAAAGAAGATCAGGTCAAGGCTCAGAACTGAATTCCGGGAAACGAGCCAACATGAGGTGCGGGACGGTTTAGGCGACGACTGTCTTGAAGACGGCATGGAACAGATCCTCCAGATCTCGGGGGCAAATTTGTTAGATCCGATTCAGCTTGCGCGCACCACAAACCTTGCTATAATCGCGCAAGGTTAGAGATTCCGCCGCCCTCTGTCAAGCGGAAAAGAACACCCTCGCTCGCGGCGCGACCAACAACACACTCGGAAACAATCGTTCAAGGAACATGTCGGGCGACGGCGAAGCTTATCTCAAAATCGGTGACGTGGCCAATGCTGTGGGGATTTCTCCGTCGGCGATCCGGGGGTGGGAGGCGCTCGGGCTGACGCGTCCTCACCGCACCGAAAGCCGGTATCGTCTTTACACCGATGCCGACGTTCGCGTCTTGAAAAAAGCGCGTTATCTGCGCAAGGTCCGCGGATTGAACGCCGCCGCCATCGTCCAAATGCTGAAGCGAGATGGCGCCATCAAACCGCACGCCACTGGCACAGCTTCGATCGGCCCAAGACTGCGGCGATTGCGAACCAAGCGTGGCGCAGGTCTCGCCGAAGTCGCCTCGGCAGCGGGAATCTCGATCGGCTTCCTGAGCGCGCTCGAACGCTCGCAGATGAGCGCCTCCGTGGGAACACTGCGTAGGCTAGCACGCTACTACCGCACCAACATCCTTGATTTTTTCGATGCGACGGAATTGAATACCCGATTGGTGCGCCCGGCAAAACGCAAGGTCCTCGAGGCCGGTCCCGGCGTCCGCATGGAGTTGCTGGCCTGGGGCAACAAAGTTATGGAGCCGCATCTTTTCCGTATCAAACCAAACGCCGGCAGTGGCGAACCGTACGCCCACGAAGGCGAAGAATTTATTTTCGTGCTTCGTGGAGACCTGGAAATCGCGCTCGACGGCGAGGAGTACCATCTGAAGCGTGGCGACAGCTTTTATTTCGAGAGCGCGACTCCGCATCATTGGAGAAATCCCGGCCGCAGCGAGACCTGGCTGTTGTGGGTCAACACTCCGCCGACATTCTGAGATCGGCAGGAACGGATTTGGGTGGCGCAGCGCTTCAGCGCTGCGATAAGTGCACATTTTTAACGCAGTTTTAACCGCTGAGGCTGGCTTCGATCGGGAGAGCAATCGATTATGCTACGCAAATTAAAGTTCATTTTGTTTGCCCTGCTTCCCGTCCTTTTCTCCGGATGCGCCAGGAAAACTCCCACCCTGAACTTGCTGGTGTGGGAAGGCTACGCCGATCCCTCCTTCGTGAAAGCCTTTGAAGACCAGAATCACTGCAAGGTATCAGCCTCCTACATGGGATCAAGCGATGAGCTGGTAGCCAAGCTGCGGGGCGGCAGCGCGGGTAACTACGACGTCATCTCTCCTTCAAGCGATGTAGCCACGATGATCGCAACCACCGGCCTGGCGGCGCCGCTAGATCTAACCAGACTGCCCAGCTACAGCCAACTTTCGCCGCAGCTAACTTCGCTGCCGCTCGTTCGCGCCAAGGGCGAAGTCTTCGGCGTGCCCTTCATGTGGGGCCCAGATCCCATGATCTACAACGCCACAGCATTTCCTCGGCCTCCGGATAGCTGGAACGTGATGTGGGACCCAAAACTGAAAGGAAAAGTTTCCGTGTGGGATGACCTCTCCACCGTCTACATGGCAGCGCAGGTCCTCGGCTATGACAAGCCCGATCCTTCTCGTCTTTATACTTTGAGCGATGAGGAGCTGGAAGCGGTCAAAAAGAAGCTGATCGAACTGAAGCCCAACATTCGCAAGATGTGGTCAACCGGCGGAGAACTAACCAATCTTTTCCAGAACCACGAAGTAGTCGTCGCAATGGGCTGGCCTCTGATGACCAACCAGCTGCGCAAAAGCAACTTCCCCATAGGCGAGACCATTCCCAAAGAAAACACCACCGGCTGGATCGATCACCTGATGATCACCGCAGGCAGCGACAACAAGGACCTGGCCTACAGATTTCTGGAGTACATGATTCAGTCGCAGACGCAAAAAAAGGTCACCGACGTCACCGGATATACGCCAGCGAATCCGCACGCAGCCCAGTTCATGACGCCAGAAGAACAGACGAATCTGCACCTCGACGACGTAGACAATTACCAGAAGCGTCTATATTTCTGGCAGAATGTTCCGCGCCGCGCCAAGTACAACGAAATCTGGAACGAAGTAAAAGCAACACAGTAGCCGGTAGCGCGGATACTCCTGTACGCGAAAAGCGAGCAGAGCCGAACCGACAGTTTATGGCAACAACGACGGAACCGGGAGTCTCAATCACAAGTCAGCCAAGTTCTGCATCGCTCCTCTCCATCCGCTCCCTGGCCAAGCATTTCGGCAAGAACAAAGTCCTGCGCGACATCTCCCTCGAAATCGCCGAAGGCGAATTTCTCACCATCCTCGGCGAGAGCGGCTCAGGCAAAACCACACTTCTCCGAATCCTGGCCGGCTTCGAGCAGCCCACTTCGGGAGGAGTCTGGATGTCAGGCGAGCGCCTCGACACCGAGCCCCCCTATCGCCGTCGCGTCAACACCGTCTTCCAGCACTACGCGCTCTTCCCGCACATGACGGTCGAACAAAACGTAGGCTACGGATTAGCAATCGCCAAACGTCCCGCCGCGGAAATTCAATCCCGAGTGACCGAAGCCCTGGCAAAAGTCAAAATGTCCGCCTACGCCAAGTCGAAACCCTCAAGGATCAGCGGGGGTCAACAGCAGCGCGTGGCGCTGGCCCGAGCCCTGGTAAATCGCCCGCGCATCCTGCTGCTCGATGAACCGCTCTCCGCGCTGGATGCTAACTTGCGCCGTCAGATGCAAGTCGAACTGAAAGCCCTGCAGCGCGAAGTGGGCATCACCTTCATCTTCGTCACCCACGACCAGGAAGAAGCAATGGTGATGTCCGATCGCGTAGCGCTTTTGCGCTCCGGAGAACTGGAGCAGGTCGCCAGCCCCCGCGAAATCTACAGCAGACCGGCAACCTCCTACGCAGCGCAATTCATAGGACACACAAATCTGTTACAGGCCGATGTAAGCAACGGGACAGCGACCTGCGGCTCTCTGCAGTGGCCCACGACCGCGGCGCCCCAGGTCGCGGCCCTATTCTCCCTGCGTCCGGAATGCATCCATCTGGCAAGCGCCGCCACGACAAGTAATGCGACGGTGCGTTTTCGCGCCAGGCTTCGCGATCAAGCTTTCCACGGCGCCACCGAACTTCTGCGCGTAGAGACCGATAGTGGACTCATCCTCACCATCCGGGTTTCCACCCGCGATTTACCCAAAGACGCGTTGCAATTCGAATTCGCCCCCGCAGATGCCATCCCAGTGCGAGCGACCACTCTCGGATCTAATTCCAATCCTGATTCCGACGCTCGCCGAACCGAGGACCCGCGCTGATGTTCTCCCGCGCCTACCGTGCTGCCATCACCGTCCCGCCGCTCGTTTGGGTAGCCGTGTTTCTGCTCGTCCCGTATCTGCTGATGTTCTGCTACAGCTTCTGGTCCGTCTCCGAATCAGGAACCATCGTCCGTAACTGGAATCTCGATAACTATCACGAGCTCCTGACCAAGTCCGTGTACTGGCAAACGCTGTTGCGTTCCATGTGGATCGCCGTGCGTGTGATGTTATTTTCGTTGCTGCTGGGTTATCCGCTGGCCTACTTTCTCTCCTTCCACGCGGGCAAAAGAAAAGATCTCTACTATCAGCTGGTAATCATCCCGCTGTGGGTAAGTTACTTAGTTCGCGCCTATGCCTGGAAGACGATCTTGGGCACGGACGGCGTCCTGAACACGCTACTGCAATACGTTCACCTGACCAGCCATCCGCTGGACTTCCTCCTCTACAGCCCATTCGCCGTCGTCCTAACGTTGACGCACATCTATACCCCATTCGCCTTCCTGCCCATCTACGCGTCGCTCGAGCACATCCCGCGCAACCTGGTGGAAGCCTCGCACGACTTGGGAGGCACGCCCGCGCAAACCTTTTGGCGAGTAATCGTCCCGCTTTCCGTCCCAGGAGTACTTGCTGGCGCAACCTTCGCCTTTGTTCTGAGTCTCGGTGATTTCCTGGCTCCACTGTTACTAGGCGGCCCAAGCGGCATCATGATCTCAAACATAGTAGTGAGTCTCTTCGGAGCCGCTTATAACTGGCCACTCGGCGCAGCCATTTCGCTCTGCATGTTAGCGCTGGTGCTCGGGCTGATCTTTTTCTCCGAGCGATTAGAGAAGAAGTGGAGTTTCCGGTGAGCGCGTCTTCGTCGGACTCGCCGACAAAAGGTTCGCGCTGGCTGACAGTTCATGCACTCGCCGTCTTCGCGTTTCTTTACCTGCCGATCGCTATCCTCATTCTTTACTCCTTCAACGGACCAGGCGTCGGAGGCTTCCCTCCGCGAGACCTCACCCTCAACTGGTATCGCGTTCTATTCAACGACGGGCCGATCTGGGATTCGGTGTTCAACAGCTTGCTCGTGGCTTTCGCGGCCATGCTCATCGCTCTGGTATTTGGAATCCCTGCCGCACTCGCTCTCGATCGCGCCGAATTCCCGGGCAAGGCCCTGTTCCGCCGTCTCGTGCTTTTACCGCTGATTTTGCCCGGCATCATCACCGGCCTCTCACTCCTTATGCTTTTCCGAGTCGCCGACGTTAAACTTAGCCTCTTCACCATCGTCCTCGGCCACGGAACCGCGCTAATCTCTGTAGCCACCACTGAAGTCTTCGCGGGATTGCAAAAACTCAATCGCGCGCAAGAAGAGGCCTCACTGGACCTAGGTGCGACTTACTGGCAAACCTTCTGGCGCGTCACCGTCCCCAACCTGAAACTCTCCATCATAGGAGCCGCGCTCCTCATCTTTACCCTCTCCATGGACGAAATAGCCGTAAGCTTCTTCCTGATCGGCCGCGACAACACGCTCCCGCTAGAAATCTGGGGCCGCCTGCGGCGCGGCATTACTCCGGAGATTAATGCAGTTTCGACTATCATCTTTATGTTCTCGCTGATCGCGATAACCGTCTGGTATCGCCTGCGAACGCGGGCGGAGACCCCAGAGATTGGGGCAGAGTTCGAGGAGACCTACCAATGAATCTGATCAAGATGCCCGAAGATATCAACCATCTGCGCCGGCGCTTCCTCAGCTCCGCGGCAATGGCGATTACCGCCGCCCAATTCGGAATGCAAAGTTCCGCGAAGGCCGAAGCCCCGAGTGAAACAGCTGCAGAAATTCCCCCGGTAAAGCCGGGGACAAACATGTCATTCAGCTCAATGAAGCAGATCGACGCCGGTCTGCAGGCCTTTGCCCGGGCGGTCATCGATGTCGATCGCCTTTGATACACCTTAAGTACCTCGGGGGCTGAAGCCCGACTGTTTTGCCCCTTCTAGAAGTCGGAAAAGTTCGCAACCAGCGGGACGCGAGCGCAGCGATCAAAAGTGAAAGATTAAATCGCTGGCGACGGTGAGCTGATTCTGTCGTCGCCCGTCGTCGTAGGCCTTTTGATCCCAAGCGCGCTCGAAACGCAATTCCGGACGCCACTGTACAGTCGATCCGATCCAATGGCACCACATGATGCTGTTCTCTGAATATTTGGTTGCGTAACCGGTGCGCTGTCCCTTTCTGTCGTCGAGAAAGTCGCTGCGGAACGAAAGATAGTCGTGAACTGAAAATTCCTTTTGCAGATAATTTACCGCGGCATATTCAGGCGCAGTGCAACGCAGTTCGCCCGCGAGACAGTAAGCGGGATTGGCGCCGAGCTCGGGCTTTATGTCGCCTCCAATCGCCGGCACGTCACGCTCGAACATGTACCAGGTTTCGGTTGCCATGTGAACGGTCTTAGAAAACTTGTGATACCAGGTCCCGTCGTATTGCTGCAAATTGTTGTAAGCGTATTTGCCGTCGTTGATTCCGTTAGCGCAGATATAGAGGTTGTCGTTCACGGATCTGGTCGTATAGTCCACGCACATTGTGCCTGAAGGTTTCGCATCCGAAGCCCACGGCGCAACGTCGTGTCCGGCAGTGATTCCCAGTTGCAGCAGCCATTGGTTGTTCATCTTCACGGTTGCGATCACTCCTGTGTCGGTAAACGGATCAATCGCATAGAGGAGCGAGTGGCTGAAGATGTAGTTGTTGGGCGCAAGTTGCGCCTCGATTCCCGGTACAGAAATGTATCGTCCCAGCCTTATATTGATGCCCTGCGCGACTTGTGGAATGTAAATGTCGATATATTCAAGCGTCGGATCGATTCCGTATTGATGATGATCGTTCAGCAACTGGCTGCTTCCGTAGCCTTTCCCGGTCGTGAAGCGATAATCGGCGCCGTAAAGTGCGGTCAGATGGTATCCCCAATCGACATGATCCTGTTGCACGGAATCGGGCAAACGCTCGGCGTAAAAGACAAACTGGTTCATCTCGAAGCGGTCGGAGTAGACATCATTTTCCTCGGGCGCATTGCTGTTCGAGGAGGTGCTGAGGTTCACCGTCGGTTCGATCCAACCATAGAGCTTGGTTCGGCTCTTCGCCTCATTGATCGCAGTCATCAGCGGATAGCTATTGGTATCCGGTTCGCCGATCACCGGAGATCCACCGTACGGCCAGTCAGCATTCGGAAATGGTGGCGAATCGAGTGGCGATGGAAGACCTCGGCGCGCGGGCGAAGCCGATGCCGTCGGTGAAGGACTGGGAGGCGACCAGTCTTGTCGATAGAAGTCGATCAGACGCGCGAAGAAATTCTTTGGCTCGGTAACGGGCTGCTGCGGAGCGTCAGGAAGCGCAGCGGGCGGTTTATCTGGTTGCTGCGCTTGACCGAAATTACACCACAGGAAAATTGTACCTGCGATGAGTAGAAGGAATTGGCCAAAGCGCAAGCTATCGTCGGGGCGCATGCAGTGCAGTACCACTTAAGTCTACAGTTCGATGCATGATTCGCGTAGAAGGTCGGCAAAGAGCGGTTCGCCTGCTTTGCCCCGCCTTTGGGTCATCCGCCATAGTAAAGTAGTAGTAAGCCGTAAATCTGCAGTTCTGAGGAGTTTTCGATCTGAATCCGAGTATTCGCAACATCGCCATTATTGCGCACGTGGATCACGGCAAGACCACGCTCGTTGACGCCATGCTTCGCCAAAGTGGCACCTTCCGAGACAACGAGACTGTGGCCGAACGCGTCATGGACTCGAGCGATCTGGAGCGCGAGCGCGGAATCACGATTCTTGCGAAAAACACGGCCGTGTTTTATGCAGGCGTGAAGATCAATATTGTCGATACTCCCGGACACTCTGATTTTGGCGGTGAAGTCGAGCGCGCGCTCAAGATGGTTGATGGCGTCATGCTGCTGGTTGACGCGAGCGAAGGGCCGCTGCCGCAGACGCGTTATGTGCTGAGCAAGGCTCTGGAAGCAAATCTCAAGCCGATTCTGGTTATTAACAAGATCGATCGGCCTGATGCGCGACCGCAGGAAGTGCTCAATGAGGTCTACGATCTTTTCATCGACCTGGATGCCAAAGAAGACCAGCTTGACTTTCCGATCCTCTATACGAACGCCAAAGCCGGAACGGCTGCCGTGCATCAGGGGGCAGCTGGGGACGATCTGCGCCCGTTGTTTGAAGCTATCGTCGATACTATTCCCGCGCCACAAGGTGATGCTGACGGTCCGCTGCAGATTCTGGTCGCGAATCTCGATTACAGCGACTATCTCGGCCGCCTTGCCATTGCCCGCGTATTTTCCGGGACCATGAAGACTGGCGAAGACGTGGCCATCGCCAAGCGCGACGGCTCGTTTCACAAGACAAAAATTACCAAGCTCTTCAGCTTCTCCGGGCTTAAGCGTACCGACATTACTGAGACATCGCTCGGCGACATCATTGCCGTCGCTGGCGTCGAAGGCATCACGATTGGCGAGACCATTACCAGCGCGGAGAATCCCGCGCCGCTACCGCCTATCATCATCGACGAGCCTACGATTGCGATGCTGTTTACCATTAACACGTCTCCTTTTTGCGGACGCGAAGGCACCTACGTTACCTCGCGCAACCTGCGTGAGCGGCTTGATAAAGAACTGCTCACCAACGTTTCGCTGCGCATGGAAGAAACAGGCAGCACCGACTCATTCAAGGTGCTCGGGCGCGGCGAATTGCAGCTTTCCATCCTGATCGAGATGATGCGTCGCGAAGGGTATGAGCTGATGGTTGGCAAGCCCGAGATTGTCACCAGGCGCAATAAAGATGGCAAGCTGATGGAGCCGGTCGAGCACCTCACCGTTGATGTTCCCGAAGAATTTGTCGGCGTGGTTATGGAGCATGTTGGTTCGCGCAAAGGCGAAGTTGTCAACATGCACAATCACGGCTATGGCCGCGTGCGGGTTGAATTTCGCGTGCCGAG